>Ga0265297_10010629_pt1 | contig 11504 bp, 25 predicted proteins | sample Munlanlwell13791_FD_192502 | JGI IMG/M metagenome (GOLD analysis project Ga0265297, IMG submission 192502) | Leachate microbial communities from a municipal landfill in Southern Ontario, Canada - Leachate well 137-91 | ecosystem: Engineered > Solid waste > Landfill > Unclassified | place...
CCCCTTGAGAACAGCATAATTTAGTGATCACTAACAATTTTTATAAATTAGAATGCCATCACTAAAAATATAAAATGCAATTTTCCTAAGCATTTTTTAGTGATATTCTAAAGAATCTAACTTTTTTCTATTAGCCTTTCATAGAAGTTTTAGTGATATTTCTTAGGGAATATTAGGATGGCGTTCTAGGATATTTAGGATGGCATTCTAGTATTTTGTAGGATGCTAAGAAACGATTATGATGGGCAGTTAGAATTTTCAAGATTTTCAAAATTTTTATGAATGGCGTTCTAAGAAACTTTAAAAAGTTTTTGGAAAATATTTTTAGTAAGATATAAGAAGCCCAATGTAGTAATCGTTTCTATGGTGGAGTTAGAAATATTTTGAAAAGATTTTTGAAAAATATTTTAAAAAAGAAGTAGGAGATTAAAGAAGGATGTTGAAATAGTGGTATAGGAAGATTGCAAGGCGAAGAATATTTTATATATGCAGAGTGGTAAAGTGAATGAGAAGGGTAATAAAGGGAGTACAAATATGATAGATAAAGAAAAAAGTATGAGGGCACTTTTAATTGCCAACATTACGGTTATATTAGGGGCTGCTGTTTCTGTAGGTATATATATGGCTACTATTAATCAGCATTCAAAAACATTAGATGACAATGCAAGGGCTATAGAGTTAGTAGATACGAAGGCTCAAGTTATAGATAAAGCATTGAATAGGCGTATGACTGAGATAGCTGAGGCGGGTATAGCGAGGGATAACAACAATGAGAAGAGTGTAGTAGCTATTGAGGGTAAGCTTGGGCGGATTGAAGACAAATTAGATTCAATAGTATTTGATATTAAGGATATAAAGAAGATAGTATTAAAGCCTATAGTAGGTACTGTTGGTAATGCAGTAGATGAAGTAAGCATGACTAATGAGTTAAAGATTGCGAGGAAGTAGCACGATAATTTAGTTCGGGATGAGGCAGGGCTAAGAGTAATCTTAGTCCTGCTTTTTTATTGTAATGATGATAGATATTGTATAATGGTAATGGAAAGGTGGGCTAGGGAAGTAAATCCTTTCTATAGGGAAGTTTCTCCTTATGTTTACATACTTTTCCTTCCCTAGTCCTTATTCTTCTTTATTAGCGTTATGGGCATGAAGTGTCTCATCTTGTGGGTTACATAACAACATCTTATGCGACGTGTCTCATTCTATTTCCCCTATATTTCCTAAGGAATACCATGCGTTCACTAATGATATTTTAGCCCTATATATGTAGTTAGTGAAATTGTTATAGGGGTGCTGGAGTGCCAAATTAGAACGCCATTTGAAGAAATTTTAAGAATAAGCTTGACTATTTTTTAGGTTATGGTATATTGTAGGGCAAAGGAGAAAATCAGGATGAAAGATTATGATATAGCTACTGGGGAGAGCTTTGCTGATTTAATCAATGATGTTCGGGAGAAGATGAACAAAGAACATTGGTATACTAAGAAGAGGGGTTGGGTGCCTATAGGAGGAGTAGCCGTTAGTAAACATGGTAGTTACATGCAGGCTATGGTATATAACACGAAGGAGGTATTGCACATATGAAGAGGGGATGGACATTTGTAGAGACGTTGATAGTTATGGCGATTGTGGGGTTATTGGCTGCTATAGTTATTCCTGCGTTTACTAAAGCTAGGAATAATGCTAAGGTGATGAAGAATAGTCCTAGGACGGGGGTAACTGATGTAGCTGCTTCTGGTGCATTTGTAGTTACTTTTTTATTTGAGAAGGATGGGTTGAAGGTATACAAGTTTACAGATCCTGATGTTACATTTGGGCATCCTATATATTTTGTAGATGGTAGAGGATCAACGCAGCATACTGTTCCGGATGGTAAGAGTACTAGGCAGGAGCGGGTTATAACGTATTAAGGAGGGTATATGAAGAAAGGATTTACATTAGTTGAGTTAATGATAATTATTGCTTTGTGTGGGATTTTATTCTCTATTTGTTTAATACCTTATGGGAATTATCGTGCGCTTAAGGAGAATCAAAGGGTTACTGAATTATATAAGGCGGACATGACTAATGCGTTTATTACTAGTTGGTCTAATTATTATGAGGTAGTTAATTTAGTTGAGCAGAGTGGGTTGAGGATATATACTCTTAAGGATACGAAGATTTCTACTGTAGTAATTATAAGGACTAACAATAATACGATAATAACTAATCATGCACTGAATGATATGAGGTAACATGTGATACCCGTAAAGAATTACATATATGAGATAATTAATTTGGTTGAACAGAATGGGGTGAGGATATATACTCTTAAGGGTACGAAGCTTCCTACTGTGGCGGTTATAACGACCAACTATAATACGATAATAACTAAGCGTCCACTGAATGATGTGAGGTAACATGTGAATGATATTGATTACAAAGATGAGGGAGAGCCGACAGATGGAACGGATAGTTTTGGGAGCGTATTAGTTACCATATTTTTATTTGGTTTAATTATTGTTGGTTTTTTCGGTATATATAAGTTAATCGCAGAAAAAGCAATGTGAGGTAAATTATGATACCTGTAAAGAGTTGCATATATGAGATAGCGTATTGTGATGATGAGTATGATGATGCGAGTTATTGGGGTTTGGGCATACATACTGGTAAGAGTATTATAGATGAGGAGAGTGGGGATAAGCTATATGATTTTGAGTTAATAGGGGATATTAATGAGAGGTCTGATGAGCGGGCGTATTTTGGGGATGAGAATATAATGCGGGAAGTTTGTGCACTGAATGAGGCGTGATGTGTCTGATACGTGTAAGATTATAAAGATAAAGGCATGTAATGAGTGTCCATGGTTTGATTGGGTATTATTGCAGGTAAGTCCTATTTGCAGGAAGACTGGCAAAAAGTTAGAGGTTTATGGATCTCGCATAGATTTCCCTGTATGGTGTCCTTTGAATGCATCCACTGAATGATGTGAGGCGTGTATGAAATTTTATTGTCCTGATTGTGGTAATGAGTTGCGGGTAATTTCTCAGATGCATTGTCATCATGTAGATTGGTTTTATGAATGTGACATGACGCTTTACAGGTGGCCGTCTAGGTGCGGTTATGATAGTAAGGAAGAATTAGAGAAGCATGTTATGAAGGCGATTAAACGTACACTGAATGATGTGCGTGTGAAAGAAATAGCTTGAAATATTTTTAAGATATAGTATACTGCTGAAAAATTTGAGGGAAATTTATGGCTACTGAAAAAATTAAGGCAATAGGAGTTGTATTATTGTCATTGGCGATATTAGGGTTATTTTCTACTCCTTTATTTATGATGGCGGAAAAAATGAGGAAGGAGAATGCCAAGAAAGTCTCATTGCCGGTTTTGAGTTCGCCTCTTACTAATGGAGAGTTAGTATATGAGGTAGGGCAGAGAGGGACTATTGCTAAAGTTAAGGTATATTATTTTATTTATAGAAATCAAGGAACTTATTTAGTTGTTAATGAGTATAATGGAGGGGTGGCGATTAAATGAAAGATTTGCTAGAGATATTTTTTTGGTTAATTATAATGGGTTTGGTAATGTTTCATGCAATTGCCGGTACGGTATGGCAGATAAACAATCCTAAGGCTAATCAGATGACATTCTATACGCATTACAATGATGTTATACATTTTAAAATATTGCCGCAATTTCAAGAATAGGAGTTATTATGAGTTGTTTAACTGGTCCTTGTTCGCATGAGTTTGTAGATCAATATGATGAGATTGAAACTATTCCGGATACGGTTATGCATATTGCTGCTAATTGTATGGAATCTGATGAAATTAGTCAGATATTGGAGGGCGGGAAGCTTAAGACCAAGAGTTATGTTATGAGTTACTGTAAGTGTTGTGGGAAAAGAATATCAAGGTATAGTTAAAGGCATGCACTGAATGATGTGATGTATGTTAGAAGCCATGGTATATTTTCCGATAGGTGCGACGATAGTTCTTATTGTTCTATATTTTATTATTAGGGTAGTTAAGTTTTTCATGCACTGAATGTGAGGTACGTATGAATAAATCTGGAGAGATAGTATTGGCGCTTGGGATAATTATAGTATTGGGTGCCATCGCTTTAAAGGTTGCATGCACGGAGATAGTTAAGGGCATGCGGGCGGAGCAGCGGGCAGCAGTTACCAACAATGTAATATGCACGGAATGATGTATGTGCGATATATTAAAATGCTTAAAATGTTCAAATCGTTCTGAATGTTCGGAGTCTTTACAGCGCTCGGAGTTTAAAAGGGAGACGAAAGAAGCGTTTAAGATATTTTTCAAGGTAGATGCAGCGATGGGGTGGGGTATTTGTTATGGGATAATTTGTTCAATATGGATATTTTTTTGTATTTAGCATGGAGATAAAGATATGAAGAGAAAAAGAGGCAGGCCGAGAATTAAGAATCGTAATGGCAAAAAAGTTAAGACCGGGTATCAAGCCATAAAGTATCCTGAAGTTAAGCCGGTAAAATTTTTAGGTTATTGCAATAAATGTTTTTGTCAAGTTATGAAGACGGATCTTGAATCAATTCGGGTATTTGTATGCCCATCTTGTGGGAACAGGTCTCAATTGAATAAGCTTAAGAAGACGAGAAGTGCTACTGAGGATAAGCCTAAGAGCAAGAAGGAATATTTAGAGAATACGTTGCATGTTAATTACGCTGATCATATTGGGCATGAAGAACCTGAGCCAAAAGATATAAAACCTCAGGAATAGTTAGAAATCCCATGGGCAGATGCTGCAGGATCTCTAAAATCTCGTTAGAAGGCCATAAGTAATTGTATTTTAAAAGATATTCATCAATCTGCCCAATATCCCCGTCAAGCAAATAATACTATTAATTTTTAATTGATTTAGGTTATTAGAACCCTTGTCAAGCAAATAATAGGGTTATTTGTGATGGGGTTGCATACTTCACTATAGTTGTCAAGAGAATAATTGTAAAATTCTGGAGTGCCTAAGAAAGATGGAGTGCCTAAAGGAAAGTGTGGGGTTAGGCACTGTAGTAGGTGGAGTGCCTAATTTTTAGGTTTCCGAGTTTATGTGAAGAAATAGCTTGACATAGAAAATAGTTATGGTAGGATTGTTGCTGGGGTTAAGTTAGGTATTAGTTGGCCGGTAAAGATTTTTTTTGAAATATCTTGACGGGGCAAGTGTATTGTGGTAGTTTAGCGGGCAAAGGAGAAATACTATGGATACATTAACTGATAAACCTGTTGTTAATAAGCATATGGAGTTGAATAGGTTTATAAAGCTTATGGGTATTACTACGGAGACGGTGCCCTTGAATGCTCTTATACATGGGGGTAATATAAAGATCCCTAGTACTACGGCGATATTTAATATGGGGGCGGCTAAAGATTGTCCGTCGAGAAAGTTAGGATTTTGTCAGGCTATAAGTAAGAATGGTAAGAATTGTTGTTATGCGGAGAAGGGGGAGCGGTTATATTCTGAGGTTTTGCCTTATAGGAGACGCCAAGCTAAGTATTGGAAGTCAGTTACTGCGAATAGGTTTGTTACGGAATTTTTAATGTTGAATGCATGGAAGGTAGTTCCTTTTAAGGCCTTGCGTTTAAATGAGAGTGGTGATTTTTGGGGGCAAGCGGATCTTAACAAGGCGGAGGATATTGCTAGGCATCTTAAGAAGTATGGTATACGGACATATTGTTATACGGCTCGTAGGGATTTAGATTATTCAAAAGTACGTAGCCTTGTTATATCGGGTTCTAATTTTCAGAAAGAAGGTATACGTGGTATTTTCAAAATGGTATACAGTAAAAAAGATAAGCCCGCCGGTTATGGAATTTGTAGAGGGGATTGCAGGGTATGCGAGAGGTGTTTAGTTGGCCGAAAGACTGTGATACTTAAGCATTAAAAAGTTCTTGAAAAATATTTATGCAATTGTATAATAAGAGAAAAACAATTAGGAGAGTATCATGGTAATCGTAGAAAAAGGTAAGAGAGACAAGGTAAGGTTTGTAAAGAGTTTGATTAAGGAGGCGGGCAATCAGATTGTTGGGGTAACGTTTATTAAGCGGGAGGATGGTTCTCGTCGGAAGATGACATGTAGGTTCCGGGTTAGTAAGCCTCAGTATGCATCTATTCCTTCTGGTAAAAAGATGCGATACAATTCTAAGGATTATAATCTTGCGACATGTTTTGATGTTAACGCTTTAAAGTATAATCGTCAGGGTCGTTTGAATGGGCGTGGGGCGTGGAAGTCATTTGGTTTGGATACTGTTGAGCGCATGAAGGTTCTTGGTACGATTTATAAGTTTGTATAAGGGGAATCTCAGGAAGGTCTTGGGGTTGGAGAAGCTGCTTGGTTGTGTTTATGGTTACTCATTTTCCAAGCAGCTTTTTTCTTGGTCCCGAATTCTTTAGGCACTGTAGTAATGGGAGTGCCAAAGGATATCACCCAAAAATAATTTAAAATAGTTCTTGACATTATTGTGGAATGTGATATAGTGTATTTAAATTTAGATGAAGTAGGTTTTAAGAGAGCCGAAAAAAATCTAGAAATAGTTCTTGACGTTTGGGTGCTGATGTAGTATAGTTGGCGGCGTTAAGAAAAATTGTAGTAAAACACAGTAACAAAGGAGATAGTAGTATGAGTAATGCAAACCCGTATCGAGAAGGCAGTGACTATAACAAGTTGTTCGGTCATCTGAAGGCTAAGCAGGTTGTAACTCGTAAGGATCTGATTTCTTATGCAAAGTCAGCGATGCATAAGACCGAAGCTCAGGCGACGGCGGATGTTACGGTTATATTGTCGCCTCGTAAGGATTCAAAGCGTGGTGATTGCAGGGGTAACATGTCGGCTCAGGGTCATGTTTACTTTATGGAGAAGCTCCCTCGCAAGACTGTTAAGGGCGTAAAGGAGCCGCAGAAGTTCAGGCTTCGTTATCGTTTGGTTCAGCTTGAGGCTCGTAAGCGTTCGATCAAGATGGATGTTCCTTCTCAGAAAGTTGATACTAAAGTTGCAGTAGCGGTTAAGGCTCCTGTAGCGGTTAAGTAAGTTTTTAAATCGGGGGGAGAGAGTTCTCCCCCCGATATCGTTAGAAATATTAGTTGACATTCACAATTCAATCTGATATAACAGGGTCATGAAAATCAGAAAGATAAAGAAACAGCCGAGTCAGTTAGATTTCATGAAAGAAATTCGTAGACCGATGCCTCCTCCTTCCAAAGTTCATCCTAATCCTAAGGGGTATGATCGGAAGGATAAGGGTTGGAAAAAGGATATCAATGAATGATATAATTGTTTGGGATAATGAGCAGGGTACTTCTGTTGACAGGTATACAATATTAGATGAGAAGGTGGGCAAGGCGTATTTTGTGAGTGAAGATAGGTATGGGGTTCAATTTGATTCTCATCTCATGGGTTGTATAAACATAGCATGGATGGATGAGAACAACAAGCGTATAGAGTTTGAAGCATTGCCTGATAAAGTTAAAACGGCATGGGAGAAATAATGAGTGTAGATACATTCGATCAGCAAGTCTTTGAGTTAGCTAATGGTCGTAAATTTTCATTTGTAAGGTTTATTCCTCCCAAGAAGTTATTGGTATGGGAGGATATGGTTTGTAAGGGTCTTGACGTAAATGATGTTGATGTTGAAACTTTAAAGGCTATTAATGTATGGGATAGTTTGCCTGTTGAAATTCAGAATACGATTGCTATTCGGAAGGTAGATGAGGTTAAAGAAGTACATGAATTAATGGCGAAGGCAAGAGCTAGTCGCAAACAGAAGTACGAGAATATTCCTAAAGAGTTAACCTGTATTCAATGTAAATGTACTATTGAAGTAGTTCCAAGTCAGCTTGCGGCGAAGGTAAACAAGAAGGGTATATTGTTGGTAGATTACATTGCGAATTTTAAATGTAAGAGATGTGATCCTCCTGTTCGTGGCAAGAAAGCGAATCCTATATATGCAAATCTTCCTAAGCAATTAGTATGTAAATGCGGCAAGTCTATTAATGTATCTCCATATGCATTAGTTAGTAGGGCGAAAGACAAGGGGGTTACGATAGAACAATTTGTTGCGGGCTATCAATGTCAGGTATGCAATCCTACGAAAGGCAAAGGTAAACGTGGTAAGAAGTCATAATATTATATGTCCTAATTGTAAAAAGGATACGGGTTATACTCAAGAGCAGTTTTCGTTTTGTGTTATTCAGTATGATATTGTATGTCCTCATTGTATGGAATTGCTTATTAAAGGTTCTAAATATTATGAATAAAAAGATTGACATATATTAAATGATGTGATAGTATGATTGTATAAAACTTAAAAGATAAGGATAATTACATGTTTAAAGGAGAGTTATGAAAACGTTAAGATGGTTGGTGGTTTTAACTATTATTTTATCAAGTATTAATGTTATTGCTCAAGAAACTAATAAGAGTGACTTGGCAAGACTTCAATCTATCTATATGGATAATTTGAAGAAGTTGGAAGATAAATATAATACTCAAGCAACGAATGCCCCATCGGAGTATGACAAAGAACTTAATGCGCTAGAAACGAGTATGGCAAAACAGAGTAACCTTGATGGCGTATTAGCAGTACAGAAAGAAAAAGAACGCAGAAAGACAGAGACTAACCTTACATTTAACGCCATAGTAGAAACTCCTAAAGAGTTGAAGGCATTGCAAGAGAAATATAAGAATCTGCCTCAAATTATTTTTGAAGCCCATACGAAAGAATATATCTCTCTTTCCAATACCTATATATCTTACTTGGAAAAAACAAAAGCATCTCTTACTCAGAATATGAGGATTGCAGATGCGCTTGAATACAAAAACGAGATAGAGGCCATTAAGAGTCTTATTGCTACAATGGTTCCAAAAGAAACTCCAAAAACTAACGTTGCAATATTAATTCAAACTAATAATGTAGTAACTAATCAAGTTGCTATGTTGCCCGTAAACGACAAACTTCCTGTAGAAAAAGTTGAAGCCGTACCTACAAATTCACTAGTAATAGATTTAGGTAATAACATTAAAATAGAATTTGCTTTTATACCTAGAGGCGAATTTATGATGGGGAGTCCCTTGTCAGAAATTGATAGGAACGTTGGCGAACTTCAACATAAAGTAAAACTAACAAGAGATTATTGGATGGGTATATACGAAATTACTCAAGAGCAATGGGAAAAGGTAATGAGTAATAATCCAAGTAAAAGTGTTGGGGCAAAGCAACCAGTGGAACAGGTTAGTTGGTATGATTGTCAGGAATTCATAAACAAATTAAATAAACGTGTTTCGGAATTTAAAATACCAAGAACCTATTGTTTTCGTTTGCCTACAGAAGCAGAATGGGAATATGCATGTAGAGCTGGAACAACGACAAGATTTAATACGGGGGATGAGGAAAGCGATTTGGATAAGGCGGGTTGGATGAGCGTTCATCCCGTAGGTACAAAACAGGCAAATGCATGGGGACTTTATGATATGCATGGGAACGTATGGGAGTGGTGTTCAGACTGGGCCGGAGCGTACAACAGTAAGAATAATGTTAATCCAACAGGAAAGGATAAGAGTAATTGTAAAATAAGGCGAAGTGGTATTCAGAGTGCGGTTTTCTGTCGTTCTAGTTCCCGTAATACTTCAACTATACCACAAACAAAATCTTTTGATCTTGGTTTCAGACTTGTTATAGGAGTTAAACAATGAATGATAAAAGTAAAATAATTGGCGAATGGCGTTGCAAAGAAATTTACATAGATGGTTTTCGTTTAAGTCCTAATCGTTCTCAGAAAGTTTTTGATCATTCTAAAGAATTCAACTGGGGTTACATGGGAAGCGGGCCGAGTCAATTAGCGTTGGCGTTGTTACTTGAAGCTGGCGCAACAGATGAAGAAGCTTCTGCATGGCATCAAGAATTTAAAGTTGATCATATAGCAAATCTTAAGCAGATGGATTTTCAGATGACAGGTGATGTTGTAACGGGTTGGATAGATTATAAGCGTGGTCGTAAAACAGATGACACGCCCGTTGAAGAAAATACTTAAAATAGTTCTTGACGCTGCAATAAGTTTATGCTAATGTCGTTTCAGAAATCAAACAACAGGGAGAAACAATGAAAGTATTAGCGACAGTAAAAAGTGTAACGGCGATTGCAGATTATTACAGTGCTTTAGTATCTGTGAATTGTGATAAGATTAAGGTTGATATTCCCATGAAGGTATCTGCTTATGGGCGAGAAATAAACGTTAATGTCCCTTATGAAATTCAGAATACTCTTAAGCTTTTAGATATTGAGCTTGATTTGTCTTTGGTTAAGTTTACTTGCGGCAGAGCAATTATTAAGGGCAATCAGCTTCGTGATAAACAGTATGCTGAGAAACGTAGTCAAGAATATGATGCGTCTCCCATATTGAAAGATTATGAAATGATAAAAACCTTACTGCCTGATTGTGCTGTTGGAATTGTCAAGAAAGAAAATTTTATTAAGAATAGTTATCCTGCCCGCTGTTTGACCATACAAATTGATTATTCATTTAAAGATAGTAGCGGGCAAGCTCATTCAACGATGTTTAGGCTTGAGGGCAAAGATACAAGGGATACGAGTTATCGCTTTGAACAAGACTACAGAAGGGTACGGGGTAGTTTTAAGAAGATTGAAAATATTGTACTATATATCAAAGACAGAATTGAATCGTTGAAGGCGGCGGAGGAATCTGACATTGAGCATTTGAAAAAGAGAGAAGACAATATGTTAGATGCCGAGGTAGAGCTTGGAGTTGAGTTAAAAAGAAAGAATGATGATTTGCTAACGTTTGCTCAGGCTCAAGCTAAAGTTAACAATCAGTATTATGAAGATGTTAAGGGTATTAAGTTTTTCAGAATTAAGGATCATAATGGTGATGTTTATTACAGTATCAAAGAAATCATGGGTGAGTTTTCAGCAGAACAAATGAAACAGCTTATAGATGTTGTCAAGGATGCGGGCATGGTTCAGCAATACAAAGAAAAGGCTTGACATAATTTTAGAAATCTGATAGGCTCTTGGAAATTAAGGAGAAACAGAATGAAAGAAACAAAAACGTTTGAAGAGTTTAACAGAAGGTTTTTTGAGACCCTATCGATAATTGATGTTCATTATTCGGACAATAGTAAATCTTCGCAAGTAGCAGGTATTCATTATTTTAATAAAAAGGTTGTAGTAAACAATATACGTCCCGATGTTAATGCCGAGATAGTTTTAGAAATTGATGGTATGGGTGGGCAATATGAAGGATACACGGTTTCTATACTTCATAAGACTAACGGGAAAATTGTTAGTGGGTGGTTTGGGTTCAATGATTACCTAGAAATAGAGAAGAAAGATTTGAGAAATGGTAATAGGGGTCTTTGTATTATTGAGCATGTTGGGAAAGATTGGTATATTGAGAAGCCAACAGAAGCATCGGTTAAGAAGATGGTAAAGGCTATAACAGAATATATATCGTTGTATAAATAAGGAGAGAT
>Ga0265297_10010630_pt1 | contig 11504 bp, 9 predicted proteins | sample Munlanlwell13791_FD_192502 | JGI IMG/M metagenome (GOLD analysis project Ga0265297, IMG submission 192502) | Leachate microbial communities from a municipal landfill in Southern Ontario, Canada - Leachate well 137-91 | ecosystem: Engineered > Solid waste > Landfill > Unclassified | place...
GACAATGGTCTCGATGGCGTTAGCCATGATGATCGCGGCCGCCCGATACTTCACCTGGTGTTGACGCTCAACTCGCCCAGTCGCGATGCTCACCCAGAGGATGGTGGCATCGGCTTTACCTTCATCCCCGCCGGTGCCAATCACAATGGCTACCACCAAGTGTATGAGGATCAGCTTCCGCTCGCGAAGCGCATACTCCACGCACTAAGGCAGTCCTCTCTCGAGACGACCACCGTCCGACGGGTGGTCTTCGACCTTCTCGAGGAGAATCAGGTGGATGTCTACCTCAACTACTGCGGCAACACCAAGGTCGCCGACCCGGAAGCCGCGCTCTGTCGCATCGCCCGGGCGATCAACAACGCCTACAAGCAGTACCCGCTTCTTCGTGAGGAGGAGCAAACAGTCGAGCTCTGGAAGAAGCCCTGAGCTCGATCATCACCATCCCGCGCCTTTTAAACGAGGCGCTATTTTAATAAAAAAACGGTTTATTTACCGTTTGTCTGCCTGCTATTAACTATATGGTGGGCAAGGTGGGAATCGGTCACCGGTATTTGCCTGCTGGCAAATCCGTCGACCCCGTCTCAGCGCCAGCCGCGCTTCCGACTTTCGATTCCTATTCTATTGGTGGGCAAGGTGGGAATCGAACCCACATGATCTTGCGATCACAGGTTTTTGAGACCTGCGCGTCTACCAATTCCGCCACTCGCCCAAACTATGGCAATCTTAGCAAATAGTTGATACAAATTCAAGAAATATACCTTTTCAAATAAGTATTTTAGTGGTATAATTATGTTGGAAAATGCACCTTCAAAACTTGAGGAAGTGAAACCTGATGAACCGAGTAGCGTGTCTTTTCGTACTATTGACCATATCAGCAGTGGTATTCGCTGCTGATCCTGTTCCCAACTGGTTCATGCATGTCTCGACGGACAACTTCGGGGCATCGGGTGCTGGATATTCACCAGGATCCAATGTCTGGCACTGTGGCTGGGATATTCTCTGTCCCGAGGGAACACCGGTCAAAGCGATCGCCGATGGTAGGGTTGTGGCTTCGTCCCCGGGTGGCTGGGATGATCAGGGGCGTAACGAAAATTACGGCCTGCTGATCGAGCACCAAGCCCAAAGCGGTGAGAGGTTTATCGCGATCTACGGCCACCTGAAGCGTGGTTGGAATGAGGAGGCACATCGTTTGCTGACAGATCAGGAGGTGCGAGGTTATCGCGTTGGGCTTTCCGTCACCGAAGGCGATACCATCGGCAAGATCGGCGCCTACTCGCATTCGCACCTGCATCTGGCGATCTATTTCGATCCGAATCGCCCCGGACAATTCCCAGCAAGCGGCTATGGTCGTCAGCCCCTTCCTCGGCCAGAGGCAGCTAGCTACCGAGGAGTAGTGTCGTACGGTAACTGGCGGAGCCCGCGTGGTTGGTTGACCAACTTTACAATGCGAAGCGCTGGTCACGATGACACTCTGCCCACCGGTACCAGCGACAACACGCGGGTGTTCTTTGTGAGAAGTGATGACGCTGGCCTGAAGCTTGCCTCAACCGGGGTCGATGGCGGTGAAGTCATAACACATCTCACTTTCGAACCCGGAAGTGTAGTTGACGCGTTGTTTGCCGGTGAAGGCAATACAATCTACGTCGTAACTCATGTTGGCAGGGAATACACATTAAGCCATTACACGGGTGGCGAACTTCGTCAAATCTACACTCAGACCTACAGCTTTGATCTTGGCAACTGGAGAGAAGGCAAGAACCATCTGCCGATCCTTCGTGGATTGGAGTGGGAGGCTCTTGACCTCGAAAGTGGTCAGGTAAAGCCGCGAAGCGAGTACCTGGGAGGCACCGGGAGCGGCTGGCAATCGATCTTCTTTGGCCAGAGGGAGCTTTGGCGGCTTCTCGGTGACTCGCTAGACTTGCGTTCCGGTCATTTCCGCCCGACGAGTTGGGTCTTAAGCGCAAGCCAACAAACTAAGCGACAGATTGCCGGAATCCCAGCTGGCGATTGTCGTGGGTTGATCGTTTTCGACACCAAATTCGAAAGCGATAATGGTTGCGAACGCATCGCCTTTGGACAGCTGGTCGGTACCAGCTACCGCCTGCAATTCGCCAGATTGCGACTCAAACCGGACGTCGAAAGTGATGGATATACTGCTGAGGAGATCACCACTTCCAATGTCTTCCCCGCAGGCCAAGATGTCATTCCTCACTCGACCGTTTTTGACCAGCGCTCAGAAGAATTCGCCCTTGTTCAGGTCAAGATGGCCGGACAATGGCGAATTTTCCGCATCAATCCATGGGGAGTCTTCAAGGCTCTGACCGACTGATTCCGAACTCCGCTTCTAGCGGAGCTTTTTCTTTTATAATCGAAAGTTTTGTTATATCATAGATGAGAAGATGAATATTAATATTGACAAAATCGATTACAAATCCAGGGGACTTGGAAAAATGGTTGGAGACCTTTTATCTTTTACTGATTACCTTAGAGAAGCCAAAAAGATTGCGGAAAATTTTGCTCTCCCGTCATATTTTATTAATTGCAATCGAATAATTTTTGTTGGGATGGGTGCATCAGGAATTGCTGGGAAAATTATAAAAAATTTAGCCTCAGAAAGTAAGATACCACTAGAAGTCGTTTCCGATTATAAACTCCCAGCTTTTGTTGACAAAAATACATTTGTTATTGCACTTACCCACTCCGGCGATACAGAAGAAGTATTGTCAAGTTTTGTTGACGGCTATCAAAAAGGAGCAAAACTTATGGCGATCAGCACCGGCGGCCGGATTGCCTCTCTTTGTCGTAAATTTTCTGCTCCATTTATAGGCTACCAACTTGATACCGAACCAAAGCTAGCAATCGGTTATTTATTGATGATTCCATACATCGTTTTATCCAAACTTGGTATTGTTGATTTTAGCAATCAAAATTTTGAAGATTTGTTGATACTCCTTGGCAAACAAACCGAAAAATTAAAACCAGATTGTCACAGCGCCACTAATCCAGCTAAAGATTTAGCCTTGCGGATGCACGGCAAATTAATTCAGATCGTTGGCTCAGCGAATATCGCATCACTCGCCGAGAGATTTTCTCAAGCGATAAATGAAGACGCAAAAAATTTTGCTAACTTCGCAGTAATTCCCGATATCAATCATAACTTAATCGCTGGCCTTGAACACCCGAAAGATAAAACATCTGATATTTATTTTCTTTCACTTGAATCAAAATTTTCTTCGGCAGAGATTAAAAAACGAGAAAATATAACTTCAGCAATTTTAGACAGGAAAAGAATTGACCACCTTCGAATCAGTTTTCCTGAAGCTATCGACCCTTTATCCGAAACGATATTAGCAATTAATTTCATTGGTTTTTCTGCTTTATATTTAGCAGTTGCTAACAAAGTTGATCCCATCTCCTGCGAGATGGTCACCTTAGTTAAAAACGAGATGTCAAAAAATTAGGAGGTTTAGTGAGGGGTGCTTTTAAGGCAGCACTTGTAATACTTGATGGTTGGGGTATCGGGCCACCGTGGGGCGGAAACGCCATTATGCAGGCCAGGACGCCCAATATGGATCTTTGGTGGCGCAAATACCCACACAGCAAGTTACAAGCATCAGGAGAATTTATTGGACTTCCAGCTGGAACCGGTGGTAATTCAGAAACCGGTCATTTAAATATTGGTGCTGGTAGAGTTATTCCTCAAGATTTACCACATATTAACGAAGAGATTGAAAATGGTAATTTTTTTAAAAACGAAATTATCATAAGCGCCTTTAACCACGTCAAAAAAAACAATTCCAATCTTCATATCATGGGTCTTGCCGGCAATGGCCATGTGCACTCAGATCTTGTACATCTCTATGCACTATTAAATATGGCCAAAGAAAACGGCGTTAAAAACGTATACCTTGATTTGTTTACTGATGGACGCGATAGTGACCCAAACTCAGCGCTAGCAACATTCGAAACCATTAATCAAAAAATCAGCCAAATCGGTGTCGGAAAAATTTCCTTCATCTGCGGACGATCGTTTTCGATGGATAGAAACAGAAATTGGGGTAAGACATCTCGCGCTTACAATGCCTTGACTAAAGGAGAAGCAGAAGTATCGCCTTCCCCCAGAGAGTGTATATCGAGATTTTATTTGAGAAATATATCAGACGAATATATTGAGCCGAGATTTATAGCAAATGATGGAGATGGAAAAACTACCATTAACGATAACGATGCACTAATATTTTTTAACTTTCGACCCGATAGAGCTAGGCAGATATCCCAAGCTTTTACCGGTGAAAATATTAAAGAACTTCCAGATAGAAAAATAATTAAAAATTTATATTTTGTGACATTTGTTTCCAGAGATCCTAAGGTTTATGGTATTCAAGTTTTCAAGCCGGGAGAGATAAAGAACACTATTTCAGAAGTTATATACAATAATAGACTAAAACAGCTTCATGTCGCTGAAACAGAAAAATATGCCCATGTTACCTACTTTTTGAATGGCGGCAGAGAAAAACCATGGCCCGGAGAATATCAATATTTAATCCCTTCTCCCAAAGTGCCGACATATGATATCGCTCCAAGAATGAGTGCTGACCTGATAAGCAAATACATAATTTCTAATTGTAATAAAAATTTCAGTTTTATTGTTCTTAATTATGCTAATCCAGACATGGTTGGCCATAGTGGTAATTATTACGCAACAGTTCATGCAGTAGAAGCGGTTGATGAAAATTTAGGAGTCATCGCCACGTCACTGCTTCGTCATGATTACGTAATTTTTATCATCGGTGATCACGGCAATGCGGAAGAGATGCTTCACGCTGCCAGTAATCAGCCACAGACGGAACACACATCAAACCCTGTACCATTTATCATTCTTTCCAAGGATCTTGAAATTGCAAAAAAGCGGCTAATTGATGGCTCACTTTGTGATGTCGCACCAACAATTTTATCGATAATGAAAATTGCTGTGCCAGCAGAGATGACTGGAAAAAATTTAATTTCAAATATATGAACGAACACCAACCAATTATTTTGGCGATACTTGATGGCTGGGGACTAACACCATCATGGGGAGGTAATGCTGTAACAATGGGTGACCCCAAAACTCTAAATTTGATGTGGAGGAAATATCCACACTTGGTTTTGAACTCTTTTAAAAAGATTGCCGGGTCATATAGAATGGTAGGAAATTCAGTTATCGGTCATTCAAGCATTGGCGCAGGAAAGATTGTTTTCCAGGACCTGGAGAGAATTTCAAGACAAATCCAAGATAAAAGTTTTTATCAAAACCCCGCACTTCTCCAGGCGGTTAAATACGCTAATGATTATAACTCCTCGTTTCATATAATTGGGCTTGTCTCTGACGGAGGTATTCATGGGCATATTGATCACCTAAAAGCACTCCTACTTATGGCTAAGAATCACCGCTTAGAGAAAGTTTATGTACATGCGATTATGGATGGAATTGATACCGATTCTTATAGCGGAATCAATTTTGTCAATTCTTTAGAGAAATTTATTAAAGAAAATAATTTAGGGCAAATAGCCACAATAGTTGGACGAAATTATATCATGGACCGAAGTGAAAATTGGGATAATATTCAGGTTACAATTCAAGCTCTTGTTGCCAGACAAGGAAAAGCTGCATCCTCAGCTGTATCGGCGATAACTAGTTACTATCGATCAGGAATTCCCGATCATTCAATACCACCGACAGTGATAAGCAGCGAAGAAAGTATGGGCGGTCAGATTAAAGAAAATGACGCTATAGTGCTTACCAATTACCGATCTGACAGAGCAAAAGAAATCACTATCGGCCTGCTTGGTTATCACAACTTTCGAAAATTGCGATTACCAAGACAACTTCTTTTTGTCGCCTTTTCCTCTTACTATCTGCCGCCAGCAATTGAGAAAAATATTCCGATTGCCTTTCAACAAGAATTTATTGAAAACACGCTTGGGAAAATTATATCTGATAATAATTTGAAGCAATTTAGAATTGCAGAAAGTGAAAAACAACCCCATATTACCAATTTTTTTGATTGTGGTACCGGTGAGATATTACCCGGAGAAGAAAGAGTAATAATTGATTCATATCCAAGTACAGAATTTATTACTCACCCCGAGATGAAGGCCAAACAGATCACTAATCGTTTGATAAAGGCGATCAAAAGCCAAGAATTCAATTTCATACTTGTTAACTACGCTAATGTTGATTCGCTTGCCCATACTGGAGATATCAATGCAACTTCAAAAGCAGTCGAGTATGTTGATACTGAGATTAATAGACTATGGGGGGAAATATCAAAGGTGGATGGAACACTAATAATCACTGCTGATCACGGTAACGCTGAACAGATGGTTCAGCTTAAAGAGATCGGCGATCGAGAAACTTTCCATACTCTAAATCCAGTGCCTTTTATCTTGGTTAGAAATGATTTAGCGCAGTCCAGACCAACTGTCGCTGGCCAAGAAATCCTAAGCAAGATGCTTTTCTCTAGCCACTCTCTGGCAGACATCGCCCCCACCATTCTCGACTTGATTGGACTGGACACGCCACCAACTATGGAAGGTAAAAGTTTGCTAAAATATTTAATAAGGAACGAAAATGGACAACATCTCAGTTGAAATTGAAGTTTCCGCCAGACACATTCATCTTTCAGGAGATGATTATAATTTTCTTTTTGGTGAAGATAGCGATTTTAAAATAGTGAAACAACTGAGTCAAGAGGGTGAATTCGCAACTGATAAAAAAGTCAAAGTCATTGGTCCAGAAGGATCAATTGAAGCGAGATTTTTAGGACCATTCCGTAAAAAAACGCAACTTGAGCTTTCAACTACTGATTGTTTTGAAATCGGAATATCCGCCCCCTACGCGATTGAAGTATCTGAAGAAGCAGCAGAGATTAAACTAGCCGGCAAAGAGGCCGAGATAAGAAGAAACTGTGCTATTATTGCTAGACGACATCTCCACTGCAATCCGAAAGAAGCCAAAAAACATAATTTTACACCCGGCCAGCTTTTAGACTTAACTATTAAAACCGAGCGAGGCGGCGTTATATATTCTGATGTTGTAGTCAGAATCGCCGATCACTACCGGATGAGAGTTCACCTAGACACAGATGAAGGAAATGCGGCAGGAATAACCGAACAGTCAAAAGGAATTTTAACACTGGAAAAATGATTTTAATAATAAATACCGGTTCATCATCAATAAAATACAAACTTTTTGATAACGACTTTTCAGAAGTTATTTCTGGCAATTTTCGGGTCGAAGGGAAAAACTATTCTAAATCAATCGCAGATATTATTGCGCAAACTCATGGGTATATAGATGATATAAAAATAATTGGCCATCGCGTGGTTCACGGTGGGAATGATGCTGATGAAATCATGCCGGTATCTCTAGATACAATGAAAATAATTAAAAAGTATTCTCCTTTAGCTCCGCTTCATAATCCACCAGCGGCCGAAGTAATCAAAATTGCAATTGAGAAATTTCCTCAGACCAGGCAATTTGCCGCCTTTGATACTGCATACTTTAAAAATCTTCCGAAATTTGTAAAGACTTATCCCATAAACAGAGAAATCGCTGAAAAATATTCAATTTTCAAATATGGCTTTCATGGATTTTCCCACCAAGAAATGGCTCTTCAATTTGATCCTAATAAAAATAGAAAGATTGTTACTGTTCATCTTGGAGCTGGTTGCAGTGCTTCAGCAATCTCTTCTGGTAAGCCGATTGATACTTCTATGGGATTTACCCCAATTGAGGGGTTACCAATGCAAACTAGATCCGGAGATCTAGACCCAGAAATCGTTTTGTATTTGGTCGAAAAAATCGGCATTAAAAAAACTAAAGAATTAATTGAGTATCGATCAGGTCTTGCGGGAATTTCTGGCAAATCGGGTGACATGCTAGAGCTTCTTGAAAGCGATGATGAGTATTCGAAGCTGGCGATTGAAATTTTTTGCTATCGTATAAAAAAATACATTGGCGCTTATGCAGCAGCACTTGGCGGAATAGATGCAGTCGTGTTTTCAGGAGAGATTGGATATGGTTCAGAATTTATCAGAAAAAAAATTACTTTTGGCCTAAAATACCTGAATTTCAAAACTGAAAAATTAAAACCTAATGAAGAGTTAGCCATCGCGAAAAAGATAAACAAATAGAATTTTAATTTTATTTCCGATATACTTGAGTGATGGATGGAGGATATTTGGAAAAGTTAAGTTATATAACTGGTAATGAAGCTGCTGTTCTTGGCGCTATTGAAGGAGACGCCGAAAGTTTTTTTGGTTATCCAATCACTCCAGCAACAGAAATTTTAGAGGGCTGGATAAGGAAGGCGGAAGAAAATAAAAACCTAAACTATCTGCAAACCGAGGATGAAATTGCCGCCGGTTTTGCTGTAATTGGTGCCCTGCTTGCCGGTAAAAAAGCTTTTACTGCTACAGCTGGAATTGGACATGTTCTAATGCAAGACCCGATCTCAATGGCAGAAAACGAGAGGTTACCTTTTGTCGGAATTATTGCACAGCGTGGGGGTCCATCTACTGGAACCGTTATTTACTCGCAACAAGAACTAAATTTAGCGTCTTACGGTGGTAACGGAGATGGTTTGAGAATTGTTTATTCTGCCAGCAGTGTTTCAGAAGTTTATTATTTAAGCCAAAAAGTATTTTCAATTGCCTGGAAATACCGATTTCCAACTTTCCTCTTAACTGACGGCTACCTGGCAAAACAACGAGTAAATACGAAATTTGAAAAATATTTAAAACCATTTCCATCTTCAAAGATATTAAGAGAAATGAAAGATAAACCAACTCATCTTAGAAACTGTTACGGCTCAGAGATTGAATTTGCAAATATTTTGAAAAGAAATATTGCCGATTACAAATCATTAATTAATAAAGTTTCAGAATCAGAAAGCTACAAAGCATCAGATTCGAAATACTTGATTATCGCTCACGGCAGCGTCGCTTCTGCTGCGAAAGACTCAGTAGATATTTTACGCAACAGCAATGTTAAGGCTGGCTTATTGCGACCGATAACTATCCGGCCTCTTGATTCGAGAAACATACGAAGACTGGCGTTAAAAGCAGAGAAAGTATTTATAATTGAGTCGGCATTTGAGCAATTCGCCAGGATGATAATTTTCAAAGTTCCAGAAATTGCAAATAAAACAGTAAAAATATACAAACCAGCAGAGGGATTCACGCCCGACGAAATTGCTAGTTTGGTTAATGAAAAAATATGACAAAGACCATCGATAAAAATTTTTCAATGCCGAAATGTTTTAATGAAAGATCAAAACCTAGTTTATATTGCCCTGGCTGCGGTCAAAGCATTTTTTTAAAGCACTTGGGCTTTATAATCGATGATCTGGAAATTCAAGGTAAAACTACTCTTGGAATTGATATTGGCTGTTCACTTCTTGCATGGAACTTTTTTAATTTTGATATCGTCCAAACACACCACGGCAGATCTGTACCGGTTGCTGTAGGTTATAAATTGTCCAATAAACGAAGAATTGTTATGTCAATTATGGGTGACGGCGGTGGCTATGCCATCGGCTTACAATCACTGTTACATGCGGCTTTTAGAAATAATCCAATATCAGTATTTGTCCTCAACAACACCGGGTATTCAATGACTGGAGGTCAAATGGCACCAACATCGATTCCAGGAGAAATTACGACTACTTCCCCCGGCGGGAAAGACCCAAAAAACTCTGGTAAAGCTTTCCACGGTCCTGAGCTAATCAAACAGATATCGGATAACAGCGCATATATAGCCCGGGCATCAGTTTCAAATCCGATAATGCTGCAAAAAATGATCAAAAAAACACTTGAAAATCAGATCAAAAATAACTCTTTCTCCTTCTTGGAAGTTTTGACCCCTTGCCCAACCAATTGGAAGACAACGGCTTCCGAGAGTTTTAATTTTTTATCTAAAATGGAAAAGGAATTTCCAATCGGGGAAATGACTAAAAATGAAAAATGATTTAACAAAAATTGTCATATCGGGCGAAGGCGGCCAAGGAATCCAAACAATCGCTAAGGTGCTAGCCGAATCATTTAAAGATTCTGGTTTTTACGTTTCTTATATTCCTCAATTTGGTCCGGAGCAACGAGGAGCACCATCAATATCATTTATCCAATATTCCACGAAAGAAATTAAATACCCGCGTTTTTATAAAGCTGATTATTTAATTGTGCTGCGAGAAAGAGCTATCTCAGCGACTACCACCTTTATTAATAGCAAAACAAAAGTAATCCTTGATTCATCGACTATCAGACCAAATGTGATAAAACAAAGTGAGAACAAAAAAGAAGCCGTTCCGGCAACTAAATTAGCGTTTGATTTATTTGGCAAGAAAAATCTTAATCTGATAATTAGCGGTTACCTAACAAAATTATTTTCACTTAATGAAAAAGCTGTTTGGAAAATCATAAAAAACCAACTCCAAAAAAAATTTTCAGAAAAAAAAGATCTTGAAGACAATGCTCGCAATGCATTTATTTATGGATATGAATTTACTTCAGAAAAGAAAAACTTCTCTCAGCCAACATTTAAAACTAACAAAAAGATAATCATCTCAAAAAACCGAGAGAGAGAGGCGTTTATATCGCCAGAGCTCTGTAAAGGTTGTGGAATTTGTATCGAGAAATGCCCCGTTGGCGCTTTGAAATTTGGCGATGAAATAGGGGTTTACGGAAACCCTATACCAGAAATTGATATAGATAAATGTATCAATTGTGGCAACTGTTTTCGATTTTGTCCTGATTGTGCAATAAAAGTAAAAAAGAAAAGTAAATAATACTCTTATGGCTTGGTACTGGTGGATTATCGTATTTATTATGCTCGCGACCCTGATCTATTGGGCCTTTATCGAAACGAAGTGACTCCCGCTTGAATTAAGCGTCTAGTTTTGATAAATTGAAGGTGGTTGGGGCCCGTAGCTTAGTTGGTAGAGCGCCTCCATGGCATGGAGGAGGTCAGGAGTTCAAGTCTCCTCGGGTCCACCAATCTTGAAACTTAATTTTGACTTAATGAAAAAAAATATCAAGAATTTTTATTGTCTGGATATGTTCCCTTATCCTTCCGGAGCCGGTTTACATGTTGGGCACCCAAGGGGCTATACTGCCACAGACGTCTATGCCAGGTACAAGAGATTAAACGGCTATAATGTTCTACACCCAATGGGCTGGGATGCTTTTGGTCTGCCAGCTGAAAATTTTGCAATCAAAAATAAAGTTCATCCAGAAAAAGTTGTTAAAGAGAATGTCGCTAAATTTAAACAGCAACTCAAGAATTTTGACCTGCAATATGACTGGGACAAGGAAATTAACACAACTGACCCCAATTATTATCGTTGGACGCAATTTATATTTTTAAAACTATTTGAGCGCGGTTTAGCATACGAGGACGAGTCGCCAATTAACTTTTGTCCTTCATGTAAAACCGGTCTTGCTAACGAAGAAGTTGTTGGTGG
>Ga0265297_10010631_pt1 | contig 11502 bp, 19 predicted proteins | sample Munlanlwell13791_FD_192502 | JGI IMG/M metagenome (GOLD analysis project Ga0265297, IMG submission 192502) | Leachate microbial communities from a municipal landfill in Southern Ontario, Canada - Leachate well 137-91 | ecosystem: Engineered > Solid waste > Landfill > Unclassified | place...
AGAAGCTCGGGACCGGTGAGCCTGGGCAGCACGTCGGGGAACACCATCGTGAGCACCGCCCCCTCGCACTCGTGGGCGAGCGCGCGGATGAGGTAGGTCTTGCCTGTGCCGGGCACTCCCTCGATGAGCGTCAGCCGCGCCCTGGGCGTGTCGGCCTGGAGTTGCTCCTTCACGATGTCGTATTGCTCGACGACGCGGGGCGAGTAGTTCTCGCGAACGAGCCCAGCTCCCACTTGCCCGACCGCGTCGAGCCTCAGTTGCGCGTTGCCACCCGAGCGGTGCAAGTGAAGCGCATAGATCGTCCCTGCTGCCGGCTCCGGCCGCTTATAAGCCACGCGGATGACGTAGCTCCCCAACATGTCGGCGATGCGCTTCGCGTCCGAACGCACGGCCACAATGCTGATACCGCCAGGGTCCACGGTGATCTCGCCGCACCCAGGCCGAAGGAAGAGCACGCGGTTGCGGTTTCTGGCAAGCTCGCTGTACCCCAGCGCACCGAAGGCATCGGACAGATCCTTTGGCGTCTTTCCCTCACGCAGTTCGAGGCGGCCCGCAAACAAGACCATGACCGTCTCGGCACTTGCCCCCAGCGTCAGCCGCCGATACGCGTTGGCAACGATGCTGCCCGAGAACATTCCCGATGAGACGTAGCGAACATCGACGTCCATCAGCCGGGCGCCGCAGGCGCCCGCGTCGAGGGCTACGGTATCGGTGTGCATGCCAGGGGGCCCGAACGCCGCCCCAAGCGTGCGACCTACGTCAGCGCTAAGACCGCTGACGGCCTTCATCAGCTTTCGCTGTGCGGTCTTGCTGGGACGGTTGGCGCCAGTCTCCCAGCGGTGCACGGTCTCGCCGTCGACGCCGACGACCTCGCCGAAGCCTTCCTGCGTGAAGCCAAGTCCATTCCTCACTTCCCGGATCGCATTGGCAAGCTCCATCATCTCTCGGTTCTCCCTTTCCCCAGTCGTGTTCATTTGCCCTTACCGATCACGGCGGCCAGCACCGCGTCCCACAGGGCTGGATCGGTGGTGTTGCTCGCGCGCTCTTCGGCCGGATCACCTTTGGGCTCCAAGATGATCGCAAACACGGGGCCATTTTTCCGACGCCCTTGCATCCATACGACGACCCGGGCCGCGCCCTCGTCGCGCGCGCGGCATGCCTTGCCGTATGCTTCCCACACAGAGCTGGCCGTGTCGATGGTTTCGCCCTCGACCGTGATTTCGTACGGTCCGCACGGCACGGCACTGTCCTTTGGTCTTGGTCTTGATCATGGCGTAGGCCGTCAGAAGATGCTGCGCAGCCAGGCCAGCGCAAAGTAGACTTCCCCTCTCGCGCTGTCAGGCCACAGGTAGTAGTCGCCGTTCTCGATGCGGCAGACATTGCCGCTGCCTTCCACGCCGAAGGCCGGCGGGCAGTAGTTCTCCCGTTCCGCGACGGTGGGACACACGGGCATCGCCTGCACAATGCGCTCGGCCTCCGCAAGGGTCAGCCCCGGCATCTCTACCACCTCGAACGAGCCGTTGCTCTGCAGGTCCGGCGTCATCCCCTGCGTCCAGCAGTCGCGCGCGGCGGACTGCGTGGCCCGGACGTCGAGGCTTTCGATCGGCTTTCCCATGGTCCTACTCGGCTTTCGGATCGTGCAGAGCTTCGGCGATCTGTTGGAGCTTGTCGCACGTGTCCACGGACGCGCCAACGGGAATCGTCACCACCATGGGAGGATCGATCAGGGCCGTGTGCCACGGGCATGGCAGCGGGTGCCCGCAGAAAAGCGCTGGACAGTCCCGGTCTGGCTTCTGGCAGGTCCTCATCCGTGCTGCTCCGGGTCCGATTGAAGGACATCGATGAGTCGCTGCCGTCCAGCATCGTCCAGGCAGATGCACAGCTCGTGCGCACCGCCGAACGGGCTGTCGCCGCTTCCGTACACGGCAACGAGCACGTACTGGCCGCGCTCCGCATCAGGGTGATGGGTCAGGTGCAGCCGCCGCTCGTGGATGCTGAACGTGGAGAGCGAGTGACCTCCTAGCGTGATCGTACTCATCGGTTCCTTTCTTTCGAACATCACGGCCCGCCAAAGCGGGAGCCCACCATAGATGCGCCTGTGGTGCTCGGCCACGGCGGCGAAGTGCTCTTCGCACGCGCACACCGGGTCCTCACGCCTGCACTTGTTGCAGTCGCAGACGAACTTGACCTCACCCGCGCATCCGGCCTTGCGGCCGTCTGCCAGCGGGTGATCGCACGACTTGTTCATGACGCCCTCATTTCAATGTGACCGGGGTCTACCAGGACGTGGGGGTTGCGGCACGTACAGCGCGGGGGCCGGACCCTTGGCAGCTCGCAGGCCGGGTCATCGGGGTCGATGAAAATGCCAATGGTCGTCGGGTTCACAGGATCGTTGCCCCGGACGTGCCGGACGATGCCGCAGACCGTGACTTGCTGGCCCTCCAACTTCATCTGCGCCCCGGCCAGGCATGCCAGGTCCGTGCGCATCCAGCTTGCCGTGATGTGGTCGCCCTTGTTCATGACGCCTCCCTCAGTTCATCCGCGTCCTGCAGATCGTCGAGCCACTCGAGGCAACGGATGGCGATGTCCCGCGCCCGCGGGTCCGGCAGCTGCGCAGCTGCCCTCCACGCGCCTGGCTCGTCCGTGCGGATGCCCGCGTGCTCGAGCCACGCCGTGTACCGGACGGTGCGCGTCACGTCCCACGTGACGAGCAAATCCATCGAGCAATTGCTCGAGCAGCACAGCGGGTCGTCATGGTGGGGTGACGGGAGCCAGCCGCACTTGGTCTTCGTGCGCGCCGTCGGCGCCGACACCCATCCCAGCGTGTCCTGCGCCACACGCCGAGCATAGATCCTGGCTGCATCCGCTTTCGTTTCCGGCGTCGCCACGTCCAGCGTACGTCCACAGGTGCAAGCGAACCGCCAGACGAGGCCGCCTTTTTGCTTATTTCGCATGGGGCCTCCTCCGGCAATAGGTAACCTGCCCGCTGGTCCAGCGCAACCGTTTTTTTTCCTGGCTCCCTGGGATTTGCTCATCGGCTCGCTCCGGCTTCCACGATCCTGCGCTCCACCTCGGCGGCAACATCGGCGAGGACTTGCCTGGCGAGCGATTCGGTGAGCTGCTCGGCTTTCCTTGCAGACTGGAACATGGCATGGTCGCAGCGCCACAGGAGCGAGCCGAGTTCGGTTGGCGCTGGAGGATCATTTACCGCTGTTGAGTCCCAGCCGGTGTAGCACTCGTAGGACGAGAACACGAGGTGCGGACGCTCCAGCGGGGACGCTCGCTCATGCTCCGTCAACCACAACGCCGTCGCGAGCAGAGCAATCCGCTTTTCTCGCAGCTGTTGCACTCGCCTGAATCGAGCAATGATCCGTGCAAACCTGGGGTCCGACTGCTCGTACTTCATTTGATCTTCCCTACGACGCCGACCCCGCCATCGGTCGTGTGCGCCGAGTCCCGCACGTAGGTGGTCCCGCAACACTCGCAGGCGTAGCCGCCGTGCTTGCATCGAGCTACTGAGCCTGTTGCGGTTGGGACCCCCACGGCGGCCTCGACCAGCGGAGCGCCCGGCTCGCCTCGCGAGATCACCTTGAGGTGATCGGGTTCGAAACAGCGCGCGTGACCGAGCCAGACGACGACGGTGCCCTCGCCCACGCTGACCACCGACCCTGATCGACCCAGCCATGGCCCAGCAACGATCTGCACCAGGTCTCCGGCGCCGATCTGCCCGTCCGCGTTTACCTCAGCCCCCTGCAGGACCTTTCGGACGTTGCGCCAAGCCATGGCAGGATATCCATGGCACGGCATGACTTTCGAGTCGGCAAGGCGCATCAGGTTCGTTGCCTCCTTGCGAAGCTTCGCGTGCTGAAACACCCAAGGCAGGTTCACGGCCGCGTAGTCGAGCAGGTTGATCACGGCTTGCTCGAAGTCGGCGCCGTACTCCTGGTGAAGGAGCGCCTGCTTGGTCGCCAGCGGAGGGGGCCCGTGCAGCTGTGCGACCGGATACTCGCTCGTTATCAGCGCGTCCGCGATGACGCCCTCGGCGTTGATGAAAATGATGAGGTATGCGGTGCGGTTCATCTTAGGCCTCCGTCCTTTCAGATTCCGAGCTGAGCGAGCTGCGCCCGCATGGTGGGCATCCTCACCGTCCATTGGAGACCGTGCCGCGGGTCCTGGCCGATCAACAGCAGGATCTGCTCGGCCGCCTCTTTGGGGCTTTGCCCGGCTGCGGTCAGCAGCAAAACCGGGTTCGCATCCGGCGGGGCCCACTCGAAATGCGGTGGGCCCGCGAACATGCCGGCATCGCGAAACGTCTTGCCTCGGAACTCGACTTCGCCAGCGCGGTGTTCGAGACCAAACAGGTAGGCGACATGGGTCCTGGGCACCACGCCCCCATCTGTGCGCTTGTCGTCAGTCGTCGTCATTGGTCCTCACCGCCTTCTTGAACGATCGCCTCGGCAGGCCCAAGAGCTTTCGCCTCGCATGCACCGCGGACCTGCTGAGGTGGAGCCCAATGTCCAGGCGCACCCCCAAGATGTCCCGGTCAGGGACCCACGGGTTACGGAGCACCCAGTCCTCCGGATCGAGCCTATCGAGGATCGAATTGCCACTGTACGGATGCCCCTTGTACCAGTGTTGCAGGGGCCAAGGCAGCTCGGCAACGCTGCAGCCACAAAGGATGGCGAGCGCTTCGGGACACGTCGGGGTGATGTCCGTATAGAGACTCGCCACGCTGCCCGTCAGGTAGCATCGATACCCTCCCAGGCGTTGGTCGTACTCGCACAGCCGCACGCCGGGCCAACGAAGCCACTTCTTCGGATAGCCTCCTACCCACTGCTGGAGGCAGTTTGCTTGCTTGACGGTGGGCTGGCTTGCCCAGCACTCGTAAAAGTAGTGCGGCAGGATGATCTCGCCTTTCACGCACGCGTCCACGAGCATTTCCTGGTTTTTCTTGAGGTGATCGACGTACCACTTGTGCACGTGCTCACGCTCGGCCTCGCACTCGCGCATGGCCATGCGCTGGATAACGGCCATCTGGTTCATCCTCGCCACCCACAGGCGATCCCGCTCGATCTGCTCACTGGTGCCGAACGAGCACGGATCCAAGCTCTCTAACCTGACCCGCTCGATCTCGGTGCCGGCGATGCCGCTAAGCAGGCGCTCATCGCGGCCGACGAGGTTCAAGACATGATCGGGGACCGCGTCGCCGTAGCGGTCGACCATCCAGCGGTTGAAGCCTGTCGGCTCGTGCAGCCACTGGGAGGCCGTGCTCTGCGCGGTGACGTCGGCCTTGGCAAGGCGCGCAAGCTCGAGCGGCCTGTACTCGCCCGTCCTTGCCAGGGCGCCGTGCTCTCCCACCAGGACCCCGGGCTCGACAACCATCTGCCCTGTGTACGACAGGGCCGGCAGGCGTTGGTTCTTCGTCCAGTACCTGTCCCGGATGAGGTCGAACATCAGCACCGTCCACACGAACTCTTCGGCCCCCAGCTCCCGAATTGGCTTGAGCGCGACAGCGTCGACGTTGATGGGAACGATTTGGTCCCTGGCAGCGGCCTTCCACCCCTTGGTGTTTCCATCGCCGTCTTCGATCGGATCCAGCTTCAACAGCTCGTAGGGGAACCAGTTTCGCTCCGCGCGCTTGCACATCTCCCTGTCCGGGCGCCGCGACATGCGGTTGAACGCTGGGTGGGGCGTCTTGTCGCGGTCCGTGAGGATCGTCATCGTCGAACCGTTGCGGATCGCAAACACGAAAAAGCTCGCCATCACGTGCTGCGGATCTCGCACCAGGCACATGGAGATTCCCGAGACCTTCTGGCCGCGCATCGCAGCCAGAATGCTGTTGACGTTCCAGAACTCGTAGATGTCGGGGCTGTAGGCCACGGGACACGGATCGGGCTGTCCCCACGTGAACTGGTGGGTCTCGAGACGGTCTTCGATGCTCCGAAGCGCGTCCCGCCGCACGTTCGCGAGATCCCACTTGTCGGCGAGCAGATGTTCCAGCGCGTCTCGGTGGGCGTAGTCGTAGTGATCGGCTGCCTTCCGAACGAGCGCCTGAAACTCCTCGATCACCCCGACGACCTCGGGTTGCTCCAGCACGTCGCGAAGGTCGCGCATGGGTGCGATCTTGCCCTCAATGCCTTGCGGATGCAGGACGATCTCGTAGGCAGTGAACTTGACCTCGCCAAGCAGGTGTTCGGTGATGCCCCGCAGAAGCATCAGCGCCGTCAGTCCCGTGGGGTCGAGCTGGCGGCTGCGATTCAGATCCTTCGCCATGCTGACGATGTCGTACTTGTCCCATGGCAAGCTTTTCGAGGGCCTCCAGTCGTCTTGCGTCGGATCCTCCACGTCCGGGTCGAGCCCCACGAGGATCGCCCACCTGCGGAGGGCTTCGTTCACCTGCTGGTTCGCGTTCATCGCGCGCCAGTCACCAGACGGACCGATTCCCACCTGCGCCGGGCCAACGTGAGCAGCCGATTGCGGCTTGCCACAAGCTCGAGCAGCTTGGGAACCTCGTGGCTCCAGAGCACCGCGAGGTCCGACACCTCCGGGAGCATGTGAACGACGATCACCTCCGCGCCTTCGTCCGTCGTTTTCTCGTAGCAAAGGCCCCGCGAGCGGTGAAGGAGCCACGCTTCGTTGTCGCCGTGGCGGAGCGCCCGCATCGGCAGGACCCCGCGGTGGACCGTGAAATCGAAGACGCCGATGGGCAGCTGAAAATCGCCCTTCCCCATGGCGACATCACGCGGCCACTCCAAAGGAGCGGATGGCACCGGGGGCACCACGAGCCTTTCCTCGGCGCTCTTGAGCCATTCGTCGAACGGCAGCGTCAGCTCACGCGATCTGGGCGCCAGCCTGGTACGCTTCGGCTGCTTCATCACGCCCCCCCCTTCGGCTCGACGACAGGCTCGACGTGCGTGAGAGCGATGCACCCGGCGACGCCCGAAATCCAGACGACCGCGGTGTGCTCGCCAAGCACGTGGGCCTCCGAGCGGGTCTCGCCGAGGTTTCCCTCGCCCTCACGAGCCCCCTTCCAGTATCGGACCGTGGACCCAACAGGGTGGGCCTTGTTGAATGCGTCGCACTTCCTCTGCGCTTGCTTGCTTGCCATCGTTTCCTCTCGGTTTCGTGTAACGCTTGCTCTTGGGCGCCTCAACGGGTACTGGGACCCCCCTCAACGGGCCCTGGGTCGTCGCCGGTGGCGTCCACCTTTCTGGCGAGTTTCTCCCTCCCGATCCGGATCGCGTGCACAACGAGCGCTTCGGGGACGCGTACCGTGACGTCGCGACCCCTGTACGTCCAGCGGAAGGTGACGTGCAGCGGGTCTTCAGGATCCGCTGACCACTCGCCGTTCTTGAGACCTGGATCGTCGATGTCGCCCGGCGCGAATCCGTAGCTCGCCATCATCTGATCGCCGAATTGCTTGTCGGCGCCAGAGATCTCCAAGGCGGCGCTCATGACGAGGGATGCGGGCACGGTGGCCCGCGCATCTGGAGAAAGAGAAAGCCTGGCGAACTTCCATCCGAGTGCCTTTCCCTTGCACCACTCGAACCGATACACGGGCGGCGTGGGGTCTTCCACGCTGGGTCTTGCGACCGAAAATTCGTCGGGAAACGCGTCGATCATCCGATCGGGCACCATGTATCCCGGCAAGATGTCCAGTAGTAGTTCTCTCGCCTCTTCACGCAGTAGCTTTCTCATGAATTGTCCTCGGTTTCGGTCCAGTTAGTCGTCGGTCTTCCGTTCTATCTGATCGACCATGCTCCGCAGCTGTTCCTGCAGCGGCCCGGTGGCCTCCTCGGCGAGAACCCGAACGGACAGGGCCAGTATCTCGCGATTCTCGACCAGAAGTCCGTTGTGCTTGCGCACCACCTCGTTGTACTCCTGCAGCAGTTCGATGTAGACATCGCGGTGTGCCTCTTGGGCTTCATCGAATTCTTCGATGGCCTTCTTGTAGTCAGCAAGAAGCCGATCGAACAGCCGCCGGGCGCGGATGTTTAGGTACACCAGCAGCGCCATCGCGATCACCACGAGGATCGAGCTGATGATTCTGCCGTCCGCGTCCCAAGCCGGTGCAGCCTGCACAATGGTCATCAATGACAGGATCATTCTCCTACCTCCTCCTCGCCCGCGGCCTCGCAGTCGTCGAGGGGTTCACCCAGCACCGCCTCATGCATGGCCCCAAATAGGTCTTCTGTGATGAAAGGCCGCATGACGCTCAAGGTGTCGCGAATCATTTGCTGAATCGCATCCCGAATGGCGACCGTTCGCGCCCATCGGAAGTGATCACCCCGCTCGCGTTTGACGCGGAGCGCGACTTCGCGCTCACTCCTGGCCTGGCGCTTCTTGTGCGTCCTTCGCTTCAAGGCTCTTCCTCTTGCCCCTTCTGCGCGTCCCGCCACACGTTCGCGAGATCCCACTTGTCGGCGAGCAGATGTTCAAAACAGGTGCGGTGCATCATTCGTTGACCGTCGGAGTCAGCGACAACGATTTCGCCTTCTGTGATGTGCTTATGACAGCAGTAGCAGAGTACATATCGGAAGGTGAACGCGTCGAACCTCTCCGACGGCAGTCCCTTCTCCGTCACACCCACAGGCAGCGTCCGCTTGTGGCGATCCAAGAAATGCAGAATCACTCGGCCTATACCCATGCCGCACAACGCCGACAACGCCCCAAACAGAAACCAAAGCGTGCTCGTCATCACTGGCCCAGCCTCTCTGAAGCAAACCCTGCCTCGGCTACGTAGTCGGTGACGGCTCCCAGCAACTGCGCCGAACCAATCGTCAAGCGCAATTCGTAAACGAAACCGCCCGCGCAGTCTTTCGAGCTGGATTGCTCCAACATCGAATCAAGCGCTTCCCGTGCGGCCTCGACCGTTATTCGAGCACGAACCAGATCCGCACATTTGCCCGTTACCGCCAGCCCGGCGCCCAGGTCGTCCCGAACAGCTGCCGCCGCAGCCCCCACGGCAAGGATGGTACGCATCGCGCTTTCCGCGAACGACGCGGGGTCGGTCTCGCAACAGCCAGCGCAGTCTGCGGCACAGGCCGCCGCCGACACCGCGTTGACGAAGGCATTTAGCCTTTTCAGGTTCCAATCGGGGCCGGCATTCCACAAGGGGCGAAGGGGATTGCACGCGACGCAGGCCGAGGCAACCTGGTCGATCGTCGCTTCGCCGCGTTGCCACGCCTCCACCGTCTCAATGGTGAGGCGAGGCTGGTGCTGGTCAGGCGGCACGTACGCGAGCGCCATGCGGGCGCAGTCGCACTTGGCGAGGAAGACCGCCTTGGGGTCGACGCCGACCCTGGCCGCCAGCCACAGCATCCACGCCGCCCCATGGCCGTCGCGCCAGACCTCGACCAACCTCTGGTAGCTACGCATCATGACGTGGTTCCCGGTCACTTATCGCGTCGTTTTTTCCAGCTAGCTCCGCCAGCGTCGCAATGGCATCTATCCCGTTGCTGATTGCGCTGGCGACCTCGTCGCCGTCTCCCGCTCGCTCTGCCAGCGCCATGAAGGCAGTCATTGCGGAAAGCACCGCGCTAAGAGTGTGGTCGAGGCATGTTGGCGAGACCCCCTGCGCGACGAGCAACTCGCGAAGGGAGCTTTCGATGCCTAAAAGCACGGCTTTGGAGATAGGAGCAGCGGCCGCTTGATCGTGGATAGTTGTCCGCCGCTTGGGGCGCTTTCGTGCATCGCTCATGGTTGCCTTCTTTGCCGAAGCGCCTGCCTTATTTCCTCTAGGCGCTTAACTCGAACAATGAGCCATTCCCCCAGGTTGTCGCCGCATGCTAGGCGTTCGGTCTTGACCATCGCTCGATACTGCTTTCCACGCTCGTTTTCCTCCGGGTTATCGAGCAGCCACCGAAGGCGGTGAAGGAGGAAATCGCGGTGCCTTCCGGCTCCGAGGACACCATGAGCGCGTGAGAAAGCTCCCGGCGCTCCTTCCAACGGGCCTCGGGCGGAGCAAAGGGGCCGGAAATCGGCACTGGCATCAGGACTAGAAACCGCTGGTGGGGCGGGCGACCTGCGTAGAAGCTGGCGGAGTCGACCGTTCGAAAGTGACGAAGCAGGCGAGGGAAGCGATGGCAGCAGTACCAGGCCCACATGACCAGTCGGCGCGCCTTGGCTTCGCCGAAGGCGTCCGGATCAAGCTCGAGGTAGGCCGCAACCTCACCGGCGATGTCCTTTTCCGGTATGGGAGCGGTTAGGTGGTCCGCCTCAAGACCGGTGATTTTCCAGTCGCCGGTGCTGTCGTCCAGTGTGCGATCGAAGTAGAGAGATAGCGCCTCGAGCGCGCCCGGGACACGGCAGGCGAGGTCTTCCACCAGAAAGGCTTCGGGCGCATCTTTGAGCAAGACGTCCTGAACGAGCCTGTCCAGTCCCGTCACCTCGTCAGCTACCGTCTGCGCCAGCTCGTGGACCAAACCCACGTCGCAGTCCTCCGACCCGTCAGACTCTTGGTCTCGTTTGATGGAGTCTGCCAGGCGAAGCATCCGGGCCAGGACGGCTTCCGCTCCGGCGATGTCCAGTTCGGCTACCAGCTGCACCAACTCGTGGACCTCTATCAGATCCACGGGGCAGTCCTCCGACCCGTCCGACTCTTGGAGGTCTCGTTTGATGGAGTCTGCCAGGCGAAGCATCCGGGCCAGGGCGGATTCCCCTCCGGCCAGGTCCATGATTTTGTTGTCGACGGCCTTCACCATGTTCCTTCCATCCATCCCCGGCTTGCTCACCAGCTCCGCCATGTGGTCACACCCGACCTTCCAAAGCTCTTGGATCGCGCCGTCGAGCGTGGCCCCGCGGCATAGCCAGCCGAGGCCCGCCCGGTCGAACTGATCCCTGCCGCAGCGTGGTGTGCACGAGACACGCAGCGCGTAGCCCGAAGGCGTCCGGTGGCACGTGACCTTGAAGCTGGCGCCGTAGCCAGTGGCGAGCATTGCGGCTGCGATCTGCTCGATCGGGACGGGCACCGCCGTGAAATACGTGGCAGGGCCCGGTGCGGTGGTGATGCCCAGCGCTGCGACGCGCACTTCGGGCATTTCATGGGAGCCGTCGAGCGCCGCCACCGCGGCATCGATGCTCGGGAAAATGTAGTTCCACAGAGCGCAGGCCACGGCGCTGCGCGTGGCCCCGCTGGAAATCGAAGACCGACTGCCGTCCACCGTTTCGGCCTGGCAGACGACCTCGACATCGCCAGTCGGACCGTCGAGTCTGTACGTCTGTACCGAGCAGATCGTCACGTTGACGGCCATGCCGAAGTGCCAGGCATACATCGCGGCGGCGAGATGCTCGATGGGGACGGGGTCGGCCGTGAACCGGCCAAGGCCGTCGTCCGCGTCGCCGCCCCCTCGGAGGCCTTCCCTACCCTCTTCCACGAACTTCGTATGCGACATGTGCGACACCCTCCGCATTTCATGTCCGATAAGGGCACTTATCGGACGAAAAGTGACCTAGCACCGGCCAAAGATGCGGTCAAGTTTTTTTTCATTGACACGGCGGCGC
>Ga0265297_10010632_pt1 | contig 11501 bp, 15 predicted proteins | sample Munlanlwell13791_FD_192502 | JGI IMG/M metagenome (GOLD analysis project Ga0265297, IMG submission 192502) | Leachate microbial communities from a municipal landfill in Southern Ontario, Canada - Leachate well 137-91 | ecosystem: Engineered > Solid waste > Landfill > Unclassified | place...
ATGATCTCCGGCTTCCTTATCTGGCTTTACCTCTATAAGAAACAATGCAGGCCAGAGGCGGCTTTTTTACTGACTGCTTTTACTTTTGCCAGTTCTGTTTTTACTACTTATTACGCGGGAATGATCAAGCAGTATTCCTGCGATTTATGCGCTATAGCCATATTTACGCTTTTCATCTATTTTCAAGATAAGTATTACCAAAAAAAGCTCTCCTTGAAATATATCTATTCATTTTGTATCTTAACACCACTACTGATTTTATTTTCCCATATGAGTTTTCTTATATTATGGGTTCCTCTGTATAATTTTTTACTTTCAGGCAAAGAAAAAAAAGAGCTCAAGCTGCCTTTCTTAATTTATTTTATCCTGATAATCTGCGCTGCTTTACTTGTTTACTGGTCTGACATAAGATACTCAATGCAGGTCAAATTCATGCAGGAATACTGGAACAATGCCTTTATTGACACAGGCTCGCTTTATGCCTTTAGCAAAACATTTACAAACGGCCTGCGCAATATCATTGTCCGCTGGTTTGTGGAGGAAAAAATTGCCAAATCCATTGCTTCGGTTTTTATGCCTTTTGCCGTCGCTGCCATCTTTATCAATGCCCGGAAATCACTGGCCAAAAATCATTATAAAATCCTTGATATAAATGCTCTTTGTGCAATACTACTATTAGAATTACTTGCCCTGGGAATGCTGCGCATATATCCTTTTACCGGAGCACGGATTACCTTATTTATCGCTCCTTTTATTTTTTATATGATAGTTGAAGGCATTTACCTGGTAAAAAAAGTAAAATTTATTTTTTACCCGCTGGCAACAGCTTATCTGATATTTTTGTCCGGCGTATCTTACTACTTGCTTAATTTTTACCTGCATAACTTATGATAAAAGTTTCAGTCGTAATTCCCGTATATAACGAAGCCCTGACAGTAGAAGAGCTGATAAACAAAGTCCGCGCAGTACCGTTTGGTGCTATCGCGAAGGAAATAATCATCGTTGATGACTGCTCTACCGACTCTACACGGGAAAAACTCAAACAATTCGCCGCTTTTAACGAAATAAAAATCGTCTTGCATCAAAAAAACAGGGGCAAAGGCGCCTGTTTAAAAACCGGTTTTGCCCATGCCTCAGGGAATTTTATTATTATTCAAGACGCTGACCTTGAATATAACCCAGCTGAATACCCGTTATTGTTGGCTCCACTGCTTAACAATAGCGCTGATATTGTTTATGGCTCGCGTTTTTTAAAAACTTCCGGAAATAAATCATTTTATACTGCCCACTATCTAGCTAATAAATTCCTCACCCTGCTGTCAAACTTATTCACCCGCCTGAAATTAACAGACGTAGAAACCTGCTACAAGGCCTTCAGAAAAGAAGTATTAAATAAAATAAACCTGCGAGAGGACAGGTTTGGCTTTGAGCCTGAATTTACCGCTAAGGCCGCGAAACAAAAATTCCGCATTTCTGAGGTAGGAATCTCTTATTTTGGCCGCGCCTACAATAAAGGAAAAAAAATCGGTTTTCAAGACGGCCTGGACGCAATCGGCTGCATCCTTAAATATAACTTATTAAGGGAATAGAATATGCTTTATCTGGCTTTTATTTTTCACATGCACCAGCCTTATTACAAAAACCTGCTTACGCAGGAGGCTGGCCTGCCCTGGGTGCGGCTGCACGCCAGTAAAGACTATGTGGATATGGTGCTGCTGCTTGAAAAATTTCCTGCAATCCATCAAACCTTCAACATCGTCCCGTCTTTACTGGAGCAAATAGAAGACTACTCAAAAAACCTTGTAAAAGATAAATTCGTTGAATATACCCTGAAAGAAGCTGCCAGCCTCACTGAAACGGACAAAGATTTCCTGCTCAACAATTTTTTCATGATTAACCCGGAAAAGGTGATTTCTTATTCTCCCCGTTATTACCAGTTATATTTTAAAAAACAGGACAGGGGAGAGTTTACTGCTGCGGATTACCTTGATTTGCAGGTATGGTTTAACCTGAGCTGGATTGACCCTTATTTCAGGAATAGTATCCCTGAACTAAAACAACTTGTTTCCAAGGGGCGCTTTTTTAGCGAAGAGGACAAACGTATCGTCCTGGAAAAACAGCTTTATATTTTAAGCCAGACTGTACCGGTTTATAATAAATTTATTGCCAACAAACAGCTGGAGGCAACTGTCAGCCCTTACTATCACCCGATTTTACCGCTTTTATGCAATACAAATATCGCCCGGGAGGCAAATAATAAAACCGTCCTCCCTAAAACCTCTTTTATCTACCCGCAGGACGCCGGAAAACAAATTAATGATGCAGTAAGCTTTTTTAAAGAACGTTTCGGCAGAGAAGCCCTTTCCGGCATGTGGCCTTCGGAAGAAGCAGTTTCCGAGCATATCCTGCCGTTTATAATTGAAGCGGGGATTAACTGGATAGTTGCTGATGAGGCCATACTTTTCAGGTCACTAAAAAAACGCAAGCGCGATACAAAATTATTATACCAGCCGCATTTATTAGAGCGGGAGCAAGGAAACTTGAATATTATTTTCCGCGACCGCAACCTTTCTGACCTGATCGGGTTTAATTATTGCAAGTGGAGCGCTACTGCCGCAGTTGATGATTTGATGAAACATTTAAGCAATATTGCCGCGGTATTTAAAAATAAGGACATACTGGTTACCATCGCGATGGACGGAGAAAACGCCTGGGAATATTACCCTAATGACGGGCATGATTTCCTGGAATTGTTATACACCAGGCTTTCTGAAGCGGATTTTTTAAAAACCACCACTATCAGCGAATACCTGAAGACCCACCCTGCGGAAAATAAAATTAAACGCATCAGCGCCGGCTCATGGATTTATGGAGAATTCGGCAAGTGGATCGGCAATCCGCATAAAGTAAAAGCATGGGAATACCTGGCTATCGCGCGCAAAGAACTGGAAAATCTCTCAAACAGCGAGCAACGTTTTGCGCCAGGCAATAAACTTGATTTAGCCTGGAAACAAATGTACATATTAGAAGGGAGCGATTGGTTCTGGTGGTATGGAGAAGATTACCCCGGGTATTTTGACCGGCTTTTCAGGATGCATATGTCTAATTTCTACACTTTAATCAATAAAGAAATCCCCTCATACCTAAACAACCCGATTTAATCTTACTTATTGACAGGCAAAGGGTTTTATGCTATAAGATAAAAAAATGGATAAGAAGGAAATTTACGAACATCTCGCAAAAATCTACCTCGACGCTTCCCTGAAGAAAGACGAAAAGAAAAGCAAGGATTATCCCGGCCTGAAAAACATTTTCTTTCTGATGATTGCGATAGTCGCTGCGCTTTATATTTTGGTCTTGCCGAATTTGGGCAAAATAAAGGTAAAAAACTTTGAAATCGCCCTGATATTGCAGCCGGATACAGTGAAGATTAATTTTAATTTTAATCCTGCGCAAAAAGAAGCTTATTCCCTGAATTTAAACCGGCTTAACCTTAGCCGGTATAAGAAACTCGCCTTTGCCGCCAAAAAAAATACCTATGCCGATAATATTGCCCTGCGGGTGGAATTCAGCAATATCTTCAAAGAAAAATCCGAGGTCTATTTAAAAAATATTCCTCACCGCTGGCATGAATATACGCTTGATTTATCAAACTTCAAAGGCATCAGCGACTGGTCGGAAATGCGGGATATCAGTTTTATTGTAGAAAGATGGAATGCACAAAAAGATCATGGCGTAGTATTAATTGAAAACGTGCGGTTCCTTAAGTAGAGAGGGAGGAAAAAAAGTATGCGGATAATTTCTATTGCGAATCAAAAAGGCGGATGCGGAAAAACCACCACGGCAATAAATCTAGCCGCAGCTTTATCGGAAAACGGCAAGAGAGTGCTCCTGATAGACCTTGACCCTCAGGCGCACGCGACGCTGGGCTTAAATATCAAAAGCGATTTCAATATTTATAATGTCCTTTCTAAAATAACAAATAAAAAAGCCCGTCTCAATGATATTATCCGCAATGTCAGCGGCACATTTGACCTGGCAGCTTCCGGCATAATACTCAGCACGCTTGAACAGGAATTAGCTGGCGAAATCAGCCGCGAATCCCGCCTCTGGGAAACCTTAAAAAACTTTAAACACGGTTATGATTATATCCTCATTGATTGCCCTCCTAACTTAGGCATTTTGACGATTAATGCTATCTGCGCTTCCAATGAAGTAATTGTGCCGGTTGAAGCAAGCAGGTTTTCACTGGAAGGATTAAATCAATTACTGGATATTATCAGCCTGATCCGCGAAAGGCTCAGCCATAATGTAGACTACCGGGTGCTTGTAACAAATTTTGATTCCCGGCTGCGCCATTCTTTTAAGATCCTTGACTATATCCGTTCGGCATTTCAATATAAATTATTCGGCACAATCATTCATGTTAACGTAAAACTTAAAGAGGCTCAAAGCCAGGGAGAACATGTCCTGAGTTATGATAAATACTGCCGCGGGGCAAAAGATTATTTCAGCCTTTCGCGAGAAATTATCATTCAGGAAAAAACACCGTTAACACAAGAAGAAACTATTATGCCTGTAATAGAAAAGCGTATAAAAGAAGCGATCAAAAGAGAAGTACCAAAATTAAATGAATCTACTTTTTCTATTACTGCGCCAAAGGCAAAAGAAGTACATTTAGTCGGCGACTTCAACGGCTGGAAATTAAACAAAGAAAGCTTTATGCAGCCGGATAACGGCATCTGGAAAAAACGCGTCAGCCTTGACCCCGGCAAATACCATTACCGCTTTGTAGTTGACGGTGAATGGACTGATGACCCGAATAACCCGCAAAAAGTAACTAATCCTTTTGGCGAGATGAATTCTTTAATTGAGATTAAGAAAAATGACGCAGGAAATAACTAACGAAGAAAAAGAGATCCAGGATGGAAAAATTTTTGCTGTTGTAGGATACTGGGCGTTTCTCTGTATCCTGCCGTTAATCCTGAAAAAAGAAAATAAATTCGCCTGTTTTCACGGTAAGCAAGGCCTGGTTTTGTTTATTTTTCTTGTAGCCGGGTTTATTTTTAACATTATTCCGTGTTTAGGCGGATTGATTTACCGGTTGGTACTTTATATTTATCTTACTATGATGCTCTGGGGAACAATCAATGCTTTAATGGGAAAATACGCAAGGTTGCCGGTTGTTTCCGGTATTGCTGACCAAATCAGCCTATAAAGGAGGTGGCAGATGCCTCTTAAGAAAAAAGCAAAAAAAGGTGTTAAAAAAACAGTAAAAAGAAAAGCAGTGAAGCGTAAAATAGTTAAGCGTAAGGCAATTAAACGTAAACCAGCTGCCAAGCGCACAATGATTAAGCGTAAAGCGAAAAGCGCGAAAAAGAAACCAGCCAAATCAGCGCTGAAAAAAGAAAATATCATCGGTACGATTACACACTATTTTCCGCATGTACGCGCTGCGGTAATCAAGCTTAAAACACCCCTCACAACAGGCGATATAATAAAAATAAAAGGCCATACTACTGATTTAACCCAAAGCGTCGGTTCAATGCAAATAGACCGCGTCCCGATCAACTCAGCTAAACCCGGAGATGAAATCGGGCTATTGGTCAGTTCCCGCGTCAGGCAGCATGATGTAGTATACAAAGCTTAAGGAGACAACTAAGGATGAAATACAGATGCCAGATTTGTGACCGCGATATTGATGATTTTGTAAGTATTGCACACATCAAAGCAGAAGAATACCTTCTGGATCTAATTCTAAAAAACCATCCGGAATGGAAAGAAGAAGAGAAAACCTGCCATAAATGTATTGATTATTACCGTAAACTTGTAAAGGACGCAGAGATTTAAAGTATCGGCTTAAATGGGGTCAGATTCCGGACTGCGGGGTCTGACCCCATTTTAAAGACTAATTATGAGTATATACCCATTAGAACCAGGTCGTTAAAAGCCGGTAAGTCTAAATAAATTGAGGTAAATCATGCTCCAGCGCGGAAGGCCAAAAAAGTACCGCATAGTCAGGTTAGACCCCAGGATTAACCAATTCAGCCCCAGAGGAAAGCCGGGAAGGCCGGATGAAATAAACCTGAATATGGATGAATTTGAAGCCATCCGGCTGGCAGATTTTATGGGAATTGGCCAAAAAGAGGCTGCCAGATTAATGAATATATCCCAGCAAACCTTTAGCAGAATTATTAAAAAAGCCCATAAAAAAATAGCTGATTCGCTGGTTAACGGCAAGATTATTAAGATACAAGGCGGCTACTATGTAATCAGTTCACGCACTGATCCATTTACTAAAATTCCCGACAAATCAACCCATACCAACAAAGAATTAGGCTAATTTTCCCTTTCTGCCAACTTCCTATAATATATCTTATGTTAACTTAGGCATATATGAATAATTGGGTTTAAGTAACTATGCTTTAAGGGCTTACAGGATATCAATTTTAGGCTGTGGAAAAACGCTTTTTGATTTACTCAGGCTTACTTCTGTTTTTTAACGCTGACATTTACTGGCGGTTTTTATGCGAGGATTTACCGGAACTTTGCTGGACTTACCGGGCAAGCGCAATTACAGCTGGATAGATAGAATTGTCTCCGAAACGAGAATTTATCCGGTCTACTGCCTTTAATAGCTCCCCCCTTTTGGCCTGCTCTTTAAACAAGGGCTGCGCATAGCTGCTTTTGGAAAGCTTGGAGCAAGTTACGCCGATTGCCCTGACCAAAGGCATTTTAGCCCCTAATTTTGCCATAATTTTAAGACACCTTTGGTAGACCTCTAAACCATCATTGACCGGCTGCTGAAAGGCCTTCTGAGCCCCAAAATTGCCTATTTCCGGGCCATTCAGCCAAAGATGCACTGTGTAAGATTCCCAATTATCCTGCCTAAGGCGCTGGCTGACCATTTCAGATAAAGTCCTGATCCATGCCTTGATAAACTGGGGGTTTGAAATAGCCCTGGGCAAGGTGTATGAATGGCTTATTGACTTGGGATTTTCCGGCTCCTGAAGGCTGTCAAAGCTGTCTGTCGAATGCATTGAAAGGTATAAATTCAGGCCGTATTTGCCTAAATGTTGTTCCAAAAATTGGGCTGATTTTTGGTATAAATCAAGGCAAGTGTTAACCCCAAGGCCGCCTAAAAGCTCTGCGGTATTTTTACCCACGCCGCAGATTTTGGCTGCCGGGAAACGCGCTAAAACACTTTCTAAATTGGCCTCAGTAAGAATACTAACGCCATTTGGCTTATTCAACTTTGAGCCAAGCTTTGCCAAAAGCCAGTTTTTAGCGATTCCTACAGATGCTGTAATATTAAATTCTTTGAATATTTTCTCCCGTATTTCCTCAGCCAGCAACCCGGGTTGCGTTGTATCCCTGATATCCATCTGAAACTCATCTATTGAGGCATATAAAAGCTCAAAGCCGAACTCTTTTAAAAGCTTAAAAATCTGCCGCGAGGTCCAGATATACTTACTTTGCTCAGCAGCAACAAATTCCAGTTTAGGGCAGATTTTAAAAGCTTCGGCTGAACTCATCCCTGAATCAATACCAGCCCGCTTAGCTTCATAGCTGGCAGCGCAGACCACAGTATGCATTCTGGAATTTCGCGAACCGACTATCAGAGGCTTGCCTTTGAGGCGCGGATTTATAGCTTGCTCAATGGAAGCAAAAAACGCATCCATATCCACATGCAGGATCATATGATTTTATTGATTTTCCAAACGTAGGTTGTGTTATTGAAAGAAATTTGATAGAGGTCAATGCCGGTGCTTACGGAAAAATAGGAAATGGTTTCTTTGCCCAGGCGTTCCTGCCAATTATAAGTGACCTTCTTTATTTTATAAATTTTATTATTCCAAAAGAAGATACGCGGCAGGATTTTCGCAGCCTTAAATAATGCCAGGACCTCAATTTGCTGATTCAAACAATCAGGATTTTGATAACCTGAATCATCCGGCATCAACGGCTTATCCCAGCGCGCCTCAGGTTTAAAAGATGGATGTTGCACTTCTAATATTTTCTTATTACTGTTATTAACTTTCCTATTACTTTAAACTCCTCAAAAATCGGCGGGTAATTTACATTGGCAGCTTCCAAATGATACTTGCCGGACTTTACGCGCAGCCTTTTTAAAGTAACTTCATTATTATCTAATAATGCGGCTATAATATCATTGTTATCCGCGCTGGGCCGTTTCTTAATAATCGCAATGTCGCCTTCTAAAATACCGGCATCAATCATGCTGTCGCCCTTAACCCGCAGGGCAAATACATCATCAAGACCAAGCCTTCCGAGAAACAGATCATCAGCATCAACATAACCCTGAATTTCTTCATAAGCCAGATTAGGCGAACCTGCCATAATCGTGCCGATGATGGGAATCTTATTAAAACTTGCGCGCTCAGTTAATTCCAAACCCCGGGAAATATTATTCATGCGCTTCACCAGTCCTTTCCGTATTAAAGCATTAAGATAGTCCCTGACTGTTCCGGTGGATTTAAACCCCAGTTCCTCTCCGATTTCCCTGATTGTAGGCGGATGCCTCTCCCCTATTTTTTTACGGATAAAATTAAGCACCTTTTCCTGCTTATGCGTAAGCTGGATATTTTTCTTCATAGGCCCACCATACCACACATTTGTGTGGTTGTCAAGAAAAAAATAAAAGGAGCGGATTTTCGCCCCGGACACTGACTTCTCCGCTCCTTAACCGTGTTTCTGAACTTGTTGCCACTTCTGTAGTACTTGACTCCTACTACTTACTGTGACTTTCCGGGGTCAACTATAATATAACACATACAAATCACTTGTCAACCGATTAAATTATTTAACAGGAATAAAATTATACAAAATATTTTTTTATACATGGCCCTGCTATTTAAATTTCTCCCAGTGGATTAATTCTTTTAAATCCCTTTTCTCCGCGATATGAAAGCTGTCTTTTGTTTTAGGATAGCCTAAAGCAATTAAGCTTACTAATTTATAAGCAATCGGCACATTTAATAAATGCGCTACTTCTGCGCAATAAGGCTTCTTATCCCCGGCAACCCAGCAAGAGCCAATGCCTAAGCTGGCGGCAGCAAGCAAAATGTTGCAGGTAGCAGCACACCCATCTTCCAGGTAATATTTTGTCTCGGCGCAGAATACCGCGATACAGGCTTTTGCCTGTCCTATGAACCGGCCATTCTCTGCTAATTCAGCAAGTTTTTTTAAAACAGGCTCCTGAGTAACTACAACAAACTCCCACAGCTGGACATTTCTGGCAGTAGGAGCAAACCGGGCCGCATCTATTATTTTTTCCAGAAGCTCTTTTGCTATTTCTTTATCAGCATATTCTCTGATACTTCTTCGTGTTTTCAGGATCTCTAAAATATCCATCTCTTTTCCCTTATGCCTTTCTGTGAAAGAATAATTCACTGATTTTTCCTCTTCCCAGCACCCTGCTTAATTCCCTAATCCCGAAAAATGGGATAAAACTGGCAAATACTACCAGCATACTGGCAAACCATTCATAGGAAAAACACCTTATAAACAAGTCCGGGATATTGCCTAAACCTTCTTTCCTTAAAAACCCCCGAATCATATATTCAATTATGCTTAAGACGGCAACGCAGATAGTAAATAGGAATGACTTATACATGGTCGGAATAATCAAGGACTTATTCTCAAATCCACTGCCCAGATGCAGATGCTCTGCCACTATAATAACCTTGGCTAATACCAGCCCTTTAATCAGGCTGATCCCATACTCCCCATAGCTAATCTGATAATGAGCCAGTATCAATCTTTTATAATCGGTAAAAATACTGAAGAATATAGTGATGTATAACGCGGTTATCCAGTAACTTTTTAATTTCTCCCAGATTATTTGCTTCCAGCTCATCTTGCCCCCATTTTTTTAAAAAAATCCGCGCTTTCGCTAACCCCAATTTATTATTCAACCATTCAACCGAAAACTAAAGTAATCATCTCGTAACTTATTGTATTCCAACGAGAACCGTCTAAGGGAAACGTCCCCCTCCCCAAGGGAAACGTCCCCCTCCCTATTTAATTTTTCCTAGTTAAAGAAAATGAATGATTTAAAAATTCTCCGTTATTCGCGACGGAAAAAGACAGCTCTGAAAATTCCCTTGGAGGCTTTGCGAATTCTTCGTTGCGGGAGATATTAAAAGAAGTTCTTGAAAACTCGCTCATATTGTCAGATAAAGAAGCCTTTGTTTTACTCTTATCCTGAAAAGCCCTGGAGAATTCGCCTGCCTGGTTGGCAATTCTGAATGAATTATTGTTGAAACCGGAATTAAGATTTGAAAAAACGCTGGTATTATGCTTAATCATAAAAGAATTATTGCTGAAATTACCTGATACTCTTGAAAAATCTCCGCCGCTCGTAAGCCGGGTGCGATAACGGCCGCTGACATACTCCGGCTGGACTTGAGCAAAAGCACCAAATGAACTAAGCAACAAAATCATTAAGGCAAAACTTAAAATTTTCTTCAACGTTTATCCTTATCTTATTGGTCTATTCCGTTACACCTTAAGCAATCTAAATATATTGCCCGGTTGATTTCAAGCATATCAGCCAAGCCAGATTTAGTTTCTGAGGAAACCTGTTTTGCTCTTTTGGCGCACATTTTTCTGATCCCTGCCGGCCTGAGCATAATCCAATAAAAAGCAAATATTATAAAAATAATCCCCAGCCACATTGCCGCAATCATAAACCATTTTTGGGTATGCGTCATTTTTATCTCCTGTCTAATGCAAGATTGCTTCATATTTAATCCTGATTAATAATGTCAATCATCGCGCAAAGCCTGCCAAAATCATGCCTGTTAAAATTCATCACCAGGCGGGGCAAATCCGGGTATTCTTCTCTCTCTACCTCTTCTTTCATCGCAGGGCCGAGGCGAATCCGGCCGCTAATCAGGATATCTTTAAATTCCTGATTCAGGGTATATAAAGTTTTTTCAGAAAGTTTTTTATTTAATCTTAATATTGTCAAGCCCGCGACATACCTTATAGAATGGTATACTCTATAAAAATCTTCTATATATTTAATTGCTTCATCAACGCTTTGCGCAATACGGAAGAAATTAAAATCATCTTTGTTGATATACCCCCGCCGCAACAGCTGAGCATGGATAAAACGCTTCCAATCCCTCCAATAAGTGGAACCTTTAGGTTCCATAAGAATAACCGGCCGGGGCTTGCTTTTGCCGGTTTGAATAAGCGTCAACATTTCAAAACCTTCATCATTGGTGCCGAATCCACCGGGGAAAAGCGCGGTAGCATCGGTTTCCTTAACAAACATCAGCTTGCGAGTAAAGAAATATTTAAAATTAATCAGCTTTTCTTTTTCATCTATATACGGATTGGGTTTTTGCTCAAAAGGAAGACGGATGTTCAAGGCAAAATCTTTCCCCGACCTGGCACCCTTATTGCCCGCTTCCATAACACCGGGGCCGCCGCCGGTTACCACCATAAAACCCTTTGCCGTCAGCTTGCGG
>Ga0265297_10010633_pt1 | contig 11500 bp, 16 predicted proteins | sample Munlanlwell13791_FD_192502 | JGI IMG/M metagenome (GOLD analysis project Ga0265297, IMG submission 192502) | Leachate microbial communities from a municipal landfill in Southern Ontario, Canada - Leachate well 137-91 | ecosystem: Engineered > Solid waste > Landfill > Unclassified | place...
CGCTCCAGGATTCCGAACAAGAGTCCCTGAGTCAGCTGCTCAGGGACTTCTCTTTACAAGTTGTATTGTGAAAGGAGTATAAATATGATAAAACAATCGGAAATTAACAAAGCATGGGGTATTCTGAGTAAGAAGAACACTGGTGACGTCACGTACGCTGACTTTGATGCAGCTATCACTGAGGCAGCTGATGTTGAAATGGATTGTAAAGAACTTGATCCCAATCCGGACAATGAAGAGACGAATCCCTTTGGTGAAGAAGTTGATGATTTTGCTGCTGATGAAGCTGCTCGACAGCGTGAGGTGGAAGATGCAAACGATCTTGCTGATGACTACGCACCTTGATACTTGTGTGTTGTGACAGTCTGAAACAAGATGTCTCAATGACAAGTTGTATTATCTGATCAGCCAATTGTTCAATATTTATTAGGAGAATGCCTATGAAAGTGCTCAATTTGGTACGTGTGAACTACACTATGTAAGTTGATCCGCAGCCCCAGTTCCACAACTCCCCGATACGGTCGTCGGGGAGTTTCTTATTGTAAGTTGTATTATTCAGAAGAAGCATTAGTAGACTAAGGAGAAGATTATGTTGACTGTAAGAGTTGTTAGTAATAAGGGACATGAAATTGTTGAAGAAGCTGAAGTTGTTACCTTATACACAGCAGAAGAGTCTAATGATGGTAAGAGGAGAGTTATGTACTTCAAGAATATACACTCTGATAAGGATGGTCAAGAAGTTCTTGATGGTCATGTATTTGTTATGAATGAGAATGGGAAGACGATAGCAACTTATCATCTCTTCCCAGAATTGGAGAAGAAATGAAATATCGCAAAAGACCTGTTATTGTTGAAGCATTCAAAATACAGAGCATTTTACACGTTGTTTATTCTTCATGCTAAAACCACCTGAACTTGAGATCCATTTGTGTGTTTACTTACTTCGATTCGTGTCGAGAAGGCATCTTTCAATTCTTCCAGATGTGTGATAACAAGAATCTTAGCAAAGTCCTCTCGAACTGAGTTGATGGCTTCAATGAGACGTTGCCTACCCTCTGCATCTTGGCTACCGAAGCCCTCATCAATCACCAGAGTACTGAGCCTAGCACCGGATCGGTTTGCCAGAATGTGACTCAAGGCAAGACGCAAGGCGAAGTTTATACGAAATGCTTCACCACCAGACAGCAGTTCGTACGCACGTTCTTCTGATGAGGAACTTATCATAATGTCCAGAGTTTCCTTACGGTCTCTGCGATTAGCATCCTTGAAGTCTCTTTGTGTCTCGAAACTCAACTGCATAGTACTGTCACTCAGCCGGTCAAGTATCTCATTAGCATGTGCTTCGATGTCAGGAAGAGCTTGCTCGATTAGTAAGGTAGGTATGCCATCCTTACCGAATGCTTTCTCGAGAATCTTTAGTTGAGAGATACTGGTTATAATCTGATCTCTCTCCATCTCCTTTACGACCTTCTGAACCTTCACATCTTCTAGTTCATCAACGAGTCCTTTGGCAGCACCCAACTGTCTTAGCAACTCGTTGACATTCTTCTGAGCATTCTCATAGTTATCCTCAAGTTCCTGAATGTCAGTCGTGTCTCTGTGTAGTCTAGATAACTTTACATCAGCAGCCTCATATTCCTCTTCACGTAACTTCAGAATATGTGTAGCGTCCTCTACAGACTTCTCCAGCGTCTTGACTTCACGCTCTATGGAGTTGAGGGAGGACTTGGCTACCTCAAGCTGCTGTAACTTCTGCTGGTACTCCTGCAAATCATGTTCAGTTATCTTTATAGACTTGTGTTCTTCCTCATCATACTGTAATCCATTGATGAGTTCATTAATTTTACTCAGATGATCGTGTTCTTCAATAGCATAATTCTCACGTCTTAGTTTGAATTGAACTTCTTCTAGACGTACAGCACCTTCATTGTACCAAGTTTTGATCTCTTCCTCATATTGTCTTAATTTCTCGGAGGTAACATCCAAATTCTTACGACAGAGTATCAGTTCAAGATTCTTATCTCCAATTGCTGACAATTCTTTGTCGATCTCTTCACAACTTCTTACACATTCTGAATAGGTGTCTTTATCTGCAGAAATAATTTTAGTGTACTCTGCTATGTGTTCTTCTATACCATTCAGAATGTAATTTATCTCTGATTCACCAAGAGGTCTGTCACAGGTTGGACATACAGATGTGTCAGGTTGCTCAAGTGCATTCTTATTATCCTTCAGTTCTGTTATGTGTTCTTCGAATGTTGCAATTTCTGTAGTATATTTCGACTTACGAACTTCAAGTTCTTGTAACTTGTGTTCAAGTTCTGTCTTGACTTTAAGAATTTTCTCAACAGCAACTATGTTACCCTTATATTCTTCAATTTGCTTATTCAATACACCACACTGATGTTCAAGTGTTGTAATTTCAGATTCTCGTCTTGTTAGATTCTCTTCTTCAAACTGCAGAATCTTCTGTACTGAATCTATCTGTGCTATAACAGTTTCACGTTCGGCTGAATACTTATGGAATTCAATGGCAACAGCATTCAGTTCATCTAAGATTTTATTGTACTCAGACCATTCTGCGTAACCTTTGCGAATTTCATTCTCATTACTGATTTGTTCAAGATATGTAGTCTGTTCTTCTTTGCGAGTGTTGAGTTCTTCTGCCTTCTCGTGTAAATCAAAACGCAGTCTTCTTACTTCAGCGTTCTGTTTTGCGAGTTGCTCTTCTTCAATCTTTAGGTGATCTTCAATAAGACGCTGCTTATCAAGAACATCTTTGGTAACCGTCAGTAGTTTGTTTGCCTCTTCATGTTCTTTTGTGAGAGTCCTAAGGGTAATCTTACGTTGCTCTTCTGTCTTCAATTCATCTCCTATCTCAGACAGGAGACTCTCGCATCTGGCAAGTACCAATTCCTTTGATCTGCGACGACTTGCAGTTTCCTCTTTGTACTCTTCCCAAACATCTAGTCTGAGAATACTGGAGAGAATGCGTTTGCGATCAGATGGCTTCTGTTGGGCAAACATATCAGCCTTGCCTTGCAAGAAGAATGAGGCATTCACAAAGGTCTCATAATCGAGGTGCAAGGTTTGCTGTATGTACTCTTCTGTGCTACGCAGTGTTGATGCTGTCAGAGATTTCCACCTGTCATCCTTTATACTTACGTAGAAGTCCAGAGTGGTAGTCTTGTCCTTTTGTTTACTGCGTTGCACACGGTAGAGAGAACCTTCATACTCGAAGTCCAGTGTTATCTTGGCAGGTTTATTCTCACGCTGTGTGCGTTGGTTGATCACAGCATCATCGTGCCGACGAGCTTCACCGAACAGAACCCAGGTGATGGCATCAAGAATTGAGGATTTACCTGCACCATTCGAACCTGAGATACAAGCTATGTCAAATCCTGTGAAGTCAATTTCCACAGGATTGTGATACGATAGGAATCCAACGATCTGTAATCTAACAGGTATCATATTTCCTCAACTTTGTCGACAACAATACTTCCATCAGGCTTCTTATGAAATTCTACACGCACTGTAACGTCTCCATGGGAGGCAAGGTCAATCGCTGTGAAGCAAGGCTCGAGGAGTTTACCTTTATTTTCTAACAACTCTGCTACCTTTGAGGCAAGAAGTTTCCACGTCTTAGTCATCTCCCAATCAGCACCGTGCATATCACAGACGGTACCATAAAGGAAATTACCAGCTAACATCAGTTCTCTTGTTATTCTCATAAGTTCAGAAACTTTCTTCCTTTGTATCTCAATCTCAGACCATAAGTGATTGATTACTTGACCTGGATACTCCCAGTCTGTCTTGCCGGGATACAATTTGTCCCAACCATAATTGAGGATATCGTTGAAGGTCAATTTTGTACTGTCAAGTTCATTCTTGAGATGAGTTCTATCAGATTCCCATGCTTTCATCATCTTGTTGATTGTGTCTCTGTCAGGAGCACAATTTTGTCCTTGTACAGTTCTTTGCCAATCTTCAAATGAGCTATGCTTTGACATTCTGCTCCAACTCTGTCAACTTCTTGAGTCGACGTTCAATCTCTCTTATGACCTTGTCCCAACCACCTTTCCAAACAACTTCTTTGAGAAGTGTGACAAGTTCTTCATTTGTTAATTTCTTGATATCACGTAGTTCTGCCATAATAATTCTCCAATCAATACAACTTGTCAATATGAAATTAGGTATATTTGTATATCAAGGAGACTATTATGACAATAAATAACATGAAGCGTGGAAAGGTTAAGAAACCTGATAAACCGAAACCTGATAAACCGAAACCTGATAAACCGAAACCTGTAATACCTGTCCCAGCTCCAACACCTGAGGAACCTAAGAAATCAAGAGGTAGGGGATCTCAGAAGGGTGCTGGTAAGTAAACAAAATAAGACCTGATTTCTCAGGTCTTATTTCTGTGTAATTTCCTTATTATCCAATCAATTCCATTGCTTTTGCGAAGGCACGTTTCTTAGCTGCTGCTCTGGCACCCCACAGAGTGGATTCAGAGAGGGAAGTCTTACCAGACCGGTAATCTTCAGTTTCCACAACAGCATTGTAAGCTGCCCAGGGTGTGTTTGCGAATGCTGAATGTTCATCGTTGAACTTCTTGAAGAGGTCAGTAGCACTGGTGCGAAATATCTGTGCTCGATTTGCCCAATATTCAAAACCTGCCTGAGCTTCGGTGAGTTCGCTCAACAGTTCAGTGTATTCAGAGAGTTCCTGTTCAGGATTCTCGAAGCTCTCAAGCATAGCAACCTTGTTGGATTTCTTTGGAGTAGGATAAGCTGCATCAATGATTTCCACAAGATCAGAGTCATCGAGCACAATCTTTGCCATACGTTGCATGTTCTCGAGAACAACATTCTCTGCCTTTGCCATACTGGCAATCAGTTTCAAACGCCATTCCATCTCATTTCTGAGACCAATCCGGTGGGTAAGGTTTGAAGATACAACAGCAGCCTTGAGACCAGTTACTAGAGTGTTCTGGCAAACAACACGTACAGGTGTGAAGGCAAACTTCATAGCACTGCCACCATCCTTGGTCTCAGTAATTAGGAAGTACTTGGCAATGGTGTCAGTCTTACCATTCTTGGCTTTGATAGCAGCTGCACCGGCGTCAAGGGTGACAAAGATGGTCTTACCGTTATCGATAGCTCCAACTGTCTCAGTGCTCCAGGTCTCAGCCAGAGGATCCAGAAGTCTTGCAACTTCTGAGTTCTGAACAATCTCGTAATCGTTGGAGCAGATGCCGAAGATACGATGCTGTTCGTCATCAGGAGTTGGATTACGCACAATCGCGAACTTATCAGTAGGGAGAGGCATAAAAGCAGCTTCACCAACTTGCAGGTTTGCGACGAGTGGGACTTTCAGAACTTCGTAATTCAGTCCCACTTTCGTGAAGGCAGCAGTTACTGACAGTTCCTCATCAAGAACTGTACCAAGACCATGCCATGCCGGTTCACGATGTCCGAAAAATCTTCCACCAAAAATATTTGCAGTCATTTCATTTCTCCTTATTCCTCTAAAAGAAACTTGTTGTATGGTGCTGTATATTGAACCAGAACTACCTGATTCTTGAATTTGTTTGTAACCCATGTTCTGTAGAATTTACACCAACCATAAAATTTATCTAACTCGGGAATAGTGCCGTCAGCCAAATCACATGCCCAAATGCCCCAACCATCTTCCGTATGTTTACCCCAATTATTTGGGTTGTAATGCAGATCACGAACTGTATAGTTGTTGGCTTTCAGAACTTTGTAAATCTTCAGTGCTGTCCCTCCTTTCGGAGGATTTGAATCGCTGTAATCATTCATCGGCTTGTCCTTTGTTCATACGTTGTATAATTTCATCTTCGACAATGTCAAGATGCTTTTGTAACATAAATTCTTCAGCATCTGTCAAATCTTCATTCTCCATAGAGCGAACTGTTTCGGTATGCTCCTGAAGTAAAGCTGTGTTGCACATTTTAGTCACGTCTTCTTCCACTTTATCCTCCTATTGCTCATTTCCACGAGTGCGACGTTGACCATTCTTGAAGTGTCTGCGCGCAATGTGATGATAAATCTTCTTTATTTGAGTATGATGTTTTGCAGCACTGCCGCCACTACTATTCTTACCAATATCCTCAACAGCATTCCAATTTCGTTTCATTCCATAAGGTCTCATCTTCTGTTCTCACTTTCTTCGAAAGCTCTGATGGCTTCAGCCTCATCCTTGCCCTCGTACTCTTTTACTGTGTAAGAACCACCTCGAGTCTTCTTCGAGTTTACAACAAAGACATCACCTAACATCCACATCTTTGTGTACAATCCGACAACAGATGCATCATAGTTGTCGTCGTTCAATAATTCAACAATTGTCTTTGCCATCTGATCCTCCTACTTGACAGTACATACAAAGAAATCTAAATAATCACTTGCAGAACCATCTGGATTGCATTCTTCACAACCACACTCAGTTTGTGCATTGATTCGTACTGTGGTGTAATCATCTAAGGTGAGAATTACTTCTGCAATAGTGTGACCATCCCAGTTGTCTCTTGTGTAAACTTTTGTTATCTTACGACCGGTTAGAGCACTTACTAATTTGGATTTCTCTTCTTCCAACTTGCTCTTTTGTTCCTTATCAAAATCAATTGTCTTTGCCATCTGTTCCTCCTGAGTAATATAACTTGTCGTTACCTTATTATACGTCATTACTCTGCAAAAGTAAAGGGTTTCACACGGTTTTATCGTCAAGTCATCACGGTTTAACCTTGCCATAACTAATATACGTTACTATTTATGATAAGTTTCGCACACCAAGTTACATTAGTTAGGAGGATACAATCATGGTCAATCCTAAAGATTTGAAAATTGGAATGCAAATTGTGATGGTGCCTAAGCAAGCTAAGGGTAATCTGGAGCACCCTGATGTACAGATGGGATTTGTGACAGCACTCAATGAGAACTTTGCTTTCTGTCGTTACTTCTTACCTAAATCAGATGCATTACGAACAAAGTCTCATTCTGAAGGCACATCTTATGAATGTATTGTGATACACGAACATCATTTGCAATCCATCATCAATACATATCTGATAGGACTTTATCCAGAATATGCCTCACGTCCTGAATTAAGAGCAGCTGCTGCAGCTTATGGCATTGCATTTGATGATGCAGACCCTGATGAGCATCAGAATGACCAGGATATGGGAATAAACAGTTGTTCAGATGCTGTTCAATCTAGTAAGTTGTGGTGATGAATGCACATTAATTTGTCATATTCTATGTTTATTAGAATGTTTCATGCTGATTATTCCCTATGGAAGTTTCAGTGGAAGCATGAACCACATATTGGTAGACCATTTCCACTGTTATTTCAATTGTATCCGTGCCATTTTAGACTTGTAAGGATACGTTCTCCTACTTTGATTGACCATGTTAAGGTATAATTATTTAGAGGTAATGATGAATCTGACTCAACTCCTGAAGAAATACCCACAATACAAAGATCATATGTATAACGATCCTAAGCCTAACTGCTTCTGGTGTCATGGTAAGGGTGAGTGTGATACAGAGCATGGTGTGCTGCCTTGTACTTGCATATTCCGAGATCACAATACTGTCAAGTCAGAGGATCCGAAATGATTATTGGAAGACTAAAGGGTGGTATAGGGTCAGGATTTCACGGTCATCAAGGAAGACCAGGACAAGAGGGTGGATCCTTACCTCGAGGTGTGTTGTCGTCACAAATATCTCAGTGGCGTAAATTGAATATTCCTGATAAGGGTGAATATTTTGAGAAGGTAGACAAGATAATAGCAGATCCTAGAGATGATTCAGATAGTGGAATTGGAACTTGGTCAAGTTATATGGTAACTCCTAATGGAGATATATATTGGTGCGAACTTGGACACAATAAAGCAGCAAAAGAAATTATTGAGAATAATACTCTTACATCTGCAGAAGATATTGAGAGGAAGAAGTATAGGGTAGACTTAGTAAAAGTAGAAGCCTACTCTAATGACAATTATTTGATACATAATTTTGGATTTACAAGAGTTATGATAAGTAAGGATGAACTTACCTTACAGACACACATATTAGACAAATCTACCTTAAGATTCTTACAAGGTTTGTATGACGAAGATAAGATGGAATTGCGTAACAAGATTGTCTGGGTTGGAGCATTAGACATTGAATCTGGACTTTCTCCTAAAAGTTATGCTGTTGTTAATGCATCAAGAGAAGAATTTTTAGATGCTAAATACATTGTACAAGATCCAAATGACAAACCTGAGTACAAGGATCACGCATACTTACTAAAGGAATCAAGACTCAAGGGAGGAGTTGGCAGTGGATTCTTCGATCATCAAGGTCGTAAAGGATTGGTCGGTGGTTCTGTAGCAAGAGGTGTATTATCTTCAGGCAATAAGTATTCTGATAAACTTATTATTCCTACATCCGATCAGTCTAGGATGGATGACTATTATTTTGGAATCAAGGAGATCAGAGTTACAGACTGTGCCAGAGGATCAGGATCATTCTTCATAACAGATAATGGCACAGTATTGGAACTTGTTGCTGGTGATCATGCCTCTGCTACAGCAGCAATAGCAAGAGCAAATGGCATGGAATATGGTGATGGTGACAATGAAATTACACCAAGACGGTTGGTGACAGAGTATGGATTCATAAGATTGAATATGACTCCACATGGAGCTAACTTTGAAGTAGCAGAGTTGAGTAATTCTGTTCTTAGAAAATTACAAAAGTTGGTAGATGATGGAGAAGTTGACATAGCATCCAAATTTGAGGTGATTATGTCAAATGCGGAGACGTTCGAATATGTACAAGCTCCTATGCAAGATTTTCTATCTGCAAAATATGTAGTGTTGCAGAATGCTAATTCAGGTGAATATGTACTAAAAGAATCGATCTTCAAAGGTGGTCCAGGTAGTGGTCATCATGGACACATAGGTATTCCAGGACATAAAGGTGGAAGTTTGCCAAGAGGTGTGTTGTCCTCACAAGTTAGTGAAGACTTGATAAGACAGGCAAATAGAACTTCAAGAAATGCTGGTGCTGTTGGTGCTAAGGCAATTACTCCAAGATATGTGGAAATTATTGCAAAACCGTCTGACACCATTCTTGATTTTGGAGCAGGTAAGGCAGCAGCACATGCTCTTAGGTTGCGATCTCTTGGCTTGAATGTCACACCTTATGAATTTGGTGACAATTCAATTCCTGGATTACACAACCCAAATGCTTTGAAGAACAAATACAGCATTGTGTATGCATCCAATGTGTTGAATGTTCAAGGATCTAACGAAATGTTGCAAGACACACTAAATCAGTTGACAGGTGCTTTGAAGAACAGTGGAAAATTGGTTGTAAACCTTCCTGGGACTCCCAGATATGGAGCATGGGATGGTCTTACAGACAGACAAGGTGCTGATAAATTACAATCAATTCTTATGGACAGATTTGAGAAAGTTGTGCGTGTTGGTGGCACAACTTCAACTCCTCTGTTTGAAGCATCTGAATTGAAGATAAACAAAGAGATGTTTATCGGAAGATTGAAAGGTGGAATTGGCAGTGGACATTTTGGTCACAGAGGCAGACTAGGACACCAAGGTGGATCTCTTCCTAAAAATTCAAGTATGTCTGCAGATGCAGATGTCGGAAAATTGTCATACATAGTCAATCAAAGTTACACAGAATCTAGAAATATTCAAGATGAGTATTCTAAGTACTTACAGAGTAAAGGAGTTTCAGAAGAGACTGCTGACCAAACTACACAATATATTACACTGGGAAATTCTGACGAATTGGATTATCTATACAGAAATACAAATTGGTATACTGAAGAAGTAAGACTAAAATCACACGAATATGTACAGAAATATAATGATTCTGAATTAGCAGCAAAGCGTAACATTTATTTGTGGCAAGCAAAGTGGACAATAAAGGGTAAAGAGGGTTATTCAACAGATATGGTACCAGTATCTCCTGAATATTTTCACAAAGTTGGTATGAAGTATGTTACAGACACAAATTCTGTCCCAAACATTGAAGATGCTGCACATATATTGTATGACAAGTATGGAATAATGACACACAGAATGGTTCCTGAGGGTATGAGTCAAGAAACATGTGATCGTTTATTGTCAGATATCGTAAAATTGGCAAATTATGATACGAGAATTGATACAATTCTTAAGAGTGGTGCATTGCGAGCAATAATTTACGATAAAAGTGATGGTGCTGCTGCATCTGTAACAGGAAGAGATATTAGAATACACAATGAACGATATGGATCAAGTCCTTCAGCGTTTATACATGAGCTTGGTCATATATTGGATGATTCAAGATTTTATCGTGAAGACAAGTCTGGTGATAAAAGTAGAGACATTTTACATAATGAGATATTCAATAAAGGAATGCGACCAAGTATGTATGCATTCACTAATACTATGGAGGATTACGCTGAGTCATTTGTTAACTTGATTGTTGGTACTAATTATGAGCAATTGAAAGACAGATTAGATTACATAAGTCAAGATATTGAAATTCTGAAGAAACAAAGATTATTAGTGCCACAATACTAGAGAGGTAAAACATGACTGTGCCGATGCCTATAAGATGTCAAACTTGTAAATGGTTTAGTGGATGGATCGGTAAGACCATTACTCCAGTCTGTGTGGCATTTCCACTAGGAATCCCAGCTGATATAGTATCTGGGAAGAATTATCATCTCAGAAACATAAAGGGTGATGATGGATACAAGTTTGAAAGTAAAGATTCTGGAGCAAAGATTGGTGTCGGAAAGTTGAAGCATTGATGAAATTCACAATCCGACTCAAAGGTGGCAGAGGTTCAGGATTTCATGGACACAAAGGCAGACCTGGTCGTGAAGGTGGATCCACACCAAGAGGTGTATTACCTAGTCCTAAAACATTGTCTGCTTTGAACATAGACACCCATGATGATTCTTCTAAATCAGATCCTGTAATAAAGAATCCATTCACAAAACCTCCTCTCGGTTATGGTCGTTATGAGAATGAAAGTGCTGACAGGAAGTCTGCATACATAGCATCTTGGGGAGACAACGAGAATGCTAAACAGTCTGATTATCATCCAGAATCACAAGTACACATGTGGATACACCCAGATGATTATTTCACCCCACTTACAAATTATGGAAGAAATCCTATTGAGTACAGTCTAGAAAATAATGGTATGATGGACAGAGAACGTGTTGATGCAGTAAAGAAATTGATGCAGGAGAAACAACCTCTTGATGCTGTTTGGTATGACATTGACATTACCACAGGCAAAGTTACAAATCAGGAAGGTAGACACAGAGCCTATGCTGCGCATGAATTGGGGATAAATAGAATTCCACTAATAATTTATTTCAGAAATTCTGAAGGCAAGGCTGTGGATCTAAAGAATTATGATCCACAAGTAATTTCAAGCAAGAATCCCTTCAAGTGGTATATTGA
>Ga0265297_10010634_pt1 | contig 11500 bp, 6 predicted proteins | sample Munlanlwell13791_FD_192502 | JGI IMG/M metagenome (GOLD analysis project Ga0265297, IMG submission 192502) | Leachate microbial communities from a municipal landfill in Southern Ontario, Canada - Leachate well 137-91 | ecosystem: Engineered > Solid waste > Landfill > Unclassified | place...
TAAATTCAAAAATATCTTGGGCACTAACTTTTTTCCCCTCAACATCAAATCGCTCTTTTAGAAGATCGAGCTGTCCTTGGTCAAGGACTTGCTTAACTAACTCGGCAGTATCGCCCCCAACCATCTGGAGTCGGGCGTTAAAATACGAAAACTCATCGTCGCTTGATCCCAGATAAAAGGCGGTCATTTCAGCGATAATTTCGCGGGCGGCAGTGCGGCGCGCATCGGGTTTTTGCTCATCCGCAACCGAGGATATTTCATTTAACTTGTCTTTAATATATGGCCTGAAAAAAACCGCCTCTTGGGGGTTTTGGATCATCCGGTAGATGTCGGCTAATTCGGGGGCTTGTTCCGCGATAGCGGCTATTTTAGTATCACCCGCCTCGCCACCTTCTGCCACTGCATCCAAAAAAGCGTCGAACTGTGATAGCTCCCAGATTGCTCCCGTTTCGGCAAATAAATGCCCCATTTCGTGGCGAATGTGGGTGTCGGGGTCCTCGCCTCCGTTGAAACAGCTATCGTACAAATAGATATCGGCGCGGCCGTCGGCGACGCGGAAGAAAGCGGCCAGATTTTCGCTATTGGGATGATCGTCAACCTCCTCGCCCGGGTTATCAGATAAAATAATTGAACCGTTTAACCGCGACAGAATCGTCTCTGCGCAAATTTTCCGCCCCGAGAGAGCCATTGCCAGCAGAGATTCTCTAACAGCATCAACTCTCTCCGGCTTCGCTTTGTCTTGATTGATTCCTTTTATTACCCGCTCGATCGCTACCACCTCGCGGGCGAGGGTCGAAGGTTCGTCAAAATCAAACAAGCTCCTAATTTCTTGATTTTCGTCAAAATAATTTTTCAAAAAGTGCTCGATTTGCTCTTCGTCTAATTGACCTGAAATTTCTTTAATCGTCTCGGCCAGCGCTTTTATCTCGTTGGCCTTGATTTGACGATCCGTCTCTGTCCTTGCTTCGGACGATTCGGTCGGTGCGGCCGGCGGTGGGGTTGGCGGGGATTTAGGACTAGCTTCAGCTCCTTCTCTTTCGCCATTTTCTGCTGTTTCTATTGAATTCATTTTGATTGAGGCGCCTTGGCGGCCACTCCTTTTAGCTGGGTGTTAAAGGCATTGTCCGATGTCACCGCGCCGGAAGCGACTTTGATAATCGCGTCATTAACCTGAAATTCGATTTTCCTTTGCGCTCCGGTCGGATTATTTTTCGCCTCATTTTTATCGATCCCACCCTTAATCATCGTGTCAATCGTCTCCAGCACGCTTTGCCCGCGCTCCACAGTTTTGGCGACATCGGAACTAGTAATTTCGTCTGTCACTCGCAGTTGGGCGCCGGGATAAAATTGATTGATTTTATCAACATTTTTTTCAATTTCTCCCGGGGAAGTCGGATTGGCGATGGCCTTGATGGCACTGCGCACATCGGTCTGAATCGACTTAAGATCGGTCTTATCAGTGCTTGTTTCGGCGATTTTGGTGGCAATTCCTTTTTGAATGAGAGTTTTCTCGGCGGCAATCGAGGAGCCGATTTGTTTCGCTATCGAACCGGAGAGATCCCTCTCGGCAAAACTTTGTTGCAAGGTGGCGGCGGTTGTGTCTTTGACCTGTTTTCCTCCAAGATACTGCGACAAATTAGACAGATTGGCATTGGTGTTGGTGGCAATGGCGTTGGCGGTTTGCACCGGTACCCCTTCGCTTTGCAAAGATTTAGCAATAGTTTGCTGGGAACTTCTAATGGTTTGTCCGAGTCGCTCTAAATAATACAAACCGTTTTGATCAACGGCGTCTTTGCCGAATTTTTTCATTGAATCCATAATGCTGGCGGAAGCGACGGGGACTGCGGTAGCGGTTTTGGGGTTTGACAGGGCGGTGCTCATGGCTGCGCGCAGATCGGTAAATCCGGACGAAAAGTCCTTCTGGTCGGTATCAAAAATAGTAGAAATATTTTTATCATTAACCGCCGAGGATGTGGTTGCCGACATTTTCTTAAACCGTTCCAAAACAAGGTTGGAATTATTGCCGAAAGTGTTCTGCAGATCCTGGGTGTTGATCACTCCGTCATCATAGGCCTTTTTGAGGATATAAAGGGGCAGTTCGTTCAAGGCCTTCTTCTGCCCTAAAAACTTAATTGCCTCGGGGTTTTGCAGTTTTCCGCCGGCCATTACCTCGGCGTGGCGCACTAATTTGCGCACCGAGTCGGCGCGGACCGCCGCGCCGGCCTCGTTTAGAATCTGTCCGTTTTGGTTTTTCAGCTGATCGGTAATGTGGCGATCGCGCCAGATTTTAAGATCGGAGTTATTAATAACTGCTTTAACCGTATTTTCGGGAATATCGGTAGCTGAACGAATTAAAAGATCGGGCGTGCGCTTTAAGTTGGCGCGGTGCGCCTCGCGCAAGATGTCCCGCATATCGTTGGACGGCGGCGTCGCCAGAGTGGGTCGCACCGCCTGCGCCGGTGCCTCAAGCGCGCGAGGCGCCTTGCCACTGATAATGACCCTCTGGGCTTTGGCGCTTTCAAGTTTCTTGTCCGATTGAAAACCTTCCACTTCCGTTTTGACTGTTTGGGGCTTTCCGCCGGCGTATTTACTAAGGCCCAAGGAAGCGCCAAAGCCCGTGCGGGCCAAACTGACCGAGATTTTACGGATGTCTGATTCAATCGTGAAGGGCAGACGGATCAAGATAACAATGACGGCAGTTTTAACCGCCCACAGGGCGAGCGCTCCGACGCCGGAGGCGATGGGAAAAGAGTTTAAAATAAGGAAAATGAAATTAACTAGTGGTGCGTAGAAAATCGCGATAATGAGAATGGTCCACCACTTGCGAAAGATAAACTGGGTTTGGGGGAGGATGAGGCAGGCAAAAGCAAAGGGGGAAGCGACGGCTAAAATCTGCACGACAAACGGGCGCAATGAGAGCACATACTCGAAAACAAAAACCACCACCGCCGGAATCACAAGGATGATTGACCCTAAGAGTCCGCTGATAAAGGTCGGGTTCTGCCCCGAAATTATCGCTTGGCCGACTTCAAAAACCAACCTGACGCTGTTTTCGGGGCCGGTGTCGGCCGCTCCGCTTGCTATAATGTCCTTATGGAACGCCGGCTCAAAACGCCCGCCGAAAATATTCATCATCGGATGGAGGGCTTCGTTGGGCGAGAAAAAGTTTAGCGAGAGCAGGAAGTCGGCGAAATAGGAAAAAATAAAAACAATGTAAATGGCCAGATATCCGCCGATAATGGCGATCGCCAGCAGGGGCAGGGCGCGCTTGACCGAATATGTGTTGACATTTATGTGGAGAATGCTGGCGAAGGCCAGAAAAAACAGAAATGCTACTGCGATAGCAAGCATAATGCTTCTAGCAATGAGGAAATTATCGAAGGTGCTATTTGGTCCGCGCGTGATAATATTTTCGGTGAGAGTACTGCGAGGAGTGAATGGGATTTCTTTCGGGGTGCACTCGCCATCTGTCGTTTGATAAGTAAAAGTATTAATTTTATAATTTGCACTATACCCGCTTCCCTGAATGGTGCAGGTCAAATCGGTGGCGAAATCGGCGATTGACAAGGCGACAACATTGATGAGCGAACAGAAGACCTCTCGAAAAATATTAAGCGGATCGCCCTTAAAGAGCTGGGTGCAAATGTCGTTTGAGCTTGAGGAGGAAGATGAAAGAGGTTTTGTAAATTTACTTTCTTTATCATTCCATTTTTGTTCGGCCAACGCGGGCGCGGCAGTCGCGAATGTAACAAGCAAAACGGCAATAATAGGTAGTATTTTATTTTTCATAAGAAGCTGACGTGCAGACCGCTATAGTTTTCTTCCGGTTCGAGGGGGTTGTCAAATTTTGGGGTGCTGGGGTCCATGGCGCCATAGGCCTGTTTAAGCTTGTCGTTTAAGGCGGATGCAAGGCCGACGGTGGTGCCGTGCTTGTAATTATTTGCAGAAAGATTTTTATCGAAGACGAATTTAACCGGCAATAAGCTCTCGGGCGATTGCGCGTCAACCCCAAAGAGGCGATTTTGCGCCGTAATTTCGTCAATGAGCTCGGCGGTTTTCTCCTGCACGGCCATTTTGGCTCGCTTCGGCAGTTGCTGGATAGGGAATTCGCCTGCGGAAAACAAATCGTCGTAAGAGCCCTTAACCGGCGCTTCAAGATGGGGATAGTAGCCGACCGCGCAGATAATTTTGTCCGAGTAGTTTGGCAAAACCAGTTCGTTCCAGTTGTAGTTTAAGTTAAGATAAATTGGAAATTCGATTTGCTTGGCGTTTATTTCGGTATTGGTGCACTTGATTTTATCAACGGCGGTGATATCAAATTCAAAATCGTCGTTGACGCGGGTTTTGCCCGGCGCGTACTCTCTGACGCCGGTGTAGTGGATTTGCACTAATTCGTGGTTTTTGGCGAGGTTGTTAATTGTCTCAAGAGCGGGCTTGCCGATTTCGCCCTTTTTGATTTTGTCAATGTCGGCGCCTGAATAGGCGAAGACGATTTTGCCGTCGCGGGTCATGCTCTCGATGCTGGCGAAAGTTTGCTTGTTGGCGTTATCGTCCGGATCGTGCGAGATGCGCGGGGCGATGACGGCAACGACGATCAAAATAATGGCGATAATAAGTAGAATGGCGATAATTATCAAAATGACCGGCCAACCTACAGCCGCGCCGCCTCCGGCGGCGACGGCAGTGCCCCCGGCCGCGGCTGTTCCGCCGGCCGCGCCGGCCGCTCCTCCGGCCGCACCGGCACCCGCGCCGGCTGCCGCACCTGCTCCTGCCGCTCCAGCGCCTCCGGCTGCCGCACCACCCGTGCCAGCCGCGGCTCCACCTGTACCGGCCGCTGCTCCTGTTCCTCCGGCTGCGCCGGCGGCGCCACCTCCGGCTCCGGTTGCACCTCCCGTTCCGCCGGCAGTCCCACCGGCGGCTCCGCCGGTTCCGGCCGTGCCACTAGTTCCGCCCGTACCCCCTCCGGCATATTTATTCCAGAGGCCCGTTCCCGCCGCCGTGCCGCCTTTTTCACCTACATCGCTTCCAAGGCGCTGGGCTTCATCGCCTCCACCCAAGGATTCGGCGGCCCCTTCGCCGGCGGCGGCGCCGATTCGGCCTCCGACATAGCCGGCGGCATTGGCGCCACGGCTCGATCCGGCGGCGCCTTTGGCCGCGTCATCGGCTCCCTCGGTGGCATCGTCCGCGCCTTCAGCTAAATCTTCCGCGCCTTCCGTAGCCGCATCTTCAACCCCGCCCGCTCCATCTTCCGCCTTGCCGGATGCATCTTTGGACCTACCGTTTTCATCTTGTGTTTTATCCTTGTTCCCATCACCGGATGCTTCGTTGTCTTGGTTATTATCTTGAGATGTGCCCGTGTCGTTGTCTCGGGGCTCGTCTGTCGCGCTGTCCGCATCGCCTGATGCCCCCGTGCCCTTGTCCGAACCTTCGACTCCGCCACTCTCCGGCGAGCCGTCTGCTTTTTCCGGTTGATCTCCGTCTTGCCCCTTGGGGGTACTCATGCGGTTATAAAGATTTTGCAAATCGCCGGCCGTATCGCGCATATCGCGGGCGCGGTTAACCGCGCCCGCTCCCTTTTCCAGAGCGTTATCCTGCGTGTCGATATTTTCGTATGGGTCTTGTACCATTTATCGCGTGTTAAATTTCTTTTTAAATATAATTTCGGCAATAATGGGGGTGGAGATGGAGATGATGCTGGCTTCTCGGTCCGAAATTGTAAAATTGAGTGAAAATAAGCTGTCGATAAAAGGTTGTTCGTCTTTTCCCAATCCGGCATTTAATTCTGCTATGACATTTTTATCCTTGCGAATCAGAGCCAGTATAATAACAGCAACCTCTTTGGCAAGTCGATCTTTAAATTTGTAATCCTGATTTACCCACAAATCTCCGAATTGCAGTTCGAGATGAGAATTCACGATCTTTTGGGACAACTCATTAAAATAGCTCCAGTTAAATCCGTCTTGCGTATTTTTTCGAATACTGACCATCTCCGCCAAACTGTCTTTAATGAATTCTTTAAGTTCTGACTGATATATATCTCTTTCATTCTGCACGGCGGTTCGGTAATTAATCATATTTTGATTTGCTATATAGTGCCTTTCTCCTTTTAGGTCGCTGATGGAGGACACTTCCAGCGCTCGTAAAACTCGATAAGCTTCTTTCGAAGAAACTCCCGTATGACCCAAGAATGATTCAAGTATTTTTTTGGATCTTTCTTTCTCTTGGGGTGTTATGGGGTTGTTCATAAGTCTTATCCTTCCCATACATTACTTACCGCCTGCTTCATCTCGTTGGCATTCATTTGCGAGGAAGTTAACCTGCGGGCTGTTTCTGCAGTTTGGCTACTGCCTTCGGTAAAAGATGATGCCGTAGCGATTTCGGCGGCTTTATTAGTCGAGTATTCTTGGAGTAATTTATGTAATTCATCACTACTTTTACCTGTTCGCATGGCGGCATCTTCGATTCTAGATACGTCTACGGAGTGGCCACTTTCTAAAACCATCTTTACATCTATGTTGCCGACACCTAAAGTTGATAATTCCTTTTGGATGGCGGGCATTACAATGCTTATGTTTTGCTCTCTGAAATCGTCTGGGTTTAAAGAACTTATATCTAAATCTCTCGCCCCACCCACTGCAGTAGTAACGCTTCTGCCTCTTGATATTTCCCTTCTCATTCTCTCGAGTAGGGTATTGGTCTGCTGGAGTCGAAGCTCTGTTCTTCGCGCTTCCTCCTTGTTTATAACATTTTCCGATTTATTAACTCCGCTACCCCCTCCCAGCTCCAGTTTTCTCTGTTCCAGAGCGCGGTCGCTCACGGTCCTGTCGCCGCGGCGCATTTCAATAGCGATTTGTCTTGAGATATTGTAATCACCCTCTATAACAGTCGCTACGTCCCTGCCTGATAATCCGCGGAAAAAAGGATCGGCGACATAGTCCTTTGTTCCTTTGACTTGGGTTCTCATTTCCCGAAGCCGTCGATTGCCAATGATGCGCGCTTGCTCGTCTGTCACTTCCAGCCCTCGCGCCCTTAAAGCTCTTTTTACATTAAGATAAAATTTCTTCATTGAATACGAACAATATTCCGACATTTGTTCGGCAGTCGGTAGTTCCCCGAGATCCTCTTTGACGATCCCCTGATTGTACTTGGCATCCAAAACCCTACCCCTTGCCCAAGAGGCCGGGACGGAATATTTGCCATATGTTTTATCACGCTCCTGGGCGTTGAATTCAAATCTTTCCTTCAAAGTGCCTAGGATGCCGTACAGATTAGATTTCATTGCGCCCATAAAAAACCTTTGTGCCGGATTGGTATTTTCCCAGCCCCTTGTCATGACTGCGGAGTATTGCTTGGCTTTTGCGCCCGCTGACTCTACCTCCTCAATTTTTCTCTCTTTAGCGGCACGCTCCTTTGCCTTATTAGTTATTGCGTCGTCATCATTTCCAAGTTTTAACGCTTCCTCTTCTTCCCTTGTAAGTCGTTCTTTTTTGCTCTGTCTTTGTTTTGCCCTTCTTTGTGTTCGCCTGATCTCTATTTCTATCTCTTGTGCTCTATTTACATATTTTTTATCTAGTTCCTCACTATCTTTGGTAAAAAGTAAGTCCGCCTCTTCATTGACCTTTTTATCTACTTCTTCTCCTCCTTTATTTTTTAGATTAAGAGCCTCCTCCTCTTCGGCTGTCAGCTCAAGCTTCTTGTCTTGTTTTTGCTTGGCGGTAGCAGCGCTTCTTTCAATTTCTGCTTTTCTTGTTTCTATATAACCCTGACGTAGCCCGCCAAGTCCTTCGTCTCCTTCTTTCATGCTGGCCGCTTCATATTCTGTGGTGAGGGTGTTGGATTTCACTTGAGATCGGGCATTTCGAGTATAATAAGCAAGATTGACTAAACCACCGTAACCCGCCCACGCCGCCTTGCCGGTGTAATTGCCGATCTTTCCGATGACCGATGAGATATCCTTTTCTATCATAAACGGGAATCTGATCGCTAAAAGTAAAAGTCCTGTCCGGATAAGCAGAGGCAGGAAAAACCCAATGATGGATGAGACCAGGCCTGTGCCAGCAGTAATACTTCCGGAGGCAGAAACGGTATTGCTGATGCGCACCCCAATATGCAGTAAAAAATACATTACGACCGGCATAATAATCCACGGTAGCAGAATTCCCAGCCATTTCTTAAAATATTGTTGGGTTTGTGGCAGAACGCTTAATATGATGGCGACCGGAGCAACGGCGGCGGCCAAAAAGATGATATAGGGCCTAAAGGCCAGTATAAGGGTTGCGATCAAAAGGATAAATAGAGATATTATAACTAAAACAACTACGATTAGTACAAGCAGAGCGACACCACTCATTTTCGCAAAAGCATAAACAATAAGAACACTTTTAATAAGACCACCCCAGCCGTGTGCACTTTTCATTGCACCCAAAACCGCGTCCTTAAATCCCCCAAGGATATATCCCATTTGGTCAAGAGTACCTAGTGGCGAGAAAATGGGAACGACCATTATTTTATCGACGATACTGCACAAAACGGTGATAATTGGCATCGCTAAATTAGCCAAAACGAGGGCGATTATCAGGGAGGGAAGCATTTTTTTAACCGAATATGTTTCGATGTTGATGTGCAAGATGTTGGCAAAAGCGACGATTATCAAGATGACCACGGCAATTAAATTGACGAATCCCTTGCAGAATCTGTACAGGTCGTGGATCCACTGACTACCTCCTGCGGCGGTGGAATCCCCAGACAGGGCTTTCACCACTTCGGAATTTTCCAGCGGTGTATATCCGGCGGCCGAGGCAAAAAGGGGAAGCGCGATCACCGCCATAAGCAGGGTGAATAGCAAGATTTGTTTTATCTGTCGATGATAAGGCATCTTCCTCCTGTATTATCGACTGTGATAGTGGATTTGTAGTTTAGCTTGAGAGCTGATACCAGCACTTCGCAGGACAACTGTTGCAAGGACAGCAAGACCTTGTTGGTCATAAATTCGGTCATATTACACAATATTTTTTCAAAAGGATCGGACCAGCTGTCAGAGATTCCGGACATTGCGCAGATGTCTTGGTTCTGGATTTGTTCGATCTGTTCGGTGGTCAGGTTAATTTCAACATCAATCGGGGTCATCTCTGGCTGTCTCGTATAATCAAATATTCCTGCCTCGGGGTTGGGAGTCATGGTGGCGGCGCCGACGGGGGTGGGCGATAGATCAGTGGGCGCGGGCGATTGGCCGGGGAGAAGGGTGGTAGAGGTGGGACTTGTGACGGCGCCGCCACCGGCGGATGGGCTTTGCCCTTCCTGTGGCAGTTGTCCGCCACCCCTAGTTTCATCGTCCGAGACGGCCGTTTTGTCTTCTTCCGTGACCTCGCTATTTAGCCCTGTATAGTAATAATAGGCGATTAATCCCAAGACAATCACCAAAAATACGGCCAGGGCGATTTTCGCATTTCTCGATTTGAACAAAACCCTCCTTGCTTAATCTTATTATACCAAATCCCACCATACTTATACCACTTCGTACACCTACGCGGTGTACATTTGGTATAATGTTTATGTATGCAAAGAAAAATATTATCGAATCATGTTTATCATGTCCTGACTAGGAGTATTGCCAAGTTTAAAATTTTCAACAGTCGGGGTGATTACTTAAGGTTTGTCGAATCAATGAAGTTTTATCAGAAGGATAACCCAACGGATAGATTTTCACGATTCATGGAAATGAACCCCGAACAAAAGCAAAAAATTTTAGATTCAGGAAGTGAAAATCTACAAATTGTTACATATTGTATTATGCCGACACATATTCATTTGGTTTTGGTTCAGAGAAAAGAAAATATGATTTCAAGGTATATGAATAATTTACTTAATAGCTATACCCGCTATTTTAATTCTAAAATTGGGCGCAAAGGACCGCTCTGGGAATCGAGATATAAAAACATTTTAGTAAAAAAAGATGAGCAGCTACAACACCTGACCCGATATATCCATCTTAATCCAGTTTCAGTCAATCTGGTTAAAAAACCTGAAGATTGGAAATATTCTTCCTACGAAGAATATATTGGAGTGGGGATAAAAGATCGGATTTGCAATTGGGGAGATTTTCTCGAGATCAAACCTACTGTTTACAAGAAGTTCGTAGAAGAGCGAATCGAAGATCAGAAAGAGCTGTCAAAAATCAAAAAAATTTTGATTGAGAACTATTCAGGTTAAACCGATGTACACCTACGCGGTGTACGAAGTGGTTAACTCTTTCCTGAAGGGAGTTTTTACGCTATAATCTGACCAGAAATGAGCTATACGCGCAAAGTTGCATATAATACTGCTGCCCAGATGGTTGGCAAAGCGGTCGGGATCGGCATTTCGCTTTTAACGATTGCGACCTTGTTTCGCTATCTGGGTGTCGAAGGGGTTGGAAAATACACCACCGTTTTCGCGTTTGTGGCCTTTTTCGCCGTCTTTGCCGATTTTGGCTTGCAGTGGACGCTGATTCGCGAGCTGGCCGTGCAAAAAGACAAGGACCGCGTATTTAAAAATGTCTTTACATTGCGCCTTCTCGTCGCCCTATTTATTCATCTGCTCTCGTTTGGCCTCGTGTGGTTTTTTAATTACCCTATTGATGTTAAATGGGGCGTCGGCATCATCACGCTTTCGTGGTTTTTTACCACCATGAATACCGTCTGCGTGGGGGTTTTTCAGAATAATTACCGCCTTGATATCTCTGTTGCGACCGATGTTTTGGGCCGGATTATTATTTACGCTTTAGTATTATTTACGACCTTAAACAACCTCGGCTTTGCGGCCGTAATGTGCTCGTATGTTTTCGGTACAGCGGTAAATTTTTTAGCGAACCTTATCTTGGTGCGTCGTTATATCAGCTTGGGGATTGGCAGGGAGCTGTCATATTGGCCGACCATATTTCGCCAGGCCTTGCCGATCGGCATCGTCTTGGTATTCGGATTTATTTATTTTAAAATAGATTCGCTGATGCTCTCCTGGATGCGGGGAATGGTCGATGTCGGAATTTATGGCACGGCGTATAAATTGCTGGAAGTATTGGAAACGGTTCCGATTATGTTTTTGGGCGCGGCTTTTCCCCTCATTACTAAATATGCGGTCGAGAAAGACGCGCGCCTTAACAGTGCTTTTCAGAAACAATTCGACTTTCTTTCCCTGGTCGGTTTTCCAATCGTAGTCGGCGCGTTTGTATTAGCTCGCCCGATAATCAATTTTATCGGCGGGCGCTCGGGCGAATTTATCGATACGGCCACAGTTTCGTTTTTTAATGAGCCGGCCACGGCGGTGACGGTTCTGCAAATTTTGGTTTTTGTCATCGCCTTGAGCTTTTTCTCCAATTTATACGCGTATTTAATCGTTGCCATGGGCAAGCAAAAAGACATGGTTTTACCGACCATCGGTTTTGCCACGCTTAATATTGTTTTGAATTTATTTTTAATTCCTGTCGCTTCCTATATCGGTTCTTCGTTTGCGACTTTAGTGACTG
>Ga0265297_10010635_pt1 | contig 11496 bp, 12 predicted proteins | sample Munlanlwell13791_FD_192502 | JGI IMG/M metagenome (GOLD analysis project Ga0265297, IMG submission 192502) | Leachate microbial communities from a municipal landfill in Southern Ontario, Canada - Leachate well 137-91 | ecosystem: Engineered > Solid waste > Landfill > Unclassified | place...
TATGGCCAGCTCCCATTCGTTCGTTTGCTTTCCTTCGGCTGCCCCGTACTGTTTCTGTATTCTTCTATCGGTGACATACCGGATGACCCCGCCGCAGAAGATCGGGGTTCCAAGGGTGAAGGGAAGGTAGATGCCGATCGCCACCGGAAGGACCGGGACGTTGATGAGGATCATCACGAAGGCAAGGACCATCCCTGCCAGGACAAACGGCCAGACCATCTCCCCGCCAAGCACGCCTTTGACGACCCCGCTCATCAGGAACGCCTGCGGGGCAGGTAGCTCGTCGCTCCCGATGGTGTAGGCTTGATGCAGCGCGGAGATCACGATCGCCAGGACCGGTGCTGCGGCGAAGATCCCTATCAACTCAGCGATCTGTTGTTTGTACGGGGTCGCCCCGATCATCTGCCCTGCGGTCATCGATTGGAGCACATCCCCGGAGATGGCTGCGCAGCACGCGATGACCGCTGCGATGAGCACCGCAGTCCCGTAGGCTCCGACGTTGCCGGACAACCCGAACCCCAACAGAATGAGACAGGTGAGCAGGAGCACCGAGACGGTGACCCCGGAGGTCGGGTTGTTCGACGAGCCGACCAGTCCAGCCATGTACCCTGCGATGGCGCTGGCGATGAACGCGAACAGAATCGCGAACACCGCCATCACCCCTGAGACGACGTAATTGTCCGATACCCATACATAGACGAGGAACACCGGGATCGTTAACGCCCCTATCGTCAGAAACACCCATTTGAAGTTGAGGTCATGGTCGGTTCGGATCCGTGTCTCCGCCTGGCCGCTTTTGATGCCACCGATCGCCTCTTTGATCCCGTCAGCGAGATTCGCTCTGAGCTTAAAGATCGTGTACAGGCCGCCGACCACCATGGCTCCCACGCCGATGTAGCGGATGAAATGCTCCCAGATGTAGAAGAACCCATCGATCGGCTCTAATCCTGCAGGGATGCCTGCGGCAAGGGCGATCAATGGTGTGATGATCACCCAGCCGAGGAGTCCTCCGACAAAAACAAAGGATGCGATCCGTGGTCCGATGATCCATCCGACGCCAAGTAGCGCTGGCGAGGTCGCAACCCCGCCGTAGATGACCGCCTCATTCTCCCCCGACCCAATATCGAATCTTCCGATACTGATGATCCCCTGTATTTTCCCTTCGAATATTTTCAGTCCGACCTGCCCGAATTTCAACAACGCCCCCAGGAGCGCGCCGAGCAGCAGCCAGAACCCGCTAACGCTCGAAGACTGCTTCGTACTCTCGCCATCCCCGACGGTCGTTGTCAGCACGGCGGCAACCGCGACCCCCTCGGGAAACGGCAGGTCCGTTTTCACGATCAAGGCTCGTCTCAGCGTCACCATCCAGAGGACCCCCAGCGTCCCCCCGAGCACGGCGATGATGGTTGTCTCGAGATAATGAACCTCATTCCATGCCCCGAGAAGCAACAGGGCGGGAATCGTGAAAATCACCCCGGCAGCAAGTGCTGTCCCGGAGGCTGCTCCCATCATCCCGATGTTGACCTCAAGGATGGTTCCTTTCAGGGGTCGGAGCAGGGCAAAGGCCATCACCGCCCCGGGGATGGCGGCGGAGACGGTCATGCCTGCGTATAATCCGAAATACGCGTTTGCCGCTCCTAACACGATCGACAGCATCGCTCCGATGAGGACGGCTTTTAGAGTAAGTTCCGGTATTGTCCTTTTCGCAGGGATGAATGAGTCAAAGTTTTCTCTGTAGGTCATTGGATAAGTGAATTTAATATTCTACAGTATATATATAATATTCGTAATGGATCTACGAGTTCAACAATAACCTGATCAACCGGTCGATGAGTTCCAAATCGATGGAGAGGTATTCGGAAACGTCTCCGCTGAACCATACACCTGGCGGTGGACGCAGCGAAGCTTCTGGAAACACATGCTGTCGATCCGTGCGTATAATGCCACAGGGTCCTTTGCGGTTGATGAGCTAAGCGTGAAGAAGTCTTTCTAAAAAAAACGACTTCGGTGTCCACCTTCGTCCTGTGGGAGAACTGTAGAAACCCACCTTGTTTTTGTACAAAATATCAGGATAAACGTTTAAATAATATTGGCGTCATTAAATGTAATGGGTTATCATATGGGACGGAAAGAACTGATACTTCTGATGTGTTGCTTCTTTGGTAAGATGTTTGTAGACTTCTTCTGCTTCTGGTGAGAGGATGACACGTACTTTTTTCATAGTTCGAGTCCACTGGAAATTGCTTTCCTGAGACGCGGATTTGTGTTGTGTATCCAGGTGATTCCTTTGAGACTGACTGCGATTTTGTTACTTTCCTCAAGGTAGGCTAGGATAGTCATGAGGGTGGTGTGGTTGATCTGTTTTGGAAGGATTTTCTTGAGTCGTGCGATCGTGATGATGCTTTCGTTCATAGTTTGGAGGGTGTGTTCTACCATCAGGACGGTGTTGAGGGTGGGGGAATGGTCGAGTCGATATCCTTGGATTATTTTTGACATAGTTATAATCAATTGTTATTAGTTAATAACTATATGATATGAACTCATATTTATAATTTCTCAAGACTACGTAAATTTACGTAACGTATTTATCCGTAATAATTCATTGAACGAAAGTACACAAAAATATTTCAGCCGGTATTCTCTGTTTAACCAAAAAACGCCTAAATTGGTTCATTTTATTTAACCAATCAATCAAGTTTGCTTAGGACAATTTTTCTTTCTTTTGGCGGTAGTCCCATACGAAAATGGATATCGAATTCTTTGAAGAGCGGGTCACGTCCTATTGCAGGGATGAAGGGATATCCACGGATTTGTGTGACTTGTATCGGTAGTTCCTTTCGATATTCGTATTTAGCCCCCATACCGATTCGAATCTTGATTCGTTCTGTAAAGGTGGATGTATCCCCTGTTACACCTTGGATGGTGTCATCCGGCTCTCGCTGTGTATGAATCCCAAGGCTTGCTGCGACATCCTGGGAAATCAATGAGAAATCAGCACCAGAGTCTAGCAGCATGGTGAATTCAATAGGGTCATTGTCTTTGTATTGAAGTTCCACCGGGATGATGGGACGTAACACGTGTGTCTTTTTCACGGTATACTCTGTAAAATTATATGAGAGGTGATACTGATGTTTGACCATTACCTGTCCCCTGATTTTAGAGAGAAAGATAATTTTCCGTGGGGACTTTGATTAAGAACGGGGTTTCGTTGGTTTTCTTTTTGACTTCTTTGACAACGTCATCGGCGTATAGGCCGCTCCCAACGATCTTTTTATTGATGACCGCAATCCATTTTCCTTTGAACTTTTTCAGGTTCTGGTTATGGACCCATTCGTATTCTTCGTTGATGTTTCTCATATTCTTCCTTCCAGACATGTCTGTTCATCATCTCCCCGATATAAAAGTTTTTCTCAAATTATTTCATAAAATATAAATAATGATAAATAATTCGTTTTCTTAGGTCTAGTAGGAAAGTCTGGGAGAAGAAAAATTATGAATATTCGTGAGATGCCATGGTTTGAGAGACCAGGGGCTCGCCTGAAACGCGGTGGTCCTGAGGTGCTCTCTGATGCGGAACTACTTGCGATCGTGCTTGGGCGCGGTAGTAAGGATGAGAATGTGATTGATTGTTCCCGGCGGGTGGACCTTCTCCGTTTCGTCTGATACATCGGATTAGACAGTAATATCTACTAAATGCGTATCGACAAGATTAAATAGTATTAAATAATATTATTTAATATTAATTAATTGGTCGATAGATATGGCATTAAAAACCTTCAATATCGAGGAAGAAGTCTATAATAAATTTTCTGCGATATGCAAAAGCCTTGGAGTAAGCATGAGCAAACAAGTGGAATTGTTTATGAGATCCCAGGTCGAAGAAGATCCCGTCGCAAGAGCCGATTATTTAGAACGACTTGATACCATTAGAAAAGGAAAATTTGTGAGAGTCGCGAATTTTAAAGAACGATATAAATTGTAATCATGACCTATACATTAGATATCTCAGATCAATTGGATAAACAATTCGCTAAATTACGAAAGAAAGATAAAAAGCAACTTGAGGCTATTGATAAAAAAATTCAGGAGATATTGAAAAACCCTTATCATTTCAAACCCCTTCGAGGAGATATGCATGGTGCACGAAGAGTTCACATCGGTAAATCCTATGTTCTTCTTTTTGAAATTGATGAAAAACAAAGGATAATACGGTTGTTGGATTTCAATCACCATGATGTGATTTATTGATTCTGATCCAAGGATTTCTTCTTGCGGGTTTTCCTGTCATACACTGTTATCCTTCCAGCGGCTTCATTGAGCGATTTGTATTCATGGAACCTCAATCCTGACAGGTGCTGTATTATACGTAGTAAAATTACGTAAAATTACAAAACGCATTTCCACGTAAAAATACTGCGTGGTTCTTTTAAAAAAATCGTAAAATATATGAATGGATAGATAATTCTTTATCCTCAGTTATTTGAAAAAGTCTGGGAGAAAGAACATTATGAATATTCGTGAGATGCCATGGTTTGAGAGGCCAGGGGCTCGGTTGAAACGTGGTGGTCCTGAGGTGCTCTCTGATGCGGAGCTGCTTGCGATCGTGCTTGGGCGCGGTAGTAGGGAAGAAAATGTCATTGATTGTTCCCGGCGGGTGCTGCGGGAGGCCAACTTAAACGTGCTAGCGGAGCTGCCGGTGCCGCAGCTGGCGCGGTTGTTCGGGGATGACGAAGTAAAAGCACTGAAGGTTTCTGCGCTCTTTGAGCTGTTCCGGCGTACCAACCGGCTGAAGGCTGCTGGGTTTTCAAAGAAGATCTCCTGTGCAGAGGATGTGTACCACCTGTTTGCAGACAGGCTTGCGGAGAAGAAGCAGGAGTGCTTCTACGTCCTTGCCCTTGATACGAAGCATCGGGTGCTGTCGGAGACCTGTGTGTCTGTCGGGATCCTGGATGCCAGCCTCATCCATCCCCGGGAGGTGTTCCGACCAGCGATCCAGGCGGCAGCCCATGCGGTGATCCTGGTGCATAACCATCCCAGCGGGGAGGCAGAACCAAGTAGTGCGGATGTAGAGGTCACCAAGATGCTTTGTAACGCCGGTGATATGATCGGGGTGAGTGTGCTGGATCATATTGTTGTTGGAAAAACAGGATATTGTAGTATGAAGGAAAAAGGGATAATTAAGGCATAAAGGGATCTTCAATAAAGGATTTATTCAACTTAAATTTACACTAGTTTTAAGAAATTCTTTTGCAATAAAATTTTAAAGGAATATCTGATGTTGAGTTCTAAGGATTTTCCGTATGGATGACAAAACAAATGTTGCACAGTTAAAGGAAATGGTGAAGGCATTTTGCGAGGAACGGGATTGGAATCAATATCATAATGCAAAGGATCTTGCTATTGGGATTATCACAGAAGCATCAGAATTGCTTGAACATTTTCGGTTCAAATCAGAAACCGAAGTTGATGATCTTTTTAAGGAGAAACAAAAGAAAGCAGAAATTTCTGAGGAACTTGCAGATGTCTTTTTCTTTGTTTTACGACTTGCTGAGAAATATCATATCGATCTTAGCGATGAACTCCAAAATAAGTTAGAAAAAAACATGGTAAAATATCCTATTGAAAAAGCCAAAGGATCAAATAAGAAATACACGGAGTATGTGAAATGATCATTCGTCAAATCATCTATGATGCTCCGCAAGAAAAATTTTTCACAGACGTTCGATCAAACAAATTAATAGACATTATGAAAACGAATTTTAAGGAAACATCTGGAATGCATATCGGCGAATCAGAGTATCATTCATGGGGAATTACTGGGGACAAAATTAAAAACTTAATAGAATCCTCGAATTTATCCAATGTGTATGTGTCATTTGAATATCAGGTTCCCTATACCTCGAAGAGAATCGATTGTTTGCTGTTCGGGAAGAATACAGATGATAAGGGTATCGTGGTTCACATAGAGATGAAACAATGGGATAAAGTAGAAGCGTTAGATATTGAGGGAAATTTTGTTGAGACGTATATAGGTGGTAGTACTAAAACGGTTCCTCATCCCTCGCAACAGGTGGAAGGGTATCACGATTATATGTATGGATTTATAGAGGTTTTTGAAGAAAATACTTTGGATCTTGTTGGGTGTTCCTATTGTCCTAATTATCGCAAGAATATCGGTGAAGGATTGTTTAATCCGATTTATACTAAAATTTTAGAAAAATATCCTTTGTATACGCATGAAGATGTTGAACTATTATCTCGTCGATTACGTGAATTGTTAGCTAAGGGAGATGGTTTTGAGATTTTCAATAAATTCATGCAATCACCAGTGAAACCGTCAAAGAAGTTATTGGAAAGTGCGTCAAAGATTGTTTCAAATACCTCTGATTTTTCTTTGTTAAATGATCAGATTTTTGCAAAAAACGCTATTCTTGATAAAATAAAAAAAGCAGAAAAGAACAATGAAAAAAATGTTGTCATTGTAAGAGGTGGCCCTGGTACAGGTAAGACAGTGATTGCTCTGAATATTTTAGCGGAGATGGCTGCGAGGAACAAATCCGTCTTTTTTTCATCTAAATCAAAACCGTTGATTGAAGCAATCAGACATAAGGTTGATAGAAGCAACGCAAAACTTCTTTTTACGTCTCTTACTCCTTTTATTCCCGCGAGAACCAAGGAAAATGAAATCGATATTTTGATCATTGATGAAGCACATAGAATTGGTAAGACTTCGAATAATCAGTATACTCGGCCATCTGATCGAACTGAGATGCCTCAGGTAGAACAGTTGATTCGATGTGCAAAAACATCTATATTTTTTATCGATGATAAACAAGTGATCCGGTTTTTGGAAGTTGGGAATACTGAATTGATTAAGGAAGCTGCAAGAAAATATCATTGCGTTGTGAAAGAAGTTGAACTTGTTTCTCAGTTTCGATGTGGTGGATCAGAGAATTATCTTGATTGGTTGGAATCAGTGTTAGGGCATTCGAATAGGAAAATACTGTATGATACGAATAAAGAAAATTTTGATTTCCAGATTGTCAAATCTCCGCAAGAACTTTATGAAAAGATTAAGCAAAGAAATAGTGAAGCTGGAAAATCTGCTCGATTAACCGCTGGTTTTTGCTGGGAGTGGTCAAAGGAATTAGACCCAAATGGAGAGTTAGTAAAAGACGTTCGAATTGGTGATTTTGCGATGCCTTGGGAGACTCATGATAACGTAAAACCACCAGCAGGGTATGTAAGATGGTATGAGTGGGCGTATAAACCAGAAGGAATCAAGCAGATTGGTTGTATCTATACAGCGCAGGGATTTGAGTTTGACTATATTGGTGTGATTGTTGGTCCTGATTTGAAATATGACAAAGAATGTGATTGTTTGGTTGGTGATCCAAGTGCTACGAGAGATCCAGTTCTTAAGAGAAGTTCAGAACGATTTGATGAGTATGTGAAAAATATTTATCGAGTGTTGATGTCTCGCGGGTTGAAAGGGTGCTACGTGTATTTTGTTGATAAAAATACTGAACAATATTTTAGATCAAGGATGGTATAAATCGTGTATCTCTTTTTTGATACCGAGATAACTGGTTTACCACGATCACATCATGTTTCTGTTCGGAATTTAGAGAATTGGCCAAGGGTTGTTCAAATTGCTTGGTTGACCTATAGTACTTCTGGGAGATTGCTTTCTGAAAATAATTATATAATTAAACCAGAAGGCTTTGTAATTCCTAAGGAAGCGACAAAGATCCATGGTATCACAACGAAGCAAGCGCTTGCGGAAGGATATGATCTAAATAACGTTCTTACTCAATTTGCTAGGGATGTAAATAAAGCAAATCTCGTTGTTGCTCATAATATTGATTTTGATGAGAAGATCGTTGCTGCTGAATTCTTACGAAAAAAAATTAAGCATAAATTATCTAAAAAACCAAAGATATGTACAATGCGTTCATCGACAGAGTTTTGTGAAATTCCTGGATATTATGGAAAGTATAAATGGCCGAATTTGTAAGAATTGCATTATACTTTATTTGATCGAGATTTTGAAGAAATGCATAATGCTTTAGCTGATGTGAAAGCTTGTGCGAAATGTTTTTTTGAACTGAAGAAACAAGAAGTAATTAAATTTTAGAAAAAATCAATTTAAATTCTATTATATATCATCGATTCCAATAACATAAACTGGAACTTGAATTGCACTTTTGAAATGTGGTAAATATCGTAAAACTTTTTCAAATGTTAAACTCCCTTCCCAGTTTTGATTGAATTCATTTTTCATCTTTTTTTGAAAATCTTTTGTAGTTGTCATGTAGACTCCAACATCGATTTTATCTAATGCTGAGTACGAGCTTACTTGAAATTTTAATAGATCGATTCCGATGAAGGAAGAATGACCGAATTCTACTTCAATACCTATTCTTTCTTTTAAAAAATCCATTTTTGCGTATGCATCATCTTCGCTACTGAATACCGATGGTTGTGGTTTCCATCCTAATTGAACGAATTCGTTTTCGAGTAATTCATTAAATCTTGGTCTTGATAATTCTTCTGGTTTTGGTAGGAGATTTCGGAGAGTATCTTCAATTTCATGTTTGAGGGAAAGTTTACTGTTTAGTACCTGTTCACCAAACCTATATGAATATGTCTTAAATTTCATATTTATCGCTTATTTTCTAGTAGAAATCATGTTCTCAGGTATGATCTTCTGTAGCCGTCTACGATAATTTATTGCCATTTTTGGATCCAAAATGTTATTTTTGGCAATTTGATGATTTATTAGAATGCAACTAAAGCAAGATCTGACCGAAGATTCATTAAAAGAGATAGCAAAAAAATCCAAATTACTAGGAAATCCTAAACATCTTCAGATACTCCTTATTATAGAAAATAAATCTCAAACACTAGATGAAATCCACGAAAGAATAAAGAAAAAACGTACATATCTACACAGAGAATCAACATACAAAGCAATAGAAAAAATGGTTGACGCTTCATTGATTAAAAAAGAATACGATCCAAAAATGAAGAAATTTTTCTATAGTATTATTTAGAAATTAATTATAAGTATTTTTAAATCAATTATTATTTAAATTCGAATCATTCATGTTACAAATCATTTTAGAACAAACACAAAAATTAAAACGCTACTTACGTTTCTTTCATTTGATGGTCTGTCAAATCTGTGGTGCAAAATCAGGCTTTTATCCACTCTGTAACGGTTGCTTTAGATTAAGAGATGAGGGGAAAGTCACCAAATGTGAAGAATGCGGCATCTGGAAAAAGGACACCAAACCGTTATGTTATGAGTGTTGGTTAAAGAATAAAAAGACTTCTGAAAAAAAATCAAACACCTATAAATCTTCAGAAATAGAGGCAGAAGAAGAAAATTTTCGTTTAAAATACAAGGCAACGTTTCGAGCTGAAGACGGACATTTCGTCAGATCAAAAGCAGAACAAATCATTGACAATTGGCTCTATCATAAAGGGATTGTCCACGCCTATGAACGAAGAGTACCAATTGAAGAAGAGGTATATTGTGATTTCTTCATACCTATTGGTCAAAAAGTATGGATTGAATTTTGGGGTATGGATGAAGAAAAATATATCAAACGAAAAGAGATGAAACAGAAATTCTACAAAATGCATAAGAAAAATCTAATAGAATTAAGTGACAAGGATATCGAAAATTTGGATGATACGTTGCCAGTAAAATTAAGACCGTTTCTCCCACCAACGTTTAGTTTTGATTAAATCTTTTAATTATAGGGAATCTCTTCAACTTCGATATGATTTTTGATTTCTTTTAAAAATTTACTTTCCGCGCATTTCTGATTATAAATAATCACATCCTCTTTGGCTCTAGTAACTGCAACATAAAAAAGCCTGCGTTCCTCTTCTTCTTTATCAACAAGTTTTAATTCTCTTGCTGGCTCAAAAATAGACGGATTCTCTAATTCACAAGGAAATCCGTATAACCCCTTATTCACATTTAAAACAATTACCAGTTTTGCCTGCAAACCTTTGCTTCTATGCACTGACATGTAGTCGATTCCTTTTGAATAAGCGTATTCAAGAAAATTTTCATTAAAAATAGGATTATTATAAATTCTTGCAAGCACCATAATGTCTTTCGCCTGATATCCATCATTCAATAAAGCATCTATTTTCTTTTTACAGAGATCAGCCACCTGTTGATAATACCGTGATCGATAATTCTCTTGATGGAGTAATGAATACACCTTAATCGGTTTCATATCTGAATTTTTTGCAATACTTTTTTTCTGAATCTGAATACTCCCATTATTCTTTATAATAGTCGCCCCTGTATCTACAATCGATTTGATACTACGATAATTCATGGTTAAATAAGTTATAGCCGGATGATCGAATTTTTGATCAAAATTATTAAAATAATACAGATTCGATCCAGCAAAACCCATGATACTTTGCCAATCATCCCCTACGCAGAAGAGTTTGCATCGGGGATTTTTCTCAAGTAACGCATTGATTAAATGGTACCGTTGTGTACTGATATCTTGGTATTCATCAATGAGAATATGATCAAATGTATCTCTGAAAAGATCATTGTTTTTTTTCAGAACATCAATTGCTTCGTTAATCATATCACCAAAATCAATAGACTTTTCTTCTTTCAGTGTCTTTTCATATGCATTATAAATCTTAAAAGCAATAAAGCCAAATGCTTTTTGTAAACGGGACCAATTCTCAGTGATTAATCTTTTTTCAATATCTTCAGGTTTGAACCTATATGTTTTTGCAATCATTATAAAGTTAAAGATATTATGTGGAAGCGATCGTAGAGAAGCTTGACAATCCTCCCAGACTTGGGAAATCAGCTCTTTATATCCCAAGGGCGTAAATTCAAATTGTTGACCAGGATATTTTTTCATCAAAGCATTAAGGATTCTTTGCTCTAGCAATTTTTCAAAATCAGGGTGTGTTACGAATTCTCCAAATGTTGTTTCCACTAACGTAAATCTGTTTTGCTCGGCAAATTTTTCTTTTTTGATATTCATTGCTTCGATATAATCTCCTTGATACCATGGGGGGATTTTTCCGTCAGCATCAAGAGACCAATGTTCAATATAAATATCAAAATCTGGCAGGAAAAAATCTGGTGTCGGCGTCTGATGTTGTTTTTCGTTATCAATATAATTCATCCAATCCGCATAATTCTCATATTGAATCCGTATTTTTTCTCCATTTAATTTATGGGTTAAAAAGAAATTCATGATTTCCCGTTCACCAATGCTCTTTACCAGAGTCCCATCCAGAGTTGAATAACGAAGCTCGCGTTGGTACTGATAGAATTCCTCTTTTGTCTGGAACTCTTCTTCTTTCTTCAAATCATCTGGAGCACCGATCTGTTTCATAAAATGAATAACTAACTCTTGGAACTTGATGTCTTCCATTGATTTTTCTAATATTTTTTCAACAAGCTTCTTTGTATCTTTTTCATAATTATCTCCA
>Ga0265297_10010636_pt1 | contig 11496 bp, 11 predicted proteins | sample Munlanlwell13791_FD_192502 | JGI IMG/M metagenome (GOLD analysis project Ga0265297, IMG submission 192502) | Leachate microbial communities from a municipal landfill in Southern Ontario, Canada - Leachate well 137-91 | ecosystem: Engineered > Solid waste > Landfill > Unclassified | place...
AAGCTTAAAATCGTGCGTGCTTTTTCGATGGTGACTTTGTAGTTTCTGAAGTCCTGAATATTTTTGATTTCGATTCCAATTTTTCTGCCAGTGAGTTTTTCAACTTCGTTTTTTACCATGTCTCCGACTTGTCCGACCGTGTAATTTCCGGAAGTTACATTGAAGGTACCACTGATCGCCTGATGAGCCTGAATTGCTCTTAAATATGCGGATACAGCATCTCTGATATCATAAACCGGTCTCCAGATTGAAGGATTGTTTATTGTGATTTTGCCGTCATTCATCGCAAATTTAAACATCGTGTTTATGATCAAATCAAAACGCATCCTTGGGCTATAACCGGATACTGTGCCCTGACGAAGTGCTATTACCGAAAAATTTTCGTCCTGCATTTGCAGACATCCGCGTTCTCCCTGAAGTTTTGAAATTCCATAAGGGTATCCGCAAGTTACCGGGCATTCCTCGTCGTAAAGCTGGTCAATTGTATATCCGTATACCGAGCAAGAAGACGCATAAATATATCTTTTTACGCCGGCTTGTTTTGCTATGTATGCGAGATAAGCGGGGAGTGCGCCGTTGTAGATGAAGTTTTTTGCCGGGCTAAATTCGGCCATTGGGTCGTTTGAAAGACCCGCCATGAATATAAATTGGTCAAATCCTTCAAAATCCTCTTTTTTGCAGTCAAAGAGATCTTTTTTTATTAATTTTGCTTCTTTTGGAAGATTGTTTCCAAACCAAAGCAGGTCAATAACAGTTACGTCATAACCGTGTTCGATAAGCGCCGGTACAAGTGCCGATCCTATATATCCCGCGCCGCCTCCTATAAGAATCTTTGTTTTGCCTGTGTCCATTTTTCTAAGTTATTTATTAATTGTTGATGTTTCTTTTACTCCCTGTTCACCGATGCTTTGATGTTGTCTATCGGAAATCAGTTTTTCAAATTTTGCGCAATCCAGCGATGTGTCTTTTGGTACCGTGAAATTAACTTCGCTTGTTGAAAGCTCTTTGATTTCCTTTTGAGCATCAAGGCTTTTTGCGTATTCAAAAACCGTTCTTCTTTGCGCGCCAACGTGGTATGTGCCTGTAGCTCCGCTTTCGATAAGCTCAATCATTTTTGGAACTACCTGGCCGACCGAGAGTCTGCTTGTCCATTGATCCGTGAATGCTTTTTCATAAGGAAATACGTTTGGTCCGAAGCTTGTTCTGATGATCAGGTGGTTGTCGTACATTCTTACAGCACATTCGCCGCCGAGCTTTGACCATGCGTATTTGTTGACCGGAAATACGGAATCGTCTTCTTTGTAGTTACCCTGATCTCCTTTAAACACATAATCGGTGCAAACGTAAATCAGTTTTATCCCGTATTTCGCGCAGAGTTTTACGACGTTTGATGTGCCGATGATGTTTACTTCGAGACCTTTTATTGGTTCAAGATCGACTTTTGGGGGTGAAGTGAAAGCTGCAGCGTGGAAGATTGTTTCGATTTCTTTTTCTTTGATGAAAGCTTCCATTTGTTCATAATTTGTCACGTCAAATTCGGTTGAGCGGGGAATTATAATATCCGGTAAGTTTTTTTTGAATTCGGACCCGAGCAGTCCGCTGCCGCCTGTGAATAAGAATTTTTTTTGATTCATTTTTTTTATAATTTACCGAATATAAAATTTTCCGATCTTGGGTCTGCAGTCCAAGCTTCGACCGATAGTCCATTTTTATCTTTGTCTGAGACAAATTGTGTATTTCTGATTTCTTTATCAAAAATATCTTTTAAAGTAGGGTCGCACATTGACCAGTCGATATCTGCTGAAAAAGGTGAAATGCCCGCTTCGCATCCAGGGCTGTATTCCCCGGTGCACATGTATTCGATTTTGCCGTCCTGTATAAAAAAATTGCCGTGTGCAAATCCCGGTGGTACCCAAATTGCTTCGTTAAAATTTTCGCTGGTGTTTTCCGGCATGTCGTACGCAATGATTTTGCCGTAAGTTGCCGAGCCCTTTCTTATATCCATTACGAGGTCAACCATGTGTCCGTAAAGTGTGCGAACCAGTTTTCCCATGTATGGATTCCACTGAAAGTGAAGTCCGCGAATGGCTCCTTTGTGCGAAAAACTTTCGTTCATTTGTACGAACTCGGTACCTTTTAAAAAGCTTGTTTGTTCGGAATTTTGAATATCGCTTCTGCGGAATGGTTCCGTGAAGAATCCACGATGGTCCATGAATCTCTCAAATTTGATTACTTTTATCTCCGGAATAGCCAGTGTTTTGACTTCAATAATTTTCATAATTGTTTTTTGAATTTTGTCTTATTTTAAATGAAAAAATTCTTAGTGCCATTATAAAAGCTTGCGTTAAAGGCAATAATGTCGCCTTTTAAGCAAGCTTTTGGTGTAATATGTGTTTTATGCCTTATTGCAGGTCTGCGTATGTTTTGTAAGGCTTGTCGTTTACGTCCGCCAAAAATCTATAGATAATTTCAGCCATTTCCCCTCTGGATAATTGCTGATCAAATGAATAAATGCTCATTGGGATCGACTTTGTACCTGCCAATGCTTCAACATAGATTTTGTACCATGGTTCCGTTTCCGCGCCAATTTGTGCGCCAAATGCAACTGCTATTATTTTGGCCGCTTCTGCAAAAGATATTCTGTTTAAAGGTCTGAAAGTGTTGTCATCAAAACCTTTGATAATATTCTGGTTTTTTGCAACGCAGATGTACTTTCCGTACCAGTCTGTTTTAAGGACATCGTTAAAGAAAACTTTTGTTTGTTTTTCCGCAATCTCGTTTTCGTAGCACTTGTCTATTTCTTCCACTGAAAATCTTGATGCTATGATGATTTTTGTAAATTCCGCGCGATTGATTTTGTTTTCCGGTCTGTAGGTGCCATCGTTGTATCCAATAACGATTCCTTCGGCTTGGACATAATTGATTGCGGCGTAGTTTTCGTGAGTTTCTTTTACGTCCTTAAATGTTGCGAATGCGGTTTGTACCGAGGTTAAAAAAAGTGCCAGTGTGAGAGTCGTTACGAGGAGTTTTTTTACGTTTCCCATTGGGTGGGGTTAAAGAGTGCTTATATCTTAATGGGAAATAGGTCGTTTTTAAAGGAATTTTTTATTAAGCGATAGCTTGACAAAAGTGCTTTGTTGTTTGTAAATTCAAATTAATAATTATATGAGAGATGAATGAAAGAAGATTGACTATAGATGATGATACTCCGGTTCAGCCTGTGAGGTGTGTTACAGACGAGGAAATATGTTCCGGATATGATTTTGTCTCCGAAGAATTGGTCTCTGTACTTGAGGCGGAAGATAGCGGCTCAAATGAAGATCAAATGGCTTTGTTTGGACGATTTGGGTTTAATTTTAATGCTTTACTGCAGTTTTGCGGAAGATCTGTACGGGGGGATGAGTTTGAGAGGCTGGATAAGGTTTTTGATGAATTTCCGGTGTATTGCAAGCTGGTTTCGCTGGTAAAAGGTTTGCAGAAGGTGTTTTCAGATCTTAATGATTTGGAAAACAAAATTTCAAATCTTGAAATTGTGAAAAACTCTTTTATTGAGGGTGAAAATAAAAGAGTGATATGGCTTCTTATAAGACTTGAATCCCGAAAAATTGAGGTGAAAAAGAGTCTGGATGCGGATCGGAAAAAAATATTCTATCGTTTTTTACCTTTTCTAATTGAAGATTATAAATATAAGTGCAATGTACTTAATATGATTTTAAATGAGACAAAAGGCTTTTTGAGATGTTTTGAAATTTTTTTTGCAAAGCAGGGCTTGAGTTATGGGGTGGTATTTCGTTTTTTAAATTTAAGCGAGTTTTGGAAATCTTCAGAGCCTATTGTTAAATCCGCTGAGGAAAGGCTTATGGCTGATATTGATGAAGTTTTGGCTGGTTTTCAAGTTCAAAGGTTGAGATTAATAAATTTTGGGGCACGTTTGTTGCAGGCTTATGAAAGTAATCTGGCAACTTTTTCCGATTTATCAACGCATCTGGACCTTTCTATTCCTACAAGGATGATGGAACCTCTCGAGCTTTCGCAAACCGTGAAGCGAAGATTTAGTCGTGCGCCTTAAATGATTTTTATCCTTTCAAAGCTCTTAAACATTTACTAATATTGAGCAGTTAAGTTGGAATTTATGAACAAGGGAGTCGATCATATAGGAGTATGCGTTGTTTATTTTTGTCATGATGGAAATGGCGAGTTTGTGATGGCAAAACGAAATTCCAATTCCCGTGATGAGCATGGTTGTTGGGATATAGGCGGTGGTGCGATTGAATTGGGGGATACGGTGGAGGATACAATTCTCAGGGAGATCCGGGAGGAATACTGTACCGATGTTTTAAATTTTGAATTTTTGGGGTATAGGGATGTGCATAGAATACATGATGGAAAAGCGACACATTGGATCGCTCTTGATTTTAAAGTTCAGATAAATAGGGATAAAGTGAAAATTGGGGAACCGCATAAATTTGATGAAATTGCCTGGTTCGATTTGGAAAATTTACCTACAAAAACACATTCCCAATTTCCAAAATTTCTGGAATTGCATTATGATAAGTTAAAGTATGCGCCCGTAGCTCAGCTGGATAGAGCATCGGCTTGCGGAGCCGGAGGTCACAGGTTCGAATCCCGTCGGGCGCACCAATTTTCCGATCTTGCGAGGCAAGAGGATATTTAGTTTTTTGTTAAAGGCTGCAGGGGGGCGTAGTTCTGCTAAAAAATAATAAGTTCGTGTCCCGGGACTCTGAAGTGCTGTTTTTTTTATTATTCCCAGGTTATCCGTGAAAAATATTTTTATGCGGAGGCCAGCATTTTTATCATTGATTTGTGAATTTTTCCGTTTGTCGCAAGTAGATCTTTGCCAAATAAATCCAGCAGGTTTCCATTGCTGTCTGAGATTTCGCCGCCGGCTTCTTTAACTATGAGTACTCCTGCAGCGATGTCCCATGGTTTAGCTCCGAAAATCCATACTCCGTCCATGAAACCGGTTGCCATATATGCCAGATCTATGGATGCGGCTCCCAGCAATCTTATGGATCTGACCTTATCGATTGCTTTAAGCAATTTTGGTACGTTAAATTTTTTGTAAGCTTCCGGCAGGCAGGTGCTGAGCATTGATTCTTCCAGTTTTTCGGTGTTTGAAACCCTGATCTTTTTTCCGTTTAAAAATGCTCCTTTGCCTTTTTCGGCAAAAAACAACTGATCGAATTCCGGTATGTAAATAGCCCCCATCAACAATTCACCGCTCATGTAATTGAAATTTTTGGATTTTGTGGTTTCGGATTTTGCAAAGACTGCGATTGATATTCCATACAATGGAAAGTTGCACGCAAAATTTTGGGTGCCATCTATCGGATCGATGATCCATATAAATTTTGTTTTTTTATACTCGTCCAGTCTGAGATTTTTATTTTTGAATGTTTCTTCTTCCGCGAGAAAACTGTGATCCGGATATTTTTTTAATATTTCCCTGATTAGAAAATTTTCAATTTTTATATCTTTGTCAGTGACGATATCATTTTTTCCTTTCAGGTCGATTTTAAGTTTTCCGTTTTTTTTGAGAGCGATCTCGCCGGCTCTTTTTATTAGATCCTGTAAAAAAATATTCATTTCCATATTGTGTGTTAGCTTTCTTAGATTTTTTATTATTTTTGCGTTTTTGTAAATGGATTGCGGGAGTTTTCTTTACTTTAAAATTTTTTTCTGCGATATTTTGTGAAATTTTTTTAATCCAATCTTTATGGCGGTAAATTTAATGCTGAAAAATAATTCCGGGGAAACTGTGAATGTGGAAATGATTGATCAATACGGTGGAAATTTTTCCTCGCCAATTGATGCAGGTATGTCTCAGAACCATTCTTTAATGGAAGACAGTAATGTTGTTATTAACGGAAATACAGTTCATGTTGTAAGCACTGAAGATGAAGGTATGGAGATTGTGGTTGCAGCTTAGGTATTTGGATTGAATGGTAAAATGCGGTCCAATATAAAATCGATATCATTGTTTAATAGTGTGCAGTTATTTGGGTCTACGCATGTATTTGTTATACTGTAGGCAAAGACGTATACATCATTATTTTCAAGTTCTTTTTCAAAAAGTAGTGTGGGAATTGTTATTCCGACTTCTTGTTGCAGTGAGTTCCATGTGCTTTCCGGAAATATATGTATGGAAAATAAAACGTTGTCTTCGCCGAATCCGATATTGATCGTCTCTGCTGTAAATGGTCCATAGGAAGTATTTTGTTCTGAAACTTTATATCCGACCCATCCGTTTGGCAGTCCTATTGCAAATCCCCCATAGACTCCATGTATATCCCAATTTAAAATCGGGTTTGGTTTTAATAAATCCAACCATGCCTCGCAACTGTTGTCTTGTACAACTTTTGCGGTATAAAGTAGTTTTCCCATCAAGCCTCTTGTAAGATTGCCGTTTTCGTCGCTTGCATTTAAAGCCCAAAGTGGAATTTCGCAAAAGCTGTTTAGTGGTTCGTATTGTTTGAAAAATTGTTCGAGCATCAAATGGCAATCGGCTTTCGGTGTGATTGAGGCGGTTGTGTTGTCGACGTTGTAAAATCCTTTTACCACAACTTTTATGCTGTCTTTTATTGAAATATAATTGTCCGGACGAAATGTATTGTCTTCATATCCGGAAATAATTCCTCTGGCATAAGCTTCTTTTACGTAATTAATATACCAGGCGTCGGCTGCTACATCAGTAAATGGTAATGTCACTTGTGAAAGATCTTCTGTCATTCCAATCACTTCAAAAAGCATTTTCAACAGCTCCGCTCTGGTTATTGTGTTTGTTGGTTTAAACGTACCATCTTCGTATCCGGAAATTACTCCTTCCTGAGCAAGCCAGTTTATTTGTTTCGACCATTCATATTCTTCCGGCACATCAGAAAAATAACTCACTTGCGAAGTCGCCAATGCTGTTTGAGGGATGAAGCATCCCAGCAGCATCGCAAGAAAAATAAATTTTTTCACGGTGATGAAGTTTTAAATTTGATTTCATTCTATACTCTTAAAATCTGTTGACAATTGATTTTTAGTATTTTCTAAGAAATGATTGTAAAAATATTTTTTCCTGATAAACTGGTTCTTACGTAAAAAAGGATAAATGGAAAAATTTGTACTAAAATCCGATATGACTCCCCGCGGCGATCAGCCGTATGCAATTGATGCTCTTGTTAAAGGCATCCAAAAGAAAAAGAGATTTCAGACTCTGCTTGGAGTGACCGGTTCCGGTAAAACTTTTACTATGGCGAAAGTTGTTGAGGCTGTGCAGAGACCGACTTTGGTTCTCGCGCACAACAAGACTTTGGCAGCGCAGCTTTGCTCGGAATTTCAGGAGTTTTTTCCGGATAATGCTATTAGTTATTTTGTTTCTTATTATGATTATTATCAGCCGGAAGCGTATATACCTTCCACTGACACCTATATTGAAAAAGATGCGGCGATTAATGAAGAGATTGATAAGTTTCGACATGCCGCTACCGCGAATTTGCTGACAAGAAAAGACGTGCTGATTGTGGCGTCTGTGTCCTGTATTTATGGCTTGGGTTCCGTCGAGGATTATAATTCTATGGCTCAAAAATTTGAGGTGGGGCAGGTGATTCAGCGTGACAAAATGCTTCGGGTTCTCACTGATATTCAATATGTCCGGTCTTCGCTTGAATTCAAAAACAGTATGTTTCATGTCCTTGGTGATACACTTGAGGTTTTTCCACCTGACAGAGATACAGTTTTCAGATTTGAGTTTTTTGGAGACGAAATTGAGAGAATCTCGGAAGTTGATTCTTTCACCGGAGAGCTTATCAACGAGTTGGAAAGTGTGGTTATTTTTCCGGCAAAACATAATGTGACCACTCAGGAAAAAATCGAGCGTGCCTCGGGATTAATAAAGAAAGATCTTGAAATCCGTTATGAAGAATTGTTGAAAAGCGGCAGAATGATTGAAGCCGAGCGTATTAAAACCAGAACCGAATATGATTTGGAGATTTTGCTTGAAACCGGTTATTGCCAGGGGATAGAAAATTATGTCAGATATTTTTCAAATAAAGATGCTGGTGAAAGGCCAAGTACTTTGCTTGATTATCTTCCGGATGATTTTCTTTTGTTTATTGATGAGTCGCATATTTCCGTGCCTCAAATTGGAGGTATGTTTAATGGAAATTTTTCGCGAAAACAGACTTTGGTGGAGCATGGATTTAGGCTTCCGTCTTCGCATGACAATCGTCCTTTGAAATTCAACGAGTTTGAGGAATATATGAAAAATGTTGTGTTTGTTTCAGCGACGCCGAGTCACTATGAATATGATCACACCGAAAAAGCCGACATTATTGAGCAGGTTGTCAGACCGACGGGACTTCTCGATCCTGTTGTTGAAGTGCGGCCGCAGGATGGACAGATAGAGGATTTGCTTAAAGAAATCAAAAAACGTGTTGATGTTAAAGAGCGTGTGTTAATAACCACTTTGACCAAGAGAAGTGCTGAAGATATGACTGAATTTTTAACTGATGCAGACATGAAGGTTCGATATCTGCATTCCGATATAGATACGATTGAGCGTATTGAAATTTTGAGGGATTTGAGAGAAGGAAAATTTGATGTATTGGTTGGAATTAACCTGCTTCGTGAAGGTCTGGATTTGCCCGAAGTAAGTCTCGTGGCGATTATGGATGCTGATAAACAGGGCTTTTTGAGAAGTGCGAGTGCTTTGATTCAGACCATTGGACGTTGTTCCAGGAACGTAAACGGTTTTGTGATTATGTATGCCAGAACTATAACGGATGCCATGAGGAAGGCGCTTGATGAGACAGCACGAAGGAGGGAAAAACAGATTGAATATAATACAAAGAATGGTATTACTCCCGAGACAATCAAAAAATCTATCAGGGATATTTCACGTTTTGGCGGAAAGAAAAAAGAGGGAGGACCGAATATTAAATTGAAAAAAATTCCGCGTGAGGAAGCTCAGAGACTTATTCAAATGCTTGAAGGAAAGATGGATCTTGCCTCTCAAAATATGGAGTTTGAAAAAGCCGCCGAATATCGTGATGAAATTGAAGTCGTGAGAAAAGAGTTTGGTGTTTAAGTCACACAGACAATCTCTTTCATTCTTTGCCTGTATTCGAAGTCTGCATATTTTGATCCAGTTGCATGCGCGATTTCATGATGTTCTTTACATAGATTTTGTATAGCGTCGTGTGATTTTTCTTTCATCCAGGTCTTTGGATGATGAATGTGCGTCGCAACTTTTACGCATCCCGGATATTCGCATGTCCCGCCGGATCTTTTCCACATGATTTTTTTGTTTTTTGTATCCGCGTTTCTGGATGGGCTCAATTTGCAACGTTCTTCTTTTATGATTTGTTTCAATGTTTTTTGCGCTTTTTTACTATTATCTTTCGTTTCAACTTTTCGAGTCCCGAGACTCTGGTGATTATCTTTCTTCGTTTCCAGAAGCTCTTTCATCATCAGTGTAAAAGTTTCCCGGTTCGAACTTGTACCAAATTTTTTCTTTAATATATAAAACATCTTTTGCATTTCTGGTGTCAGCTCGATACTCATCTTTTGCTCTGCTGCGACTCCCACTGACTTTTCTTTTGCCAATAATTCCAATGATTTTTTTGACATCGTCATCGCTTTTTCCGCAATCTCCCGGTCACTTCCATCAAGTCTCAGAGCAACTGCAACTTTGTTTACCCCAACCGCTTCAACCGCTCTTTTTAGCAAGGGCCGACCTCTAACTTTTTCTCCAACCATCAAAGCTTTTTTGACCGTTTCTCCACCGATTCCCGCATATTTTGCAGCATATTCAAATATTGATGCGCAACTGTAAAATTTCCAAACTCCATGTCTATTTATCATCGGTATCATCGCTTGTATTTTGTACAGAATTTTTCTGTGTTCATTTCCGAGATTCACAAACTTTTTGTGTAGCTCTCTAATTGTCATATTTTTTTATGTTTTATAAATTTATTCATTTCAAATCTCGTCTGAATCCTATCAAATTTTTCCATAAAATTCAAGCCAAAAACAGCATGCAAAAGCCAAAATAACACATTTTTAGAATCGCCAAAACCATCCCGATATTTATCTTAAATTAGGTGAGCGCATACTCACCATTATACGCGTTAAAAATATTTTTCCGACCAAAAGTTCAAGAATTTTTTTTCGTCGAAATTTCGCCCTCTGCAAAAACAAACAAAAAAATTCCGATTTTGCGTCAAGTCATATTCTCCAAACCGCTCATAAAAGCCAATGAATAAATACGCGCGAGTCCCGGGACTCGAACTCCGACTCGAAATTCGCTTAACTTGTCTCAAATCTGCTCTGTTGTGCTCGGATTAACTTTGTTTGGCTTAGTCCGGCACGATCAAAAATTTCTACCACAAGCTCAAAAAAACGCGCAAAAGTTTCGGTCCTGCGTTCTGAAAATTTTTAAAGCTAAGTATGATGATTTATTTTCGATCGGTCGACTTAAGGTCTGGTGGGAATTTGCAAAAAAACTTTAAAAATGGTAAATAAAGATATGTAAATTACTAACACAAATTTTATGTCTACAGTCTGGGTTCTTCTTGGTATAGTCGGCGCTTTGGTAGTTGCTGTAATTGCCGTATACAATAGCTTGATCACTCTGAAAAATAAATGTGAAGAAGGCTGGTCGGATATCGATACGCAGCTTAAAAGACGTTATGATCTCATTCCAAATTTGGTTGAAACAGTAAAGGGTTATGCAAAGCACGAAGCTTCAACTTTTGAAAATGTCACAAAAGCTAGAACTATGGCAATGTCGGCAACTTCAATGCAGGATAAGGAACAAGCTGAAAATATGCTTACAGGCGCATTAAAATCAATTTTTGCTTTGGCTGAAAACTATCCGGAATTGAAAGCCAACGAAAATTTTCTGAATCTTCAGACAACTTTGAAAGAAATTGAAGAGCATATTCAAATGTCCAGAAGGTATTACAATGCTACAGTCAGGGATCTTAATACAAAGATTGAGATTTTTCCAAACAACCTGGTTGCAAATGTTTTCAATTTTAAGAAACGTGATTTCTTTCAGGCTGATGAGAAAGAAAAGGAGAACGTTAAAGTTACTTTTTAATTTAAACCAGTGAAAAAAGCGCTTTTTGTCTCAATGGCCATACTTGGGTTTGTATTTTCAGTTAATAACGCTTTTGCGGAATATTCATATACTGAAGATTGGGTAATTAACAGTTTTCATTCGGATATAAAATTGGGTAGCGAAAATCGGGTTGATATTACGGAAAAAATTGTGGCCGATTTTACCGACGAATATCATCGCGGAATGGCCAGAATTATTCCATACGAATATGAATTATCGTGGTATCAGAAATACAATGCGAGGATAAATTTTATCAGTGCTCAAAATGAAAGCATGAAAAGCTGGGAAAATACCGTGTATAAAGAAAATGGAAGTTTGAATATTGAAATGCGTGCTCCCGCTGATGGTTCGATCCCGAATACTTT
>Ga0265297_10010637_pt1 | contig 11496 bp, 9 predicted proteins | sample Munlanlwell13791_FD_192502 | JGI IMG/M metagenome (GOLD analysis project Ga0265297, IMG submission 192502) | Leachate microbial communities from a municipal landfill in Southern Ontario, Canada - Leachate well 137-91 | ecosystem: Engineered > Solid waste > Landfill > Unclassified | place...
CAGCCTTCATCAAACCTAAATTCCCTTCTTCTATCAGGTCTAAGAAAGGCGTACCTAACCGCATATATCTCTTTGCGATATTAATCACTAGGCGCAGGTTTGACTGAATCATCTTCTTGCGCGCCTGCTCATCCCCTCTTTTAATCCTGCGGCTTAAAGTGATCTCTTCTTCCGCAGTTAATAGCGGGATGTTACGGATTTCCTTTAGGTAAATTTTTAGGGATTCCATATTCTTCTATAGGGACACTCTGCTTCGCAGGGTGCCCCCTGCTGTTATTTCTTTTTATTCTTTAAGGCTGCTTGCGCTGCTGCCAGTTTTGCTATAGGTACACGAAACGGTGAACAGCTAACATAATCCATCCCCACTTTATGGCAGAACTCGACTGATTTGGGCTCTCCGCCATGCTCTCCGCATATGCCAACTTCTAAGCCTTTACGGCCTTTTCTTCCGCGCTCAATGCCAATCTGGATTAATTGGCCTATGCCTTCTTGATCAATGCTCTGGAACGGATCTTCAGTAAGGATACCTTTCTTCATATACTCTGGAAGGAATCCTCCTATATCATCTCGGGAAAAACCAAATCCCATCTGGGTCAGGTCATTTGTCCCGAATGAGAAAAATTCCGCAGTCTTGGCAATTTTATCCGCAACTAAGCTTGCGCGCGGAATTTCAATCATTGTCCCGAACATCGCTTTGATCTTCTTTAATCCGTATTTCTTTAAGGTCTCTGCGTAAATCTGCTTGTATATGGCTAACTGGTCATCCAGCTCTTTTACGTCGCAGACTACAGGCACCATAATTTCCGGATAGGGTTTTTTGCCTTCTTTTAAGAGTTCAGCAGCTCCCTCGAGGATGGCGCGGATTTGCATTGCGCTTACTTCAGGATAAGTTACCCCTAAACGCACTCCGCGATGGCCCATCATAGGATTAGATTCATGAAGATTATTGGCGCGCTGGGATAGTTCTTCCATGGAGATATTTAAGTCACGAGCCAGCTCCTCTAATTTTGCTGCTTCCCTTGGGACGAATTCATGAAGTGGCGGATCAAGCAGGCGGATAACTACAGGATATCCATCCATTGCTGCGAGAGTTCCTTTGATATCCTTTTTCACATAGGGGAATAATTCTTCAATAGCCTTGTTTCTCTCCTCAAGTGTCTTAGAGATAATCATCTTGCGTAATAAGAACAAGGGCTCATCCGCGCCTTTTCCGTAAAACATATGCTCGGTCCTAAAAAGCCCTATGCCTTCAGCCCCAAACTGGCGTGCTTTGGCTGCATCTTCAGGGGTATCCGCATTAGTTCGGATCCCTAACTTTTTAATACTTCCGCAGATCTTTAAGAAAGCTGTAAGCATGCTGTTTTCTTCTGAAGCATCCATCATCGGAAGTTTCCCTTCATAGGCAATTCCCTTGGTGCCGTTTAAGGTAATCCAATCACCTTCTTTTAAGGATTTACCATCCACGTTAAGTTTCTTATTATTTAAATCAACATGTATGGCGCCGCAGCCTACGATACAGCATTTGCCCCATCCTCGGGCAACTAATGCCGCGTGAGAAGTCATTCCTCCCCTAGCAGTAAGGATTGCCTGCGCCGCACGCATCCCCTCAACGTCCTCGGGGTTAGTCTCTTCGCGTACAAGGATAACTTTCTTACCTTCCTTTGTCCAAGTTACGGCATCATTAGCCGTAAAGACTATCTGTCCGTATGCGCCGCCCGGGCCGGCTGGTAAGCCCTTTGCCAATGGTTTGTTTACCGCCTCCGCCTTAGGGTCAATAATCGGATGCAGGAGTTCATCTAATTGGCCAGGGGTAACACGCATTACTGCTTCTTCCTTCTTGATTAGTTTCTCCTTAAGCATATCCATACACATCCGCACTGCTGCCGGGCCGTTACGTTTTCCAATGCGGCACTGCAGCATAAAAAGCCTTCCTTTTTCAATGGTAAACTCAATATCCTGCATATCGCGGTAATGTTTTTCTAGCCGTTTTTGGATTACAAAAAGCTCCTGATAAATTTTAGGCATTGCCTTTTCAAGAGTAACTAAATCCTTATTATGCGCTGACTGCGAAAAAGAATTAATCGGAGCAGGCGTCCTGATTCCAGCAACGACATCTTCGCCTTGCGCATTAATCAAGTATTCACCATAAAAATGCGCGTCGCCATTCCCAGGATTCCGGGTAAAGGCCACACCAGTTGCGGAATCATTTCCCATATTCCCAAATACCATAGTTTGTACATTTACTGCTGTTCCCCACTCATCGGGGATGCCTTCTATACGGCGGTAGCTTATGGCCCGTTTGCCGTTCCACGAGGCGAATACTGCGCCGATTCCTCCCCACAACTGCTGTATTGGTTCATCCGGAAATTCTTTTCCCAATGTTTCTTTGATTCTTACTTTAAACTTCCTGCAAATATCTTTTAAGTCCCCGGTAGTTAAATCCGTATCTGCTTTAGAACCTCTTTTATGCTTCACTTCATCCATAATCCGCTCAAGCTGTTTACGGATACCCATATCTTCTTTTGGCTCAATGCCTGCCGCTTTTTCCATAACTACGTCGGAATACATCATAATTAATCTTCTATAAGCGTCATAGACAAAACGCTCATCCCCCCCTGCCTGCTTTATCAATCCGGGGATAGTTTTTTCGGTTAATCCGACATTTAAAACTGTCTCCATCATTCCAGGCATTGACTTGCGCGCTCCGGATCGGACAGATACCAATAAAGGGTTATTAGCGTCCCCGAATTTTCTTCCCATCAACTTTTCAATATTAATCAGGGCCTTATTGACCTGCTCTTTAAGTTCTTTAGGATAAGTCCGTTTATTAGCGTAATAATAAACGCATACCTCTGTAGTTAGGGTAAATCCCGGAGGAACCGGAAGCCTTAAGTCTTTATGCCCGGCCATCTCTGCGAGGTTAGCGCCTTTGCCACCTAAGAGATTTTTCATACTTTCATTTCCGTCTGCCTTCCCTCCGCCAAAGCTGTAAACATATTTCTTTGCCATTTCTTTTGTAATCCTCCTTTTTGTAAGCTATGCGCTGTTTATTTTTCCTAATAAATATTCTTTTAACCTGTCAATACTAATCCGTTCTTGCAACATTGTATCGCGGTCGCGGACGGTTACCTGTTTATCCTCAAGAGACTGAACATCAACCGTAACGCAATAAAGCGTTCCTACTTCATCCTGCCTGCGGTAAAGTTTGCCGATTGCGCCAGTGTCATCATAAATTACTACCATTGTTTTCTTTAAATCTTTAGCAATTTTTTTAGCTAATTCTACAATCTCCGGCCTGTTTTTTAGAAGCGGAAATACCGCTATCTTTACCGGAGCCAGTTCTTTATTTAACTTCAAGACTACGCGCGTATCATCTTTAACCTTTTCTTCGTAGTAGGCATCTACTAAAAATGCCAGCATTGCCCGGTCTATACCACCTGAAGGCTCGATAATATAAGGATAAAACCTTGTCTTTGTCCCGTCATCAAAATACCTTAAGTCCTTGCCGCTGTATTCAGCCTGCTGTTTTAAGTCAAAATCAGCGCGGTTGGCTATTCCTTCAAGTTCAGACCATCCAATGGTTCGGCTACGCCCGCCATCGGCACTGAGCGAAGTCGAAGCGCCAAAAGGAAAATTATATTCAATATCAGTGCAGGCTAAGGCATAATGCGCGAGCTCATCTTTTGCGTGCGGCCTTAAGCGCAAATTTTCTTTTGATAACCCTAAATCAAGATACCACAGGTAACGCGCGTTAACCCATTCCTCGTAGGATTTTTTTGCATCCTCGGGCTTTACAAAATATTCAATTTCCATCTGTTCAAATTCTCTTGTGCGAAAGGTAAAATTCCCCGGAGTAATCTCATTGCGGAAGGATTTACCGATTTGAGCTAGCCCAAAAGGTAATTTAGGGTGGCGAGAATCAAGTATGTTAGAAAAATTTACAAACATCCCTTGCGCTGTCTCGGGCCTAAGATATAATTCGTTTTCGGTACCTTCAACCGGGCCTTGGTGAGTTTTAAACATAAGGTTAAACGGCCTGCCCTCCGTTAATTTACCCGCGCACTCAGGGCATTTAGTCTTATCTTTTAGTTCTTCGCTTTTAAAACGTTTGCGGCAGGCTAAGCAATCGCTCTTTAAATCAAAGAAATTTTTAACGTGGCCTGAAGCTTCCCAGACCTTCGGGTGCATAAGTATGGCTGCGTCCATGCCGTAAATATCATCGCGGTCATGGACATTCGCCTTCCACCAGAGGCGCTTTAAATTATTCTTTAGCTCTACGCCAAAAGGCCCGTAATCCCAGGTGTTGCTTAAACCTCCGTAAATATCCGAAGACTGGAATATAAAACCGCGGCGCTTGCATAAAGATACAATTTTTTCCATCGTTTCATCTGGCATAGTCTTTTATTTTTAGCGCAAAGAGTTCAAAAAGTCAAGCTAATTCACTCTTGCTTTTCTAATGTAGATATAACCGCTAAAACCTCTTTCAGCTCTAATTTGGCTTCGGCATCCTTGATGTAAATTTTAAAAAAATCGCCGTTTTCATTAACCAGATTACAGTCAAAGTAGTATTGTTTATCAAAAAGATTATAGCTTATGAATCCTTTTCTTCCGGGCATAACAAAAGACGCCATAACTACCGTATTTTGGTCACCAAGGTCAGGAGTAAAGATGCTTTTTAAAATTACAAAGAAGGCGTCAATAATATTTTTTATCTGGTTAGTATTGGCAAAAGCCAGGCGTTTTATAAAAGAATAGTTTTCCAATACCCCTGCTTTCTTAACTTGAGGAAACAGCCGGATAAAATATCCGGGATCCTGGCGGAAAACATGGATAACTGATTCTTTACGCCGGTTCATCCTTTTTTTATAATACGGCCTCTTTTCCAACTCCTGTATTACCGCAAACCCTCTTGGCGCAGATAGCGACAACTTGGAGAATTTATAAGGGATAAGCGTATTAATATACTCTTTTTCAATCTTCGGTTCAATTATCTCCTGTACCGGAGATTTGCATAAGACCGGTATTTTATTACATCCGCCGATGCCAGTTTCAATATAGCCTTTTAAAATATTCGGGCCGCCGAAAATCAGCACAAAAAGGAGGGCTGCTATAAAAAACACAACTGAAGATATAATCTTGGTTATATTTCGCCGCATATTTTTTTTAATTCCTCTTCTTTTATGGTAAAGGAATGTTCCTGCCCGGGGAATTTCTCTTTGATAACCTCATCCTTATATTCTTCTATCGCCTTTAAAATCAGCAAAGATAAATTAACATATTTCTTAACAAACTTAGGCGTGTAACGCTCAAAAAGCCCGAGCATGTCGTTTATAACCAATACCTGCCCGTCGCAGTGTACCCCTGCGCCGATGCCGATTGTGGGGATGCGTATTTTTTTAGTGATAATTTCAGAAATTCTGTCCGGCACGCACTCCAGCACCAGAGCAAAACACCCCTTTTCTTCAAGCATTACTGCCTGCTCAATCAACCGCTTTGCAGCTTCAGCATCTTTTCCCTGGACTTTGAACCCGCCAATCTTATCTACTGTTTGAGGAGTTAATCCAATATGCCCCATTACCGGTATGCCTACGCGCACAATGCTTTCAGTTACTTCAAGACAGCGCTCAAACCACTCTAATTTTATCCCTGCGCAACCTGCCTCTTCAATAAATCTACCGGCATTTTTAACTGCCTCTTTCGGGTTCAACTGATAGGAATTATAAGGCATGTCGCCTACAACCATGCTGTTTTTCACTGCCCGGGTTACTGCTTTAGCGTGATGCAGCATCTCTTCCATTCCCACTTCGGTTGTTGAAGCTAACCCTAAAACCACATTGGCTAAAGAATCTCCGACTAAAATTATATCAATCCCTGCCTTATCCACCAAAGAAGCAATTGGATAATCATAAGCAGTAAGCATAGTTATTTTACGTTTATTTTTTAGCCCGGTAATATCTTTAACGGAAAGCTTCATTTTGCTTTTTTAAAACCTTAGGGCAGGTATAAAAAACTGCGCGATCTTAAAATATATAATAAGCCCAATTACGTCCACAACGCTGGTTGTAATCGGGCCCGCTAATACCGCAGGGTCTAAGCCTATTTTTTTAGAGATTAGCGGTAAGGATACGCCGGTGGCAATAGCAAGCAGGGCAATTAAAAGCATGGTTAAACCGACTACTATTGAGAGCATAAAATCCTTTTGCAAAAGGAAAGCCCTGCCAAAAGCAACCAACCCTACCACAAGCCCCATAAGCAAAGCAGCGCTTAGCTCAAGCTTTATAACCTTAAAGATATTTTTTGGTTTTACATCTCCTGTAGCTAGCCCTCTTATAATGGTAATTGATGTTTGGGCTCCGGCATTCCCCCCGGTATCAAGCAGCATGGGTATAAAAAAAGCAAGGGCGACTACAGCGTTTAAACTATGCTCAAAGAATTTTAATACTGTGCCGGTTAAAAAATCAAAGATAAGAAGCAAAACTAACCACCCCGCCCTTCTTCTGACAAGCTCAAAGGCGGTTGCCTTAGCATAACTTATAATCTCGCCGCCTTTGGCATCCATCTTACCTATTTCGTAAATATCCTTGGTAGCTTCTTTTTCAATAGTCTCCATTATATCGTCAACAGTAATTATTCCTATTAATATATTATTTTTATCCACTACCGGAGCGTCAAAGAGGTCATATTTTTTAAATAAATTGCCTAAGTCTTTTGTTTCCATCTCCGGATAGACTTTTATTGCTTCTGCCCCGGACATAGCATCACGTATGAGCATATCCGGAGGGGTTTTTAATATATCCTGCAGCGATATGCTTCCGATTAACCTGTTGCCTTCATCAGTGATAAATAAAGAGTAGATATTCTCCCTGTAGTTTGACCTTAAGTTTTCTTGTATATAAAGTATCGCTTGTTTTGCGCTCATCTCTTTCTTTAGGGTAACAAATTCTGTAGTCATAAGGCTCCCCGCTGTCCCTTCCGGGAAATCCATAAGAGCATGCGTTTCTTTCGCTGCTTCTTTGTTTACCAGAAGAAAGAATTTCCTAGAGACCTTTCTGGGAAACTCCTTAAAAAGATCAGCCCTTTCATCAGGGGCCATCTCATTGATAATCTGGGATACTTCCGTATTCTCCAGATTGTTGAGGATATAGTTTTGTTCCGGAAAGGGCAGATTTTCGAATACCTCAACCGCCTTTTTTGTCCCTAAGAGCCTAAAAACCAGCACCTTTTCCGTAGGCTCAAGATGGCGCCACCCTTCGGCGATATCCATGGAGTTTATATTTTTAAGCGAAGCCTTAAGGCTGTTAAAATCCTTGTTTTTAATGAGCTCCCTTGTTTCCGGAAGGAACAAGGCAAAAACATCCATATTTTTCCGCAAAGCGCTTTTCATTTTTCTATAATTTTTACCTTTACCTTATCTAACTTTAAGGCCAGTAGTTCCCCTTCTTCTTTCCCTAAAACAAATACCGCTGTGGACAAGTAATCAGCAGTAAGCGAATCTTCGGCGATGGCCGTAACTGAAAGAATATTTGATTCTTTGGGATAGCCGGTCTTCGGGTCAAATATATGCCCGTAGCTTTTCCCGCTATCCCAAAAATGCTGCTCATAGTTGCCGGAGGTAGCTACCGCTTTATCCTTTAACTCTAAAAGGCCGGATATACCTTGATTGCGCGGATCTTTAATCGCTATCTTCCAAGGCCGGAGGAATTTATCACCTAAGCAGTAAATTTGCCCTCCGGCATTAATCAGGCAGCTTTTTATCCCGGCTTCTTTTAATTTTTTTACCGCGCAATCAACTGCATATCCTTTAGCAATAGCACCTAAGTCAATTTGCATACCGGAAAATTTAAATTGTACCATATTATCGCGGTCGCGCAAAATAATTTTATCCGCGCCGACTAATCTTAGGGCTTTATGGATTTTATCTTCAGGAGGTATCGAATATTGTTTTTCCGTAAAACCCCAAAGATCCATAAGTGGCGCTACGGTAATATCAAATGCGCCGTTACTTAAGTAATAAAATTCTTTGGCTTTTTTTATAACGTAAAAGGTTTCTGGGCTTGCCTTGAGCTTTCCGAACCGGTTTAATTTAGAGACTTCGCTCTCGGGATCGTATTTGCTTAGGAGTTTTTCTATGCGGCTGATTTCATTAAAGGCTATTTCCAGCGCTTCTTTTTCCGGGGAGATGATTTTCACAAAAGTCCCCATGGCAACTCTTTTATCGCGGTAAAGCTTGTCTTCCGGGCGTTTATTGGAGACTAAAAAAAATGCTGCTATCGCTATGCATCCGATTATCGTTGCCGCAATTATATATTTACGCATTCTCTGTAACTTGCTTCAATAGTCTTGACTAAATCAACGAGCATCTGATTAACCGGTACAGCTATGCCCAGCTCCTGCCCCTGCCTTACAATTACCCCATTAATAAAATCTATCTCCGTGCGCTTCTTACGCAGGACATCCTGCAGCATTGAAGAAATATTCGACGCGGTAGCCTCAGCCACTGCCTCAACTTTAGCTAAGGGATCATCAAAGGAGAGTTTAATCCGTTTTCTCTTGGCAACACGTAGCGCTTCAGTAACTGCTTCGCGTATTATCTTACGCGTTCCTTCAAATTCAGTGAGCCTGCCGTTATTTAGGCGCACAATCGCCGTAAGCGCATTAATCCCGGAATTAATAATAAGCTTTGACCAGATAAGCCCTTTTATATCACGGGAGATTTTTGTCTCCAATCCGGCTTTATTGAATATCTCGCGCACAGAACGCATCTGGACGGTCATTTTTCCGTCCATCCTACCGATAGCAGTTTCCCCTTTTCCTGCATACCGGACGCTTCCGGTATCAATAAGGGTAGCGCCAAGGTTAGTAACTGCGCCGATTACTTTATCATTGCCTATTGCCTCAGCGATTATCTCAATGTTTCCTACGCCATTTTGAAGCGTAAGCACTGCGCTATTTTCCTTAATTAACGTTTTTACGCTTGCTATCGCCTGCTTTGTATCGTACGATTTAACGCAGATTATAATTAAATCAGCGGGGCCGACCTCGTTTATATCCGCGCTTGCCTTAGGTTTAACCTGCCAATTTCCGGAAACCCCCTCCATATTTATTCCTGATTGCGCAATCTTTGCTGCCCGCTCTTTTTTATAATCAAGAAGCCAAAGATCCTCTTTGGATTTTAATAAAAACGCGGCTAAGAGGCAACCCATTGCGCCCGGGCCTACTATTACAATTTTCATATTATCCTCCCTGCCTGCCAGCAGGCAGGCGCTTTCTAAGGTTAGATAGCCATTGCAAGCTTATTTAAAACCTTCTGCGACTTTAATTCCCGCTCAAGGTGGAAATTAAGGAACGCGTTTAATATTATATCCAGCTCTTTTTTAATCTGGGGGTTAAGCCCTAGATTAAGGTTAGTCTTAAAATCATTTCTTTCAATATGCAGTATTGAGGCTATCGTACCGCGGAATATGGAACGCGCGCTTAAATCCTTAAAAAAGCATTTAGGGCAGAGTAGCCCCCCCATGCTTAAGCTAAACTTAGATTGGCCCATTATTCTATCCGAACAATTAACGCAGGAATCAAAGTGCGGTTTAAAACCGGAAAGTGCGAGCATTTTAATTTTAAATATGGTAGCAACTTTATCTGGGTTATGGGTTATCTCCAGCTCTTGCAATGCATTTATGGCCAGGTTAAAGATCTCCTCGTTTTTATCCTCCGGCTGCATAACTGCCGAAATTAGCTCCATGATAAATGCGCTAATTCCTGCTTTAGTAATATTATTCCTGATGTTAAAGAATTTATCTTTTAAGTCGCATGCGCTCACAAGATAAAGGGCAGTGCCGGTTTTCCTGTAGAATACAATATCGTTATATGAAGATAACTCCACTGTGCTGGCAAATTTATCCGGCTCAAGGCGGATGCCTTTTAATAACCCGCTTATCCTGCCAAAATCCCGGGTATAAAAATCTACGACCAGGGAAGTTTCCCTAAAGTCCCTTCGCCTTAAGACTATTGCCTCGGTTTTATGCAGGGACATATTTTAACTCTTTCCTGTGCATTATTTTCTTTCTGTTTGCTAAATTATGATTGTAGCCTAAAAGGTGCAATAATCCGTGTATTGCGTATAGCTTAAGCTCATAGGAAGGCGTTGTTTTAAATATCTTCGCATTACGTATTGCCGTATCGGATGATACTAGTATATCGGCGTAAAGTCCGTTCTTGTTAAATACTCCGGTCGTATTAAATGCCAGGACATCTGTAGGGCTATCCTTCTTTAAATACCTCGTATTAAGTTTGCGGATTAGGCCATCATTTATAAAAGATACGGTTATTTCGCCATTGGCCTTTATTCTTTCCTCTTTCAAAACCATCTTTATTAATTTTTTTAATCCTTGGGGATAGACGGAAACCTTTTTCTGAAGGTTTCTTATGGCTATCTTTACCATATCAGAAACCGTTTTGTACCTGGTTGTTCTCTTTTTCAGGATAACTTGCGCGGCTGTGGTATATTCCGCAGAGAAGCCTTATGAATACCGCGGAAATCTTTTCTAGGTCCTTTAGCGCTAAATCGCATTCATCAAGCTGGCCGTCAATAAATTTATTATTAATAACTTTATGCACTAAGTCTTCGATTGTCGCCGGATTCGGGTCCTTTAAAGACCTTATCGCTGCCTCGACTGAATCAGCCAATAGAACTATTGCCGTCTCCTTAGAGCTGGGTTTTGGCCCCGGATAACGAAATCCTTCCTCTTTTACCTCTTGATCTTCCTTGGGGTTCTCCAATGCCCTAAGGTAAAAATAATAAACAAGGCTTTTACCATGATGCTGCTCTATAAAATCTATCAAGGCAGGGTTAATCCTGTATTTCTTAGCCAGCTCTACTCCTTCTTTCACATGCTTCATAATAACCAGCTTGCTCATCGCCGGAGAGAGAGTATCATGTTTACTTATCGCCCGATCCTGATTTTCGCTAAAATATTCCGGTTTCTGCAGCTTACCGATATCATGATAATAAGCCCCTACCCGGCTTAAAAGAGCATTAGCGCCGATTGCCTTTGAGGCTGTTTCAGATAAATTCCCCACAATCAGGCTGTGGTGATAGGTTCCGGGGGCTTCCTGTATTAATCGCTCCAGAAGCGGGTGATGAAAGTCTGCCAGCTCCAACAAGCTGACATTAGTTATAGCGCCAAAAAGATACTCAAAGATGGGCAATACCCCTAAGACTATAATACTGGTAGCAATACCGTTAAGCAGAAAGTAAATAGCCTGATAAGAAGAGCCTGCGTTAAAATGTCCTGTAAATATAAACAGGGTTAATTGAGCGAATCCGGTAATTACCCCAGCGCGGATTATGGTAGTACGTTTACGCGCTCCTCCTGCAAGTATGGCGCTTAATATAGCGCTTACCACAAAGAAGAGAATTAGCTCTAACGGGAAGCGGCTAACAGCAGCCAGAGATACCGCGGCTGCCAAGGAAAGCAATAAAGATGCCTCAAGGCTTGC
>Ga0265297_10010638_pt1 | contig 11495 bp, 8 predicted proteins | sample Munlanlwell13791_FD_192502 | JGI IMG/M metagenome (GOLD analysis project Ga0265297, IMG submission 192502) | Leachate microbial communities from a municipal landfill in Southern Ontario, Canada - Leachate well 137-91 | ecosystem: Engineered > Solid waste > Landfill > Unclassified | place...
ATTTAAAAAGTTATATCGGTTTTTAACTGGTTCGCCCTGTTATAACGAGGTCTACTAAATTTCCAATTCCATATCCAACACCAATGGCGCAAACATTGCCCTGACATTATCGCGGACAAATGGAGGCGCTTTTTCAGGTGAGCCTGAGTTATAGGGTGGTGCCGGATCATATTCAGCTTGTAGTTGAATTGCTTCTGCATATTCTTTACCACGTAAAGCGCCCACAATTTGCAAGCCTAAATCAATCCCGGCCGTAACGCCGCCGCCAGTCACCAGATTGCCATCCCAGACCACGCGTTCATTCAATGGCGTTGCTCCGAACTTTTTTAATAATTCCAGTGTCGACCAATGCGAAGTGGCTTTTTTGCCTTTTAACAGGCCAGCCTTACCGAGCAATAAACTGCCAGTACATACACTGGCGATATATCTGGAATCAGCCGCTTTAGTTTTAATGAAGTCAATGAACTGCTTATTTTTCATTGCTTCCAATGTCCCGGTTGCACCACCGGGAACAAATAAAATATCTGGTTTGGCCGGGCATTCGCTCTGTCTGTGTGTAGGAACAATTGAAAAGCCTCCGCAAGACACCGGCGTCAAATCATCGGTCGGAGAAATCAAACAAACTTCGGCGCCCATCATGGCGGTAAATAAAAACTGTGGGTTAATTAGATCCGGCGCATAAAAGTCAGGGTATAAAAGCATCGCAATTTTTTCATTACCCATCATCTTCACGCCTGCAGCACCCATCATAGCTTTATGTCCCTGCAGGGAAGCCGCTTTAGCTCCAATTTTCCTCTGTTCATCGCTTTCGGCAGCTTTAATGTTATTTCCCAAGGGGGCCAGGAAAGCAGAAAATAATGCTAACTTGGTAAATTGTCGACGATCCATAAAATATTCCCAATGATAACCATAATAGTAATGTGAATTCTGACGGCTCAAAGAGAGCCATCAGAAATTACAAAAAACATCAAAATGTTACTGATCCGCTGAAATAGACTGTTGTTCCTTGAGCAGGTGTAACGCGAGTGTCAAAGTAATTCAGCCGTTGAAAATAATCGTTGTCAGTCAGGTTCTTAATCGAGATTCCAAGCTTGTAACCTTTAACCTTGTAAGCGATATCCGCATCCACTGTGTAAAAGCTATCGGTTTTAAACAGATTGTCTTTGTCCACATAGGCGCTTGATTGCGCATAGATTCCTGAGCCTACACTCCATCCTTCCAGCATCGGATTATGAAAAGCGTAATTAGCCCAGAAACGACCGGAATGTTTTGGAACACCCGGCAAATGGTTCCCATCAGGCACTCCTGCCAAACTGTCGGTGAATTCTGCCTCGGTAAAGGCATAATTACCCAACAGACTCAAACTTTCGTTAATTTGCCAGGTCATATCCGTCTCAATACCCGTCGAACGCTGCTGCCCTTTCGTTACCGACCGGAATCGAGGATCTGTAAAATCCGTGACCTTGACGTTTTTCCGATCAATTTGATAAACCGCGAGTTGCCCTGTCAGCTGCTTGGCAATATCAAACTTTACGCCGGCCTCGATCTGATTGGAGAGTTCAGGCTTGGGCGTCGAAGCATAATTGGCTCCGCCCTGACCGCGCATGCCTTCGCTGTAGTCGACAAACAGCGAAAACTCATCCGTTATGTCAAAAAGCCCGCCGACGTTGGGCAGAAAACGCCCCTCATCGGAATTGAATTTTGCACCGGAAGCCGTGTTTACAAAATCTGTCGTCACATTGCCTCTGCGCACGCTGGCTAGCAGGTGAAGACGATCATATATCGTACTTTGCAGCTGAACATAGCCGCCATAAGTCGTGTTTCTGGTAAATTGAGTTTGTTGACGCGCGCCTGGACGACTATAAGGAACCGAAAAGGTCGGATCGGCCAAGTTGACCGTGCCGATGGGAAGCATATCGAAATCCATGAAGCCGTCGTCATCCAGCTCGCTGAAATCGGCACCCAGTAACGCTGTATTCTTGGTCGGGCCCAGATCGAATTTAGCCGTAGCATAAGTTTGAACACTTTTTTCTTCCTGTTCTTGAGCCAGTTCGGTATTGATCAGTCCCCATGTTGAAGGCTGAATAAGCGGTTGATCGGCCCCAAAGCTAAAGCCTTTGCCGAGCAGATTTTGCGCGAAGGCATCCTGTTTGGAATGTGAATACCGGCCCTTGGCGGTCAATGACCAGATATCGTTCAACTGGTGATCCAGCGTACCCCAGACGCCGTAAAATTCTGAATTGCTTTTTTCGATATCCTGCGGGCCCAGGAACGATTCGGGCCGGATCCTGAAATCGCCCGCAACGCTGCCGGTCGCCGGCAACCCTTGGTAATCCTGCTGCTCCCATCTCGAAAACTTGCCTTGCAGGGTTAAGTTGGTGTCATCATTGTTTGTGAAGGTCAGAGTGGGATTGAGGTTGTATCGTTCCGTTTCGAGAACGTCAATATTACTTTCATTAGTCGTGTATTCACCGGTAAAACGAAACAGTACGTTGTCATTAATCGGCTGGTTCAAGTCCACAAACGGCTGGGCAAAGTCATATAGCCCGGCTTTAACCCCTATTTCATAAAACGCTTCCTTTTTCGGCAACTTGGAAACCAGGTTGACCATCCCGCCTACAGGGGAACCGTTGCCGCCGCCGTAAAGCACCGCATTGGCGCCTTTCAGCACTTCAATCCGCTCGATATTGACCATGCTGCCCTGGTCTCCGGAATTTAAATATTGATTGAAGCCGTCGATAAACTGCCGCGCCGCAAACCCGCGAATCAGGGTCGGCTCAAAATTGGGCGTGGTGGACGAAAGGCGCGGAACTACGCCGCTCACGTTGCGTAAACTTTCTTCCACGGTAATTGCTTGCTGGTCATCTATTACCGCGCGCGGTATGACCTGGATGGACATCGGGGTTTCCTTAATAGGCGTGTCGGTTCTGGTCGCTGTAGCCGCATGGGTGACGGTGTAAGACGTTGGATCATCTTCTACTTTCCCGTGGACCGTCATTGACTTCAAAGTTGTCACCGATTGATCCGTTTTTGGCTTGACGGCAAGAGTATTTTCCCCCGTGAAGGTATAATCCAGACCACTTTGCGCCAGCAGTTTTTCCACTGCCTCGCGTTTACTGTAGTTTCCTTTCAACGCCGGGCTTTGTTTGCCGGCTAAAGTGCCATCGGCATAAAACGGCTGCAGGCCGGTTTGCTTGCTTAAGGCTTCTATCGCTGCGGCTAGCGGTTGCGCGGGGATGTTGAAGTTGAAAGTGCTTTCTTCGGCTATGGCTGAGCCCATGACCATCGCCAGCGGCAGGATTGCTATCAGTTTGAGTGGTGTACGCATCAGTTCTCCTATAAGTTTGTTTTGTGACACTAACTTATAGGACTGATTTGGAGATGTTAGACCGCCACTTTTTCTAAAAAAATTTTTGTTTGGGTGCTGGCTCATAAATAACAGTTTTTTATTTCCCCTCATCCCAATCTTCTTCCCGAGGAAAAAGAAAATAAGGCTTAGTTGCTGATGTGTCTTGAGGCTATTGGGCTGGATTCCAAACTGAACCAAGTCAACAGTATTGCCATCTTCCTCTTCCACTATTAATTAGCTGGCGCTATGACGAAGATGTTTGTTGCGGTTTGATTTACCTTGATTGGCAAGGCTCCGGCAATGGTATTGAGGGCAAGATTTAGATTGTCCGTGGGGAACACTCCGCTGACCTTAAGTGTTTGCAAGCGTGAACCATCGACTTGCAGAGAGGCATCGTGATAGCGGCTCAGTTGCTCCAACACTATGCTCAAAGGCTGGCTTTTGAACACCAACCGTCCTTTTTGCCAGGCTGTGATGGCATCAGTATCGGCGCGCGAAATGGCGGATGTATGCCCTGTCGAGTCGTAACTGATCTGTTGACCGGGAACCAGGTATTGCGCTGTGGAACTTTGACCGGTAGCAACACTGACTTCTCCTTCCAACACCGTTACCGATACGCGATCAGCTTGTCGATAAACATTGAAGCGAGTGCCTATGTCCTGAATGCGACCGTCTGCTGCAATGACTTCAAACGGTTTTTCTTCATTGTGAACGACTGAAAACAGAGCCTCGCCATGCTCTAGTTTCACGCTGCGCCTTGTCGATGTGTACTGTACGCTCAGTTCTGTATCGGTATTAAGGTCGATGCGCGAGCCATCGCTAAGCTGGATACTCATGGAATCGCCTTTGGCGGTGCGGTAAGTATCGGTGGTAAGCCATGACCACCAAAGCGGAAGGAAACCCGTTATAAAAACAAGGGACAAGACCCCTGCCCCCGCCAGACGTTTGCCGGAAAATGCACGGCGGGACTGTCGCGCCTCGCGCAGATAGGTGCGTGCGGCAGCAAGCTGGGGCGCGGCAAGTGGCTCAATTTGACTTAATCCATTCCAAAAGGCTTCAACTTCCTTGTGGGCGGTTCGATGAGTCTCGCTTTGCGCCAGCCAAGCTTCAAAATCCTGCCGTTCCTGGTCGGTACAATCGCCGGAATGGAGGCGGGTTACCCAGAAAATGGCTCGCTCATGAAGTGAGCCTGTTGGTGTGTCGTGAGTATCAGTCATAGAATCATGAGTGCCTTGAAAGGCGCAGTATAAAATAATATCGAATGTCGTTATGCACCGATTTAGCCTTGGTTACGCAGTGTATGGGTAAAGCATTGGGCAAGCGCCTTGGCGCAATAACGTTCCACGGTTCGCCTGGGGAGCTGCAAGGCATCGGCGATCTCGGTATGGGTTAAGCCGTCGATCCGGTTCAGGAAAAAAACATGAAGGTATATCTCGGGTAATGTTTTCAGCGCCGTCAGACAATTTCGCAGTAAAAGCTCCCCTTCCATCAACGCTTCCGGCCCCGGCAGCGGCGAAATCAGGTCATCCGGTTCGACTTCATCAGTCTCAGTGTATTTGCCACGAACGCTCTCCTTACGGTGGTGATCGAAACCGAGATTAGCCGTCACCTTGTAAAGATATGCGCGCGGATTACCGATGGATGCGGGCTCTGGATGCTGTAGCAAGCGCAGATAGGCTTCCTGCACCAGATCTTCGGCGACGAAATCACCCACCCGCCAACCGGCGAAGGCTAACAGCTCCTCGCTGTGATGATGGAACAGGCTATTGAGCAGATCATGTTTGGATTTAGGCATTGTTGTAGCAGCTGTTAAGGTCGGGAATCAGGCTATTGCTTGGTAAGTATTGGCAAACAAAAAGCAGTATCCATGCCAAAAGCAGATATACTTTTCGTGTTAGACCCTGGAAGCCGGCACTGATAAGGCTTGCGCCGTATAGAAAAAGTTTGCTCGGCTATCGGTTGAGGTAGGAGGTGCTTGGTATAGCTTGTAAAACTGCGTGATATGCCACAGTGCAATAAGGCATATCACACAGTTTTATTGTGGTTTTGTAGTCGTTTGGGAACGATGAACGTTAAAAAGCTGATTAGCAAATATCTCGGGCCATTTTAAACTTGCGTGCCTTGCGTTTTTGCAACCAGCGGATTACCCCCGTCATATACAAAACCGGACAAGCCAGTCCGGCAAGAAATACCAGAATCCGTCCCGTCCAACCGAAGGCCTTACCGCTATGCAGCGGCCATTGCCAGTCCAGAAACACATCGCCGCCGCTGCCGGTGCCCCTGTCGTAGACTTTGAGTATTTCGCCGCTGTATTGGTCGACGGCGAAATCGCGATAGCCGGTAAACCGGCTTATTTCGGTTACGTCGTTTTTCATCACCGTATAGACATCATCCCGGTCTTTCGGCGCATTCAGCATCCAGAGCCGACCGGCTGGATAATGTTTTTGCACAATGGCTTCCACTTCCGTGACACTAATCGGCTGCTGGCCCGCTTGCGGCGGACGGCTATGAATCTCCGCCGGAATTGTGCTAAAGGCATTGGGACGGTCGAGCGGTGAGAACAGCTTGACCAGCGCATTCACCTGGTCCGGCAGATTAAAATAAATACCGGAAAACAACACCGGCAGCAACACTATGGTCGAATAAAAGCCGATTGTTTTATGCAGATCAAAGTTAAATCTCACGGTACTTGCATGGCGCTTGAAGGTTAAAGCCTGTTTGAATTTGCCTGTCAGTGGCCACCAGACGATCAGGCCACTCAAAACCGAAATGATCGATAACGTAGCCAAAATGCCATTGATAATACCGCCGGTTTCGCCCAGCAATAAGCACCAGTGCAGTTGCATGATGAAGCTGATCAAGGGCCGTCCCCAGTATTGATCCTTGGGATGCCAGAGCTGCAAGCCCTTAACCTGAACCGTGTAAGGATCAACGAAGATGTAATAGCCGTCACCGTTGTTCGCTTGCTTTGCATCTCTGACAAAATACAACAGCTTATAGGCGACATCGGGCTTGCGGGGATAATACACCTTGAAAAAACGACTGCCTTGCGGTTTAGCCGTTTCCGCCGCTGCAACGATGTCGCCCAACGTATGCAACTTTTTATGATTTTCTGGTGATGCCGAAACAACAGCCAGTTCCGGATTCAAAACTTCCTGCAACTCCACAAAGAAAACCGCTACGCTGCCTGTCAGTGCAACTACGGCCAATATCGCCCCGGCAATCAAGCCGAGATATAAATGCACATTTAGCCACAGTTTTCGTCGAGCCTTGAGCCGGACCAATCGCCCGGGATTTGATTTTTGTATCATCATCGGTTTAAACGCCAAAGCATCGTCAAGAGGTTGCTTCATGGGTCTTCTTTAGGGTTCCGTTAAATTGATAATTGTCAATATACTCATGCCTCGAAGCAATACCGAGGACAATTCCTGGCATTGCTTCGAGGCATGCTGGCTAAAACTCAACTTTTACCGATCCCATGAAAGAGCGGGGCGTACCCCAGGTAGCGCGAGTTTCAAGGGTGGGGGCGCTGGAGAAGATAAAACCATCGTGGGTATATTCCTTATCCAGCAGGTTGATGACATTCAATTGCAACGTCACGTTTGTTTTAGCGACTTTTCGTCTATAGCTCGCTAATAGATCAACAACGCCATACCCGGCAAAATTGAAGTCGTGGAAATCAAAGGTTGCTTTTCTTGCACTGTACAATTCCATGCCGGCACCCACTTTAACGCCTCTCAAATAGTCTTGTTGGAAGTCATAGGTAGTCCAGAGAGTAGAGGTATGTTTGGGAATTCCCCTTAAACTATCGCCAACAGGTATTTGTTTTGGGTTATTTTCTTTGAGCACTTCGGTTTCGGTGTAGGCGTACGTGGCAATAGCGTTCCACCCCGGTAAAATCTCGCCTCTAATATCCATTTCTACACCACGGCTTTGCGCCTCGCCGGTTGCAACACTGAAAAATGGATTAGCAGGATCAATTGTTGGAATGTTTTGTTTAGTCAAGTTGAAGTACGAAATGGTGCTGCTTAAACTATCATCGAAAAATGAGGTTTTAACCCCCCCTTCCCATTGTTGAGCGGTTTGCGGCGGTAAAAAAGTATTGCCTTGCCCCATACCGTTGGTGGTGCCAAAATTCTCCACATAATTTCCGTAAAGACTCAACCATTTTATCGGCTGCCAAAGTACACCCACCTGTGGCGTCACGTCATCGGCTTTTTGACCGACCTTATTGGTAAGGAGATCGATTTGCTCGACATTCTGATAACGAAAACCACCCATAACATGAACGTTATAAGGCAACTTGATTTGATCTTGTACATAAATGCCGTAAAGATCCTCTTTAGTATGAAACGAATTGCCGGCGCGCGTGTTTGGATCGATGGGCGGATTGCCAGTGTGGATGGGATTGTAGATATCGATGGTACTTGGAACGGTGCTGCTATAACCGACAGTATTGACATCTTGAAGGTAATAATCGCCGCCGATTAACAAGGTATGTTTCAGTCCCCATGTATCGAAATGGCCGGTCAAATTGGTCGTCGTAAAATAACTTTCGTTGGAAAAAAAATCGCTGGTAACTAATCGTCTATTCAGTGTGCGTTGATCTGCTTCCAGCTTTCCGGGCAGCAATGCAGTTCTCTCTCTATCTAACAAATTGATCCCGAGTTGTTCAGTCAATACCCAGTCGTCATTGAATTTGTGGCTTACATTAAAGCCGATAAATTTATTCTCGACAGGATTAGGATTGCGCTCCATTAAGTTTCTTTCACGCGGAATATCCGCTAAACGTGGGTTGATCCAGGTGCCATCCGCTCTTGTTCCATCAATGATTAACGGTCTCGAGTGCAGATCATAATCGTTATTTTCGTGCCGGTATTCCATCTCCAGCAGGGCTTGCGTCTGTGGGCTAATATTCCATTGCAGGACCGGCGCGACAAATACTTTTTCGTAATCCACTAGCTCACGAAAAGAACCGCTGTTTTCGTAGGAGACATTCATTCGATACAACAAATCCTTGTTATCAGTCACAGGCCCCGTAGCATCAACACTGGTGCGATAAAAATCAAATGAACCGAATTGCTGTTGCAACGCGTAATAGGCGGTATCCAATGGTTTTTTTGTGACGACATTCACCATGCCGCCAGGTTCGACACGTCCGTACAGCATAGCCGCCGGTCCTTTGAGAACTTCCAGTCTTTGCACATTCGCCATAGCCCTCGTTCCGTCTGCGCCGCCACCAGTATCTATACGCATGCCGTTACGAAAGTAGTTGAAATTGAAAAAACCGCGTATGGTAATTTGATCGGCAAGCCCGCCCGCACCCTGACCGGTAGTGACGCCACTGACATATTTCACCGCCTTATCGATCCTGATTGCCTGCTGGTCATCAAGTACCGCTTTCGGAAGCACTTGAATATTCAACGGCGTTTCCATGATCGGTGTGTCGGTTTTGGTGGCAAAGCTGGAGTTGGGAGCAGCATAACGCTTGTCATATGGATCATTGGCATCGTATGTGGTTTTTCCGACCACCGTCATCGCTTTCAAAGTAGGAGCACTCGACGTCGGCCCCGGATTTTGACTGGTTGGCATTTCTAAAGTGATGGTTTTGTCATTACTGTACCGATACTTAAGCCCGGAGCCGCCCAGTAATTTCTCCAGTGCTTGCGTCGGTGTATAAGTACCGTTCAGTGCAGGCGCTTGCAGTTTATCGGCCACGTCGCCTTCATAAAGGACTTGCAGCCGGGTCTCGGCAGAAAACCGGGTTAATGCGCTAGCTAAGGATTGCGCCGGAATGTTGAATTGCATGGCTTTATCAGCTGCGGCATCACCGGCATAGGTATTTTGTCCTGCTCCAAACAGCACAACAGGTAGCAGAAGCCCGGCTGTTTTGATGAGTTTTTGTCCGTGTTGTAAACAATCCCGGCGTGTAGCTAGTGTCATTATGTAAATCCTCTTTAGGTCATAAAGTGTTATCTTCATGACATACGACGAGGCTCAGTGGATTTACCCTTAGTCGTGGAGGAAAAAAATTAATAACTTCAGTTAATAAAGCAAAACCAGTTGCTTGGACAAACTCACCGACCTGACTTTTAAGGTGGTCTTGATGCCGTCAACCACTGCATTCGGGTCTGCGGTATCAAACACGCCGCTGACTACCCGCTCTTTCAGCTTCGGGTTAATAAGCATGATTTGTCCGCTCCGGTAACGGTTCACTTCCTGAATCACCCTCGACAGCTGCTGCCGTTTAAAAATCAGTTGCCCACGTTGCCAGGCGAGCGTTTCCAGAATATCGGAGGACATCACCGGCCCGATGCGGCCTTGTTGGTAGTCTACTTGCTGATTGATATGGACCAAGGCAGGAGCATTTGCTTTGCCTGCCGATACTTCTACCGTGCCTTCGCTTACGATCACCCGCATATCGCTGTCAGTCTTTTTAACACTGAAGGCGGTCCCAACCGCTCGGGCATTGGCTACGCCGTTGCTGACTATAAAAGGGCGATTTTTATCAGGAGACACCTGGAAATAGGCTTCGCCGCGCAGCAGTTCGATGTGCCGTTGGTTACCCGAAAAGTCTACGGCGAGTGCGGTATCGGTATTTAGTGTCAGCCGTGATCCATCATCAAGTACGACGGTTAACTGTTTGCCGGGCGCCGTGTGATAATCGCTTTGCCAATTCTGGTAGTGAACCGGCAACTGATAGGACAACAGGACAATCATAGCCAGCGCAAACGTTGCCATAAATCGCCGGGCGTAAGCCTGCTTACTGGGTAAAGGTTTGTACTCCATTTCGGGCTGCTCTGCTTCGAGTCTCGCATGAACCCGTTTACCGGGTGCTTCAAGCTGCTGCCAAAGCAGCACTATCTTGTCGTAGGCTTTTGCATGCTCCTGACTTTCCCGGTACCAGTTTTTGAACTGCTCCTGCTCCACAGACGTCAAGTCGTCCGCGTGCAGGCGCGCAAACCATGCTGTAGCCTGGTCTGAAACGGATTTTTTATCTGATGAAGGTTGAGTGCTGGGCATGGTTTTGAATTTTACTACAGAGTATCCAAAGGACAGAAAAATCCTGTTGTTTGTGGCTTATCAATAAGACGTTTGACGGCCACATTACCCTTACAATACGAAAAAATATTTGTTGGATTAGCTGAGCGATCTGGAGAAGGTTAATCAAACTGTTTCCGTATCTGATCCAAAGCCTTGCGCAAATGACTTTCTACGGTACGCGGGGAAATAACCAGTTCGTTACTGATCTCGGTATAACTCTTGCCTTCCACGCGACTCATCAGAAAAACCGCGCGACATTTCGGCGGCAGGTTATAAATGATCTGCTCAAGAAACTCCAATTGCTGGCGATCAGACAATATGGCATCCGGCTCAGGCTGTCGGCTGATAATGTTCTCCGAAACTGGTCCTGCCTCTCGCTTACTCAGCCGGGTCTGGCTGCGTAGATAATCAAGGGCAAGATTATTGGCGATACGAAACAGGTAGGCGCGCATATTTTCGATATTGCCTGTATCGGGGTAATGTGCAATACGTAGATAAGTTTCCTGTGTTAAATCGGCAGCTGTCTCGGCGCAACGTACTTTATACGTCAAAAACTGAATCAAGTCTTTTTGATGTAAAAGGAAAAGCGCTGACAACTCTGGCTCTGGCAGCAGATTCATCGATGATACATTTTCCATATGTCTGGCATTAAGATTGAAGAGTGAAGTAAACGAATTACCGTCAAACAATCAGCAAATTTAATGCCATCCAAATCCATTTTCCTCTCATGCCTGCTTGCACGCCCAGCCGGTCTGGTTTTACGGGGGGGTACTAATTACCAACAAGTTACCTATAGCGTGAAAAACAGGTCAAATAACACACTTTCATAGGTCATATGACGCATTCAATTTAGCGTTCAGATTTGGGTAATGAGAGAGGAGTCTGGATTTCAAGGTCATGCGCCTTTCCAGCTTGATCAGATGACTATTAGCCATCAATACCGGGCATGATCGACAAAACGGTGCATGACTGACTTGATTACAGGAAAACTGATTTATTGAACAATGCCAAGCTGAGCCCGAAATTTTTCGGCTTTCATATAACCGATAACCCGGTATGACTCACGTTCTCGTCGATCAGGACCAAAGAAAAGTATCGCGGG
>Ga0265297_10010639_pt1 | contig 11494 bp, 11 predicted proteins | sample Munlanlwell13791_FD_192502 | JGI IMG/M metagenome (GOLD analysis project Ga0265297, IMG submission 192502) | Leachate microbial communities from a municipal landfill in Southern Ontario, Canada - Leachate well 137-91 | ecosystem: Engineered > Solid waste > Landfill > Unclassified | place...
GATTCCCGGGACAGTACTTCGATGCTGAGACAGGATTACATCAGAACTGGCATCGCGATTATGTATCTTCGCTTGGGCGCTATATACAGAAAGATCCGATTGGATTAGATGGAGGCATAAATCTTTTCGTCTATGTCCTAAATTCGCCAACTACTAAAATAGATCCAAGAGGACTTGATAGTCCAGGTTGTGATGTTCCACAATGGGCCAAAGCAATTACTGAAGCAAATACTTGCTTTTTGGAGTGTTGCGCTGTTCATGACAAATGCTATCGTAATAATAACTGTTCTTGTAAATCTTGGGGCTGGAATTTTGCTGGTCCACTAGGAAGACTTGATCCTTGTGTAAGATGTAATGATGCTGTGGTATTGTGCTTCGTGAGATGTACAACTAGATGGAAACCTAAGCACCCTCCAGGAAAATACTATTGTGGTTTACATGATGTTTGGTTTGATGACCCCAATAGTCCACATATGTCACATTCAACAAGTAGCAAATGAAAGGAAAGATAAAACTATGGAGAAAAAAGCGTCGCTGTCTTTGTGGAGTATTATATTAGGAGTCTCCAGTCTTATTTTTGGCATGTTGACTGGAATACCCGCTATTATATGTGGTCATATGTCTCTACGGTATTGTAAAAAAACAGACACAAAATGTACCAAAAAAGATTTGACATTGATAATTATAGGGCTTTGCCTTGGCTATTTGTCGACAATGGTTTCTATTATCTTTTTAATGTTGTATTTTTATTCAGGGTATAGGCTGTAAATATTAAGAAACAGTTGGGACACGTTAAGGAAGGGGTCTTCCCAGTGATACGGATATTCTTTATGTTTATGACAACTGCCTGAATGGTAAAGGGCGACTCTGTTCAATGACGGATGCAAGTGGAACAACGTCATATGAATACACGCCAAAGGGACAAGTTAAAAAAGAGACGAAGGTAATCGATAGCAAAACCTACATCACTCAATACAACTACGATCAAAACGGTAACTTAAAGACCATGACCTACCCGTCGGGCAAGGTGATAACTTACAATTACTCTAACGACCGAGCGGTGTCGGTTCTGAATGGGGCTACCAATCTTGCCTCAAGCATCACGTATAAACCCTTCGGTGGGATGGCTTCGCTCACTTATGGGAATGGTTTAACAGGAACTATCTCTTATGATAATCAGTATCGTCTTTCTTCCATTCTGGTATCCGGCATCCTGAATCTGGCATCCGCATTTGACGCAAACGGAAATATTACCGGGATAACAAACAGTCTTGACGCAACGAAGAATAAATCCTTTACCTACGATGCAATAGATCGTCTTGCTTCAGGTACTTCAAGTGGTATATGGGGAAGCCTTGCATGGACGTATGATGGCGTTGGAAACAGACTGACAGAAAACACAAACAGCTACACCTATGTAACAAATACCAACAAACTAAGCAATGCTAACGGGAAGGCATATACTTTTGATAATAACGGAAATACCACAGCAGAAGCCGCACGGACATTCACATACAACGACAATCAACGACTTATCCGCGTGATTGATGCAGGAGTCACCAAAGGTGAGTACACTTATAATGGCAATGGGCAGAGAGTAAAGAAGCTAGCAAATAGCATAACCACTGTCTTCCATTATAATCAGGAAGGACAAGTGATCGCAGAATCAAATAGTGCTGGAACAATAACCGCGGAATATGTATATTTAAACAGTCAGCCACTTGCCAAGATTGAAGGAACAAATACCTATTATTACCATAACGATCACTTAGGTACTCCGCAAAAGATGACGAATAGTGCAAAGACGGTTATGTGGTCTGCTGATTATAAACCTTTCGGGGAAACAACACTAACAGTATCAACTGTTACAAACAATATGAGATTCCCTGGGCAATACTTTGATGCGGAGACAGGCCTAAATTATAATTATTATAGAGATTATAATCCGGTGATTGGGAGATATGTGGAGTCAGACCCAATAGGTCTGGCAGGTGGAATAAACCTGTACGTTTATGCAAACAACAATCCAGTGAACTTGACCGACCCTGACGGGTTGACACCTTGTAGCGGCGAATGGAGACAAGTCGGCTATGATCCAACATTTAACTTCAAGTGCCGCTGCTATTGGACTTGTGTATCGTGTGAGAGCTTGAATGCTGGCGGCGGCTGGTCATATACAAATCCGGATGCGAATCAACGGCTCGGACTCATTTCAACTCCCGGTTATATGATTAACAGCCCGGAAGGAAAAGGAGCGGGTGTAAAGAGAGGCGATAATTGTTTGTGCGATAAGCCAGGGCCTGATAAAAACTGTAAGAAGTGCGGGAAATGAGGTGACTGTGACTCAGTATAATTTTCTAAAAAATAATCTGTGCTGGTTTGTTCTAGTACTATTCCTTGTGGGCTGTCAGCATAAGAGGCCGCCTGATGTTCCTGATGCATTATTAGTTTTGCCAAATGCGGTAAATGTGCAATTCTCTACGAGCTACGGTACACAGCAAGTTTCCTATAGACTAAATGCTTGCTATCCAGGGAAAACGGTCATCGATAGTCTATCAGCGGGCATGCTGTTAAAAGGTTGGGTTCTTCTACCCGACGATTCTTTAAACCCAGGACATAAACTAAATCATGCGCGTGGAGAATGGAGCACGTTTTGGGATCAGAATAACAATTATATATATCAATGGATGGAAGACTGGAGAAGCCCCAAAGGAGATATCATTCGATATGCTCTGAGATACACCGCAAAAAATTCTGAAAAGCCTGAAGGAAATTGCAGCATGGAGGTATACGGAATATTTACTCCAAAGAAGCTGTTTGATGAAACTACCTCCGGCGCTTCTTCGACCGCTAAATAATTAACTATTTTTTTCATCCCGCCGCTACGTTCTTCTGAACGAGTGCATCGAGATAATGCAAGAGAGCTTTCTGGTCACGTTTCGGAAGGCTCTCTATTTTTTTTAATCGCCGCCACAACGCCGCATATTGCGGATCGCGCTGCTGCTTGATAAGTTTTACGCCCAATAGTTCGTCCGTTGAGACTTTGAGCGCTTTCGCCAATGGCTCGATCAGATGCGCCGGGGGATAGTGCGTCTCTCCCTCATAATAGGCGATCACTCTGCAAGAGACGCCGACTTTATCGCCCAGTTCGGTCTGGGTCAAGCCCTGTTCCTTCCGTAAGCTTACCAGCCTCTTTCCAAAATCCTTCGCAGTGACAGTTGTCCGTTTCATGAACAGCATAATATCACACTCTCAGAAAACGCTTGACATTGATATACGATAATCGTATATTTCTGACACCGTATTATACCATTTAAAATCCGCTTGACAAGGTTTTTCAAAGGGGGCTGAAATGAGGATTTCAAAGGATGAGATCGAATCAATCAAACAGTCTCATGACCTTAGAGCGGTTATTGAATCCTACGGCGTCACACTCAAGAAGAAAGGCGCAAATTACGTCGGTATCTGTCCCTTCCATAAAGAAAAGACTCCATCCTTCACCGTCAATCCCAAGACAAATCTTTACCATTGTTTCGGTTGCAACGCGGGCGGCGACGTGATCGGGTTCATCTGTAAGATGGATAAGATCAGTTTCAGAGAAACAGTAGAACGACTCGGCAGGCAGCATATAGCAGATAGCAAACAGGGAAAAGCTAAAGACAATAAGATCAATGAATACAATATAAAACCCGCAACACGAAACAGGGAACCTGCTTCATCCATCAACCGTACCCATCTCTTAAACCGTGTCGTTTCATTTTATCATCAGAGCTTCTGTGAAGATCGGAGGGCTTTGCAATATCTCAGTAGCCGAGGCATTACGGACAATAACATCTTCGCCGACTTCACGATCGGTTTTTCTAATGGTACTCTCTTAAACACCATCCCGGAGGAAGGCGATATCCGCGAAGCTTTGAAAGATATCGGAATCTTAAATGAACGTGGTCATGAGATGTTTTACAACTGTGTGATCTTCCCGATCTTTGACGAGAACAAAGACTGCGTTAATCTTTACGGCAGACGAATAGAAGTCAACTCTGAACTGACTCATCTCTACCTTCCTGGCCCTCGTCGCGGAGTCTGGAACTTCCAGGCAGCCAAGCGATCTAAGTCTATCATCCTCACTGAATCTATCATCGATGCTTTGACGTTGTATAACGCCGGTTTCAAAGACGTGATCCCGTGTTACGGCGTGAACGGTTTCACACGTGATCAACTCGACCTCATCACCAAAAGCCAGGTCAAAGAGGTTTATATCTGCTTTGACCGTGATGATGCCGGAAAAGAAGGCGCAGAGAAAATAGCAGCGCAATTAAAAGAGAAAGGAATGGAACCGTATATCGTCAAACTTCCTTTGCTTCAGGGCTCACCGGACAAGGTAGACATCAATACTTTTTTTCTTTTAACCGCCGATCCTTCCTCAATCTTCGAACGCCTTCTCAAAGAATCCAATCACCGCGCAGCCATCCGCTCGGAAAAAGTTACCACGCACGAACAGAAGTCCTACGAGAAGACTGACACAGGCCTCGTTGTCCAGTACGGAAACCGGCGCTATGACGTGCGCGGAATCGCGCGCGAAGGTGTCAAACTGAAATGCACGATAAAAGCTACGTCGTCATCCGGGATCGAGAATCTTGCATCAGGCATCCGTTCCCAGTTTCACTTGGACACCGTAGACCTTTACTCCAATAGAAGCCGCCTCTTCTTCGCTAAGGCTTGCGCGGTGTTGTTCAGCGAAAAAGAAGAAATGATCACCGAAGACGTGACCCGGCTCATCGATCTTGCTGAATCCTGGCAGCCGGAGAATAAAGAAAGCGCTAGTCTCCCAAAGATGACCAAGGCCGAAGAAGACGCCGCCCTTGACTTCTTAAAAGACCCGGAACTCTTCTCCAGCATCCTTAACGACTTCGAGACAATCGGTATCACCGGCGAGGACGCAAACAAGCTCATGGGCTATCTATCCGCAACAAGCCGCAAGCTCGATGAGCCCTTATCAGTCCTCATTCAGTCAAGGTCCGCTGCCGGCAAGAGCACGTTGCAGGACGCTGTGCTTTCTCTTATGCCTGAAGAAGACTACATCAAGTACACGAGGCTCACCGGCCAGGCATTATTCTACAAAGAAGAAGACAGCCTCATTCACAAGCTTCTTGCCATAGAAGAAGAGCATGGCGCACGGGACGCCTCGTACTCGATCAGGAATATCCAATCATCAAAATATCTCTCGATTGCTGCAACAGGCAAAGACCCGGTAACAGGTAAGCTCAGGACAGAAGAGTACAAGGTAAAAGGCCCGGTGTCGCTCATGATTACCACGACCGAAGTTGAGCTTGATTATGAGACCGCGAATCGTTTCGTTACTCTTACCATCGACGAATCAAAGGAGATGACCGAGCGCATTCTTCAAAAGCAGCGTGAACGGCAAACCCTTGCCGGACTCTTGAAGAAGGTCGAGACTGAACAGATCACGAAGCGTCATCATAACGCACAACGTCTGCTTCGACCTCTTTGTGTGATCAACCCTTATGCAGAGCTTCTTACGTATCCGGCTGAGACGTTGCGCGCTCGGCGGGATAACATGAAGTACCTCGGCCTCATCATTGCCATTGCCTTCCTGCATCAGTACCAGCGCGAAATAAAGACCGTACCGCAAAACGGCTCAGTGATCCAGTACATCGAAGTTATCCTGGAAGACATCGAGAAAGCCAATACCCTCGCAGCCGAGATCCTCGGCCGCACGCTTGACGAGCTTGCCCCTCCGTCACGGCTTCTTCTCACGATGATCCGCGAGATGGTCGAAGCGCGCTGTAAGGAGCTTAACATTACTCCGAAAGACTATCACTTCAACCGCCGCGACATCCGCGAGTGGACACGTTGGAGTGACTCGCAGATCAAACGCCATATCCAACAGCTTGAAGACCTCGAATATATCTACTCTGTTCAGGGAAAGAGAGGCAAGGAATACGTGTACGAGCTTCTGTATCCCGGAGGCGGCGAAGACGGCAAGCCGTTTCTCATGGGACTTACCAGCATCGAAGAGCTCAAGAAAAAGATTGCAGCGCAGAAGAAAGACAAACGCTAATGCCTACGGCGTCAACTTAGACGGCAAAAAAGGCCACTTGGACCCTACTTGAACGGTACTTGTCCGGCACTAGTCCGCTGAGGCAAAACTCATCAAGCCCTTGATAGCAGCGGCCTATCTCACCTTTTTATCCAACTTGGCCGGTTTTTAGAAAGAGCATATAAAGCGGATGCAGGAAAAGGGTCGATCATAAGAACACATAACGAGGGAAACCATGAGTAGCTTTACCAATCATCTCTCCGGGTTCACCGAACACATGAAGGTCAAGAACTACTCGCCTTCAAGCATCTTCGCTTACTGTCAGCATCTTCCCGGTCTCTTCGCATATCTCAAGGAGCAGGGGATAAAAGACGTGAAGCGCGTGACACGCAATCATCTCCAAGAGTATCAACTTATGCTCACAAAGCACAGGAGCAGCCGCACGAAAGACAAATACAGTGCCGGCACCATCTGCACGAAGACCCGAGCAATGAAGCGCTTCTTCAAGTATCTCGAAGACAGCGGCGTTATCCTGATCGATCCCGCCCTGCACATCAAAGAACCGAAGATACCCGCGCACTTGCCTCGGAACATTCTGGCAACAGAAGAGATCAAGAAGATTATGGCGCAGCCACGGCTCAATACTCTTAGCGGCCTCCGTGCCCGTGCGCTGCTCGAGGTCCTCTACTCAACGGGCATCAGACTGGAAGAACTCATGAACCTCACCATCTTCGATTGCGATCTCCAGGGCGGTCTGCTCCGGGTCAAAGGCAAGTTCTCAAAAGACAGAGTCGTTCCGCTCGGCAAGCATGCGGTGAAGTTTTTAAAAGAGTACATTACCAAGGTGCGTCCACACCAGACGAAAAAGAACAAGAACCTTAAAAATGTCTTCGTAAGCCGCTTCGGCGGTCCGCTCTCAAAACAGGTAATCGAGATCCTCGTGAGAGGCTACGCCAAGAAAGCCGGGATCAAAAAGAAAGTCACGCCTCACACCTTCCGGCACACCTTCGCAACAGACTTGATCCGAAACGGCGCGGACATCAACGCGGTACGGAACATGCTCGGTCATGCATATCTCTCCGCAACAAACATCTATATCCGCGTTGCCGGCACAGAGGTAAAGCGGACTCACACAAGTACCCACCCGAGAGAGCGGGACAAGGAAGCAAAAGAAAACGCAATCCCGGATATCCGGTATAAGAAGGCACCGAACCCATGAGCGACTTCAACCACTTCAAAGAAAAATACCAACAGCATCTTGCCGTCATCCGCTTTGCAGCAGGCACGATCAAGCGCTACATTTACTTCCTTAACAGCTTCTTCAAATACCTCGAAGAAATGAACATCTTCGAGATCGCCGCCGTCACAAAAGATCATATCCAGGATTACCAGACCCATTTATACGAGGCAGTAAACAGCCGCGGAGAGCCGAACAGCGTCTTTCATCAGAACAATATGTTAAAAGTCATCAAGGGCTTCTTCCGCTTCCTTGCAGAACAGAACTATCTTGTCAGTGATCCATCGAGAGACGTGTCATATGCGCGCACTCCCAAGAGACTGCCGCGCTCGATCCTGACTGGACCAGAAGTAAAGAAGATGATCCGCGCGCCCAATACCAAAACAGCGACCGGCTACCGGGACAGAGCCATCATTGAAGTTTTTTACTCCACCGGCATCAGAAGAAACGAGCTTATCAACCTCCAGCTTGCAGATGTAGACTACCATGATGGCTTAGTTCGAGTGAACAGTGGTAAAGGCAGCAAAGACCGCGTTGTCCCGATCGGTAGGATTGCCTGCAGGTACATCGAGAACTACGTCAAGCAAGTCCGACCGATGCTCGTCAAAAATCCGACCGACAACCATCTCTTCCTCACCATGAACGGTACGAAGATATCGGAGAACAGATTATGGGAGCTGATCAAAATCTACAGCAAGAGATCGAAGATCAAGAAGAACATCACCACACACACTTTCCGACATACGTGTGCCACGCTCATGCTCAAGAACAAAGCAAACATAAGGCACATACAGGAGCTTCTTGGCCACTCATCCCTTGAAGCTACGCAAATCTATACACGAGTGAGCATCACAGACTTAAAAGAAGTGCATAGCAAGTGCCACCCAAGAGAAAAAGACAAGGAGTAAGTCAGATTATTCCGACGGAATAATGCCGTTTGAAACTGTAATGAGCGGGTAGAGGAGCGTATAAAATTTATGCACAAATATCTTAAAAAAACAAGGGTCTTCGCCGCGCACCGTGTGCGCCCTTGTAAGCGGAACTCGGGCATAAAATGGGTCCGCTTCGCGAACGCGCTTTGCGCCCAATTTATGCGCCGATCCAGAGGAGTTAGCTGGTAAATCATCGCTAACAATCACTCCCTGTCTCTGCCCTCGTTCCGTTACAAGAACAGTGGAAGCCTGCGGCATGATTAAACCCCCGCCCACCCATGCTTCGCAAAGCGGGGCAGGCAAGCAGAGCGCCAGCCTCCCCCCGCCGAGCCCTCCCCCTTTGGAAACCCCCTCCCTGGCACCCCCCTCCAATTTTGAACTCCCAAAAGGGGGCGGGCTCTCTCGGCGCAATAGTTTGGAGCGCCGTAGGGGGGAGAGTGCTGTTCGGGGCCGGCCCTCCCCGAACCACAAGGGGCGCTCTGCTTGCAGGTCTACCCTGCGAAGCAAAACCCCGTCTGCCCCCAAAGGGGGCGCCCTAAAAACAAATCAATGACAACAACAAAACAACATCAAAGATAAAACAACAAAGGTAATGGGCTTCACGCTTTCGCTTTGCTCTTTAGCGTCAAGCCCGCTTTATAGCTCGGTCACGCGCCGTGCAAGAGCGGCGCACGGCTTGCGCCCTCGCACCCGCCCGCCCAACGCGCGTGAGACACTGCTTTACTTCGCAGACTCTCCCGCGCTCCCATCCGCCCTGCAGGGCTCCCTACAGTTAAGAAAGAAAAAAGGGGAGAGAAGAAAGAAGGACGATGTTATCGCCATCACGATCATGTACACGCCGTCAGACCCGCTCTGCTCGTTCGCGCAAGCCTGCCGATTATGAGACTGGCCACACAATGCTCTTACTTAAACCCTGCTGCGCTTCCGCTTCGCCTGCGGCTCGCACGCTTCGTTTTCGTTCTGTAGATGTTTTACGCGAGTGATTGCAGCATGCTTGTGCGCGTCTCTCGCTCGGGGTCTGCCGGCTCAACCCGGCGATCCACGGCCATCCTTTCTTTTAACTGCTTGACTTGCCTTTCGATCAATGATTTAATGTCAACTACACTTATGACCGTGAAGAAAAACGTAGAAAAACGAAGTGGGGCATAAGGGTATGTATCACTTGAAAGACCGCATGGATAAAGGGTTTATCTCTTATGAGTCGGGATCGCAGTGCGGGATGATCCATAACGATCACTTAGGTACTCCGCAAAAGATGACGAATAGTGCAAAGACGGTTATGTGGTCTGCTGATTATAAACCTTTCGGGGAAACGACTATCACGGTCAGTACGATCACGAATAACCTAAGATTTCCAGGTCAATACTTCGATGCTGAGACAGGGTTGAACTATAACTATTTTAGGGACTATAACCCAGTGATTGGGAGATATCTGGAAGCGGATATCGTTGGAATAAATCGCGGTAAGAACCATTTATACGTTTATGTGAATAACTCCTCTTTAATGAAATCAGATCCATTAGGTTTGTATCCGGGACCTTGTGGTAATGAAGGGAATACCTGGGTCCCTGACTATCCGTTCTTTGTATTTAATTTTACTGGCCCCTGCCAAGCACACGATAATTGTTATGGTTGCGACGGGGCAAAAGCAGGGAAATCTAAGGCGCAATGTGATTTAGAATTTTTATGGAACATGACAAAAACATGCTATTCTTATCCTCCGCCATTGATTCCTATGTGTATGGCAGCGGCATCGATATATTACGGTGCTGTTTCCACCGGTGGCAATAGTGCTTTTTCAAACGGTCGAAAGAATTGTTGTTCTAAATAGGCATCTGGGAGGTTAATAAAAATATGATGAAAAAGAGATATAATCAGGCTGCAGTCATCAGTGTTGCCTATTTACTGTTATGTGCTGCGGCATTTTACTATCACATATTAAGGCATGAATATGATAAGTTTTCTGCCATATTTATTGGAATTTTAACCTTACCGTGGAGTTTAATTGCGGCGTTTTTCAAAGATTTAATAATAGCTGGAACATTCCAGTATGAATTTGATTACGTGGGCAATGCCGTGATCTTATTGATATGTGCAGTGATAAATACTATTTTAATATTCATCATTTTCAATAAGAGAAAAAAGATTTAAAAGCGCAATCCATTATCTTGACGCAACGTATCGAGATAAAGCAAAAGAGCCTTCTGGTTACGTTTCGGAAGGCTCTCTATTTTTTAAACTACTGTTCTTTAAACTGAACGTTAGGAACGACCTAATTCGAATACAACGCCAAAGGGCTTATAGTCAAAGAGACGAAGATCATTGGTGGCGTAACGTATATTACGAATTATGCTTACGATATGAACGGAAATATCACCTCAATAACCTATCCAAGCGGTCGTGTAGTCAACTACAGCTATATAAATGACAGAATCAACAATGTTAACACAGTAAAATCGGGAGTCACGACTCCGTTAGTTTCTTCAATTGCTTATAAGCCATACGGCGGTGTTGCATCATTAACTTATGGTAACGCAGTAAGCCGAACAATATCCTACGATCAGCGATATCAAATCACAAAAATCTAGACAGGAACAGTGCAGAATTTATCTTACACATTCGATGCGAACGGAAATATAACTGGAATAACTAACAATCTCAATTCAGCCAAGAATAAGACTTACACTTATGATGCGCTCGATCGTCTAACAGCAGGCACAGGTCCATGGGGCTCACTATCATGGACGTATGACGGCGTTGGCAATCGTTTAACTCAGAACGACAGCACCGGTACAAAGACATACACCTATCAAAATGGTACTAACAAATTAACAGGCATTACCGGTGCATCGAGTTCATTCACTTTTGATGCAAATGGAAATACAATCACCGAAAACAGCCGTGATTACATTTACAATCAAAACCAGCGTTTAATCCGTGTCTCTGAAGCTGGAAGCACCCGTGGGGACTATGTTTACAATGAAAATGGACAGCGTATCAGCAAAACTGTAACAGGAACACCCACAATTTTTCATTATGATCGGGATGGACAACTTATCGCCGAAAGTTCTTCCTCTGGCAGTACTCAAACAGAATATGTTTATCTAAATGGTGAACCAATTACTAAAATGACCACAACAGCTACCACATTTATCCATACTGATCACCTTGGCACGCCAGTACTCATGACAGATGCAACTGCAGCGACTATTTGGGAAATTGAGGCAAGACCATTTGGAGATAGCGCAACGATTACAGGTGCAGGCA
>Ga0265297_10010640_pt1 | contig 11493 bp, 11 predicted proteins | sample Munlanlwell13791_FD_192502 | JGI IMG/M metagenome (GOLD analysis project Ga0265297, IMG submission 192502) | Leachate microbial communities from a municipal landfill in Southern Ontario, Canada - Leachate well 137-91 | ecosystem: Engineered > Solid waste > Landfill > Unclassified | place...
CTGTAACCGTTCCGGTCAGATTGCAAAAAGAAACGGTTACCATTCTTCCTATTTTATAAACAGCCGCAGTTGAGGCGGTTCTGAATGTTCCCCCATCAAATAGAGAATCGACAACAGTAAATGTATCTACAGCACCATCAAGCACCTTTAATTCGTTAGAATCAATGGCAGTTATTGTTCGCAAAGATTTTGCCCCATTCACATAAGCAACACCCTCTTCATTATATTGAGTATGAAAATCGTCTTCGGCAACAACATAAGAACCTGGTGTTAATAGCCCGATACCGTTTTTATTTTGAATAACAGTGTTTCCACCGGAAACCTTATTGTACATTTTAAAATACGATCCAGAGTCAATAGATTGGTCGCCGATAAGAAAATACCCCGTTCCACTCGACCAGTTTCTTAAATGTATAGATATGCTGTCAAGAAAAGATAAAACATTTCCAGAGTCACTTATTCCTGAATTTATTATCGCTCCATCAGAGTTAAACATAGAAAGGCATTTAGATGTTCCGACGTCTGTCCATATTGTATCATCAACGTGTATTCCACCGTTATCAACCGTCATTGCCGGTATGTTTCTGGTATCATCATAATCGGCGTGATTTAAATTCAGTCCCCCTTGTTCGTCTATCCGTAAAAATGTCAAATATTTTCCAGCGCTTGAATACGATCTGATTTCAAAATGAGAATATCCACTATCGTCTTGAAGTTTATGATATGTTAAATAAACTCCACCCCCATAATACTTTGTATCTGCGTTATTAAAAATTAAATTACATGAAGATTCACTTTCACTTGTATTGATTAATTGCATAGATGATGCTACACCAATATTCATGAGAGCTGATCCGAGATTGAGCAGAGACGAATTAGATAAAGTATGTGTTGTAGGAGTTCCGGACCATACAGGCATAAAATATCTGGTTCCCACACCTATCACTTTATTGGCAAGACTGTCACTTATTTGCTGCGGGGTTGCGGCACCGATTACAGTTCGAAGAGTTGAACCTGACATTTGCATCAACTCGTTTCCAGCCGACGTCCTTTTCCATGTTGCAAAGGAGTCGGTTGAGGTACAAACCTTTATTATTTCTTGACTGTACGATCCCATATTTTCAATCATTAAACTATCGGAATTACGGTAGTTTTTAAACTTTACAGTTGGCCATACCGACCTATGCGGTGCTCCGTAATAAGTAAGCGAATCGTTAAATACAACTTGCCCTGTCTGTTCATAAATTGAGATGTGGTCCATAAACGTTTCTGGAGATGGATCGGTTATTGTTCTGATGCTGAACTTACTATATCCAGTAAATCCGCCTGCAGAAAGCTTTGTCCACAACAGATTACACGACGCTCCATACCATCCGTATGACGTTTGGTAATTATAAAGACCTATTCTATTTCTTGAATTGGCAGAACCTGAGTTTGTAAACAAAACAAATATCACTTTTCTGACACCGCCATCCCCGTACCATAACGCGGCAGTATCCATTGCTTCGGGGGTGGCACCCCAAAACAGATTGCGTCGCCCAAGCGTTCCTACGCCTGTTGAGTGTGGTATATATTGATTGGTAACTCCGTGGATAAATCCGTACGATGTACCCGACACTCTCGAAGAATCGGCCTTGCCGGAAGAGTCAGCCTTGTGCGCAGCGCGGACGGAATCGAAAGTAAATGGATATGATCTTGTTTCATTACTTCCCGCATCCCTTACCAAAAGACTTTCAGGACTTGTCGAAAAAGGCACTCTCTTAATCGACATAGTTCCTTCAGTCCTTATACCGCGCAATACCCAAAGGCTGTCAGGAATTCGTTGGGTAGCAAAACAGGATAATGTAAAAAATAATATAAACAATCTGTTCATTATGGAACTATCCCGCATTTAATAAATAGTGTAGTATCTCCGAAATCAATAAACACGGTATCGATATGGCGAGTTACTTCAAATATCTGATGCCCTGAAGCTCCAACCTGAAAATTCTCGTTTGCTATAAGAAGAGAAACTGCCAATGCCGTATCGCTATAAAGATCAAATCCGTCTCCAATGGTGTTACCAAATATATTCAAATGGGCTTCCGGTCGTAAGTCGCTGCATCCGATAGCCGTACTATTTGTTCCAGTTCCCGGCCAAGGAACAATATTAAGGTTCGCGGTATCTGATCCGAATGCAATATAAAAGAACGGAGTAAATAACTTTGTATATCCAGCTTCACCAGAAGCAATATGAATTGCACCGGGAATCGTCGCCTCGTTTCCATATAATGCAATAAACGACCCTCTATTCATAAAACCACCAGCACCGGCAGATGACAATGTTAGTATCTTGTTGTCAAAACCGTTTGAAGTATTTACCGCCAGCATTCCATTAGATGATGAATCGTATAATAAATATGACGGGAAAGTTGTGTAATGATTGATTTTATTATACCCTATCTGCGTACTGTCAAGAGTAGAATCGGCAGCATCGACAAACATCAATTTGTCGTTTGCAAATTTTCTCATCCTTAGGCTGTCGATGTTGGTATAATTCCACCATGCACCAAAAGAAAGTTGAACCGCCATAAGAATGAGCGTTACTGTTTTCATGCTACGCTGCTCGAAGAACTGCTTGAGCTGCTGCTTGAGCTTGAACTGGACGACGAACTGCTGCTCGACGGGATATTCCCCACGCCGAACCCCGTATAAACATCGTTGTAAAAAAGACCGAAATAAGTCGCTCTGCATCTTAACTCCCATCCATTAGCTAATATAATATCACCCGTTGATTTTACCGTCAAATAAGGTGACCCGGCAATATTTATTATCACCTGACTCCCGGCATAATCAAGGTCGATATTTGTGGTTGCATCGTTCGTGTTCTTTATTTTGCTGTTCGTGCTCACGTCTTCCGTCGCCAGAAGATTTTTTACTGTTTTGTCGTAATAAGTATAAGCCCCAATCGAGCTGCGTGATTTTTCAGGGTGCCAAAAGTCGGTATCGGTCCCACGCTTTTTAACCATCGGATACCCTGTAACATTGGTAAGGAACCCGTCGTTCTTTGCCGCTGCATTCGCGACAAAGTTCGCCTCGGTATCTTCCACTTCTTTTATGTTTTTTTGTAATGCCATTATAATACCTTATTCCAATCATCGTCCGTACCAAATTCAGGTATTACCTTCTGAATTTCATCGGTTGAAGTAAGTGATTTTATGATATAAAAATCGTCTTCGGTAATATTGTCCAGCAACATGACGTCAACCCCAACCAGTTCCCGGCCCTTGGAAACGCTTTCTATCACGCATTCAATGGCAACGGATTCTGTATGAAACGGAAGTGTGAGGTTTATGTGCTGCCCTTTAAAAAGCGCCTTTCCAGTAGTGTAGTGAACATTAAAACCAAGTCGCTCACGCGAAGCATATTCAATACCTAATTCAGTATCGACCGCCCCCATATAGTAAAGCCATGTATCGAGATACCATAGCGCGTCTTCATGCCGGTAGATCCATTTTTTATCTGTGAGTTCTTCGGGAGGCATCTCAACCTTTTGGGTAATCTCCCAAAGCTTATGCGCCTTATTCCAAGCGTTCTCTGCCGCACTGCCGGTTATTCCTATAACGAAGTTTGAAAGGAATCCGGTTGCACCTGAATATTTTATTTGCAGAAGTCCATCGTATTTTTCTGTTGCCGAATTATAATTGTACCTCACAAACGGTTCGCAGAAAATAGCCTTCTCTGGTTGCGCCTTTACGGTAAGAACCTTGCCGACTATCTGATCCAAGGTAATAGAAACGGAAGATGCCGTTTGGTGTTTTCGTCCGATAAATGAAATACGTTCGTTTCCGGTTGCGTGATCCTGGGAAGGAACAATAAAAAAATCACGGCACAAAGAATCGACTATCTTATCCGACCACATTTCATCATAATCAAATATTTGTCGGCGCAATTTTATGTTGTCAATATGCTGCAATTCATAATAATGAAACCCGCCCTCATTGGTGGAGATATCAATAAGGGGAGTCGTCGGATACTCCTTCCCCCAATTTTTTAATTCTCCCGTTTCGTTCCAGTTCTGGAGCATAAGAGTATGCATGAGGGCGAGTTTAGGAGTGTCAATAAGATCGGTAAGTTGTCGGGAATCGAATGTTGAATTGAATATGCGGCCTTGGTATCCGGTGAAAATGTTGGATTTTATGTCAAGTTCTTTTCCGAATATTATAGCAAGTTCATAAAGTTTGGTATTGTCAAGCATATAAATAGAGCCATTGTCGGTATATGTTATCCGTCTCCTGAATGCCAATATCCCCTCTATAATAGAATTGTACTTTTCTATCGAATCGATGTTTAAATCAAAGAAGGTATACCCGGTCATCGGGTTGTATATCCCGGTACTTATTTCGGCCGATTCTCTATAAAAATTTTTACTTCCTGTGCTTGGCAAGTCGGCATAATAGTAATCAGGTAGATCATCCATCACACCACCCGAACCCTTTATTTCATACAAAGCCTTTCCGGTGAGTATGTCAAATGTCTTATATGCCCACCGACGTAATTTAACTCTTGAATAATAAGATGCCGCAGTCCTTCTGCTTACATCCACATCGCCAACAAGTTTTATTCCAAGGTAACATTTATCAAAATTATAATCATCTGATATTTTAGGAAGTATGAAGGTAAATGTTTTATAGTAATCAATTTCTTTTCCTTCGTGATCCGATCCGCGTCCCTCAACAAGAAATTGAAAATATGTTGTACTGTCTTTGTCTGTTGCACTGGCTGCGGTTCCCTGTATTATTTGGTCGGTTGAATCAAACCACGTAACGTGTGCAGCACCTCTCCTCGAATGAATACCATCCATTACCCGTTTGTACACCTTTTCAGACGTCTCAAGTTCCCAACTATTAAGATCGTTCAAAGTAGTAAGAAAAACACTATCGACCGGGAGTATAAAAAATCCAGAGCAACTATCGACTTCGGAACCTAAAAAATGCATTGGATCAATAATGAGTTTATTTTTATTTGTTGTAGCAATGTCAATCTTGTATCCGTATGCGGCAAGGCGTTCAAACTTAGAAGCGTCTGAATCGTGGCCGTAAATTATCGGTAGAGTAACGGCGGTTCCCAAATCATCAAGAAAGTTTTTGCACGGCCATAAGTCTGAATCGTAATCACGATTTACAACAACAAACTCAACCCACGATCTTCCTTCTTCGTCGTTATCACTTTGTGATAAATCTTCGGTGAAATAGGTATCGATGTAGAATGTCATTCCATCGGCCCGAACGGGGTCTTTCTCAATTCTCGTTACAAGCCTTGGAGAATTTCCGCTTCCTTTTCCATCGACAACCCTTACGTACAAATGATCGTATGTTCCATCGATGAAGTTATCATTGTTTCCCCGTATATGAAAATCGTATCCCAATGTAAGAAGACCGGTTATAGGAAACATTGTTGTGTTGGGATATCTTTGCAAATAATCAAAGTTTGCATTGGTCCACTTGGTTTCCTTGTTTGCGGTCCTATCCATCCGGGCAAGGCCACCTCCGATAAGTCCCGTCTTCGAATCAAGTTCAGAAATGTATTCCCCGAACGTCATCGGGACGGCTTTTCCTAAAACGCTGCTCGACGCTTCAGGAAAGTCAACTTCATTTATCTGTGTTCCAAGATTAGAACGCCGATTAAGCAGGGCGGTCTGAACCTCTATCCGGGTAAACATTTCGTCGTATTCCGGGCTTCCGCATTCGCACCGAAATACTACTGTTCCATCGGCGGCAATCAGTGCTCCGTTCGCTATTTCGAATTCGATAATGTCGCACCGCCTACCGTTCAACCTCACCCCAAGGTCTGAAAATACCTTTGATATGTTGCGTTGATTACTCTCATAATTTACGGTAGAAACTATTTTAATTCCACCCATGCCAACCTCACCGACCGAACCCCCTATGGTTCCGTCGTAACTGTCGGTAATCGGTTCAAGCCAGTCAGGAACAAGGATACCGGTTTTCCATGCATAGGTAGGATTGTATGCTGATATGTCTGACTCAATCCAGCGCAGGGCCGATGCTCCAGCACCGATAGAATACAACCCTATTTCTGTTTTATCGACAGATGTAAGGTCAAGGTATATTCTCACTGCAAATATTGATTTTGCCATTATGCTACCGATACCAGTGAGAAGGTTGGTGAAAATTCATACCTGTCAAAATTGACGTGAGTAACTTCAAGTTCCGTGTCGATCCACTGGCACGTATACACTCCCGACGTTCCTTTCTCCAATCCGAAAAGGTAGGTTCCTGATGCGGTCGTTATAGTTAAGTCGTTCGTTCTGGCAGTGTTCGTCAAAAAATAAAGCAATGAATAAGCGCGGGAACGATTGCAAACCATCTTCAGAGTAGTCTCGCAGTGGTCAGAACCAGCCAACCGATCGATTGTCTTCGCGGTTCCATTTCTGGTGAATTGAATATCCATAGCGTAATCAACAGCTGGCTGCGGCCACGGCTCCGGGAAGCGAAGTCCGGTTACTGTCCCAATCTGAAACGATCCGTCTGTTTTAACCCTTGGAACCGATACCGAAGGATAGGTGTGCGCGGTCATATTGCACTTGATTGAAAAATGCTTATACGGAGTAAGGAGCATCCCGGAATCAACTACATCGTGAACAGTCACGCTATAATTGCCGTAATCCCCCTTATCCGGCCCGAACGGAGTAAAGCCGCTATTCTTCGGTAGCCTTATTCCAACATTAACACCTCGCCCCTTATCAGCATCGGCGTAGAAATTAAGGAATGTCGTCGCCTGCGCCGCGGTAAGAATAAAACTACCGCTCCAGATACGAATGTCCCGTTGTGTCCCGTCATCAAACCCTGAATACCCCAAAGGTAATTTTCGTTGCCAGTGAAACGGCATAACGATCTTTGTGGTATATCCGTACTCTGGAGCAGATACCTGATATTCGTTTCCGGCAAAAGCTAATGTGACGACAGAACCCATTTAATCTATTCCGTCCACTATTACCCGTGTTGATGTCGTACCGTTTGCCGAACTCCCGATACTGATAGGATCGCATACAAGGCGTTCCCTTGCGGCAAACTGTCTCGTGACATATCCCGAATCGCCACGAAATTGAATCGCTATGGCGGCGGCAGTAGTAAGGTCGTTTGACACTCTTTGCGGGTTACGAAGCGTAACAGCAACATTATCTGTGAAAGAAGTTATCAGCTGTTGCTTATTCGAGGGCCTGATATAATTCAGACATTCGTTACTTTCCAAGGGTGAATTAAAATTTGCTTGCGGCATAAAACCTCACTTTGTTAAATTGTCCCATTCTTCGTTTTGTGGTAAAAAGTCGTATAGCTTCAATTTGGCATCGTTGCCGAAATTTAATTCCCACCATTCTTTTTGAATCGCCTGCAGTCCGGCCTGAATTTTAGGCTCCATAGCTTTCAGGTCTTTCCATCCCTCAAACTCTTTTCGGTATGCATCCATATTCCCGGAAACGAATTTCTCCTGACATATTCGTTTCGTGTCGTGGATCATATATACCCTGTCGCCGGAGAAGGAGCGCCAGTGCCCGTTGTCATTTATGATATGCGTCCACGGTTTGCGCCAGACATGATGCACCTGTGCCATTGCCTCCATAGGAAGCATTATTACATCCTGATCCCTGCCCATTTTATGAATAGAGATATTGTGGGCAAATAGATCGCCTATCCCAACCCGATTCTGCCCCTTGAACTGGTATCCATCAAAACATATTTTGCAATAATATTCGAATACTTCCCGCCACTGCTTCATGTCGAAAATTGAAGGTACATTGCAGATCATAGAATATAGCCGGGAGGTTTTGTCGAATACTGGTTTCCCATTTCCTTCAAAGTACGTTGCCGGTCCCACGTCCCACTTGAACCGCTCGTTTGCCCCTATCAGCTTCCTGGTTCCCGATACCATTTCCATGAAGGACATAAATTCAGGGGCGACAAAAAACATATCTGCATCGAGCAGACAGACCGAATCGTATTTCATACCGATATCAAGTACCTTGAAATATCGCGCGCGCTTGATCAACTCAATTGGCTTCGTTTCTTTGCTGCACGGAATGCTTTTTATGTCTAGTTCGATAGGAATAAAATTGAAATCGAAAGCCGCCTTTGCTCGTTCGATGTAATTCCATACCGGATCGAACCCGTAATGAAGTAGATATACATCAAGTTCGCAATCAGGATAATCGAATAACCGTTGCTTCTGAATGCTGTTCAACAAGCAATTGGTATCAGGAAGATAATTTCTCCCAACAAGCGGCCCGGTCGCCGCAAAGAATATGGCGTACCTTTTCAAAACATCGGCCTTTCTCCGTAACAAAATATGGAGCTTACCTGTACATATAAGTCTCTTTCGTTTCTTGATTTATTATACATTTCTTGGCGAATTAATCCTGCCTTTTTTCTGATATCATCAAATTCATCTCCGATTGCAATTAGATCAATTGCGGCAACAATATGAGACGTTATCAATATATCTATACTATCAACACTATCTTTAAAGTTTTCGGCCTGCGATATCAATAATTTGCATCGTTCAATGTTTGTCATTTTTCCATTGCCTCCGGTAATTATGGAATACATACAAGTCTTTCATAATGTAAATTCTATACCCTGCCTCTTTTACCCGGTCGTGGTAATAGTTATCCATGCCGATAAATTTATCGTCCGGGACTCCTCCCACGGCGTCCCATATTTTTCGGCGGGTGAGAAAGAACATTCCAGAAAGCTTGTTCGGTTTGTCGGTAACGTCTTCTACTTCTCCCGGCCAACACATCTCACATGCCTTTGCGGTTGCCATATGATCGGCAATATTATCATTATCACCTGAAACAAACTTTTGGAGCGGACACCCTATCCTATTAGTAAGACAAGAAATCAATCCCGCATCATGACCCACCTTCTCGATTGCCCTCAAACAAATATCATACCAGTTGATATTGAGCAGCGTCACATCCCAGTCGAGAATAAGCCCCCAATCTTCAACGGTCTTGAACATTCGATTGCAGGCAAAGCCGAGACGCCTTCCCGGTTCCCATGGAATTCTCACATCAATGTGCATTTTTTAAATTCCTCTTCACTTATGAATTCATTATCGAATGATTTTATCAGTATAGAGCAAACAAGGCTTTGGAGCCTACTTTCATTTCTTACTCTTATCTCATTCAATATTACACGATAATTATTCATCCTTGCAAGGTTATTAATATGCGTTGTCGTATAATAATGCTTGCAATGCCCTTTGTATGTTCCCGCAAGTGGCAAAGTGTGAACCATTACCCCGTCTCTCATACAAAGTTCATGCATGTTCCTGAAAGCCCAATACTGCGAACTATTCACGTGCTCTATGGTTCCAAAGTTTGTAACAATGTCGAATTGTCCTTGCCATTCCGATTTAACAGGCTTCGATAAATCGACAGAAATTGAACCGTATTTACCGGCAATGTCAAAGGATGTATGTATAACCCCGATTGATTCAAAATACTTTTTAGCAATAGTAAAATTAATGCCGACATCTTCCCTTATCTCAATCTGACCGAACTCACACATAATCAATCCGTCGGGTTCTCCGTGCGGCGTAAGAGATATCGCTTTGTCGACAAGATCGAATACTGTTTTTGATATTCCCATTATTTCCTCTTGTAGTATTCCAATGCCTGTGTTGGAGTAAGCGGTTGAATAATCTCATTCTGATTATCGGCCCACTCCCTGAAAGTTGAATAAGGTCCGGTATAAAGTTTTTGACTTCCACGCATTATTACTCCAAGTCCACAGTCATCGGTTATTACATGCATGTCAAGATCGGGACGAGTAGATCTCAATAATGACCACGCTTGGTATACCGTTCCGTACCATGACGAACTTCCCTTTACCCTGGCTGGCGCTGCAACCGTTTCGTTATACGGCCTGCAATCGTGCATCACTATTGTTCCACCATCATTCAATACCGAAAGAAGGTTTATGACATCCTTGAAAACCTGCTCTCCGGTATGGAGTCCATCAATAAACCCAATATCGTAGGTATATGTATTCGATTTAAAAAATTCATCCGATGTTGTGCGATAATAATGAGGCTTATTCGTTTGCCCGACATTCGGATCAACCCCACATTTGAACTCGCATTTAATTCTATTGTGACAATTATTTGGAACATCGATACCGATTTCAAGGTATGATTTATATCCGTATTCTTTTATAAACCAGTTTATCAATTCGTATCTTTTCATCCGAGATTCCTTCTGTTGTGCGGACCTATTTTAACCCAAGATAATCGGGGCGTCTTTATCCAATCAAATTTCAGATTCATTTTCCACTTAAGGAAGTCCCATGATACTTGATCTCTTGCGCTGAATTTCAATATCTCTTCCCACCATTTGCGACCGAATTCAACAACTTCTGAATTATTATGACGCCTCATGATATACGTGCAGGCGGCTATTGTATCGGAATTTGAATATGCGGTTTTTCCGTATTCTTTGAGTTGTGGAATTATTTCTTCTTCCGTCGCCTTATCAAGCCTTATGCATCTATTACCCTCAAGAAATATATCCTTTATTCCATTCCAATGCCTGTATACCTTGTAATTTGAACCATTCATTTCTGAATCAATTACAACGGCAGGGTCTTTATAGAAAGCAGTATTCCCATCAACCCACAAAGAAACGTCGTAATCTTTAAGTTCAACATCCGGCATAGTTTTAAAATACCGACAAGCCCTTCTCGGATCGGGGTGTGGAGCATCCCTGTATATTGCCTTGAATGGAGATTTCCTGTTTTCAAGATAAAGCATGAGCCTTCTGTCGTCAGTAAAAAGAATACATTCGCATGATGGTTTACACCTAACAAATCCAGGACCATAATCATGAGGCCCGTACACGGCGGTATAAACTACTTTTCTATCCATTTCTTCCGACCATATTTCTTATTACAAATACCGACATTGCCGAAACACATTCAGGTAAAACGACAGGATTTATTATATCGACAATAGAAAATAATCCAGCCCCCCAGGTATCGATCAATACCGGAATCTCGTCGATTGACGCCCTGAATGGATCGACCTCGTCCGCAACTCCTTTTCCATGTTGCGTACTATGTTCAATAAAGCATATACCGTTTTCTTTTAAACAATACATCCAGTTCGAAAGACACATTTCAGGATTGTAAGAATGATCGAGGGCGTTACTATAAATAAAATCTATCGCTCTTTTCCATTCAGGTTTAACATCATGAAAATCCCACTTTATTGTATTTGGAAAGTTTTCCGCAGATGGAGATATTTCGGTTCCCATAACATTGCATCCGGGAATATATTTCATAAACCATTCTTGTTCAAGACCGCGTCTTGATCCATGGCATATTCCTGTTTTGGGTTCCGTTATTTTTGATATTACATATTCAGAAAGAAGTTTTATATTGTCCTCAATAACCCAAATGTTTTTCAGCTTTCTGTAATTATTTTTCGTCTGGC
>Ga0265297_10010641_pt1 | contig 11493 bp, 10 predicted proteins | sample Munlanlwell13791_FD_192502 | JGI IMG/M metagenome (GOLD analysis project Ga0265297, IMG submission 192502) | Leachate microbial communities from a municipal landfill in Southern Ontario, Canada - Leachate well 137-91 | ecosystem: Engineered > Solid waste > Landfill > Unclassified | place...
GCGGGGCTTTTTGGAAGTGGAAACACCTGTTTTAGAAACAATGCCAGGCGGAGCCGATGCCAGGCCTTTTATAACCCACCACAATGCTCTTGATATGGATGTTTATCTGCGCATTTCAATGGGTGAACTTTGGCAAAAAAAACTTATGGTGGCCGGACTTGAAAAAACTTTTGAAATCGGCAGGCAGTTTCGTAATGAAGGTATGGATGCCGAACACTTGCAAGACTACACGCAGATGGAGTTTTATTGGGCGTATGCGGATGCTGATATGGGAATGGAGCTCGTTGAAGAAATGTATAAATTTGTTGCTAAAAAAACTTTTGGAACTTTGCAGTTTAAAATTAGAGGATTTGAGGTGGATTTGGGTAAAAAATGGGAAAAGTATGACTACCAAACAGAAATTGCAAAGCACACAGGCGTGAATATAGAAGAGGCGAGCTTGGCAGATATGGAAAAAGCCCTGAAAAAACTTAAAATAAATTATGATGATGAGGGATTTAATCGAGTGAGGGCAATGGACACCTTGTGGAAATATTGCCGAAAGAAAATTGCAGGCCCCGGATTTTTATTGCATCAGCCAATAGAGCTTGACCCGTTAGCCAAAAAAGACGAGAAAAATCCGAAATATTCTCAAAGATTTCAAATAATTATAGCAGGCTCAGAAAACGGTAAGGGATATTCAGAGTTAAACGACCCCATTGACCAGGCGGAAAGATTTGCCGAGCAGCAAAAGCTTCGTGAAGCGGGCGATCAGGAAGCTCAACCCTTTGATAAAGATTTTGTTGAGGCAATGGAGCACGGAATGCCGCCAACCTGCGGATTTGGAGTTTCGGAAAGATTGTTTGCTTTTTTGATGGATAAGCCCATGCGCGAAACCCAAATTTTCCCGTTGATGAGGCCACGATAATAATATCATAAAAAAACAGAGCGATTCTTGCGAATCGCTCTTTGTCTGTCTCGGGTTGAGGATGGGTTGTCTCAGTCAGTGGCGGGCTGAGCGTGGGCGCATTTGATGCAGAGCGTGGTGTACGGAATGGCTTGGAGCCTTTCCAAGGAAATTTCCAGTCCGCACTCTTCGCAGACCCCGTACTCGCCCGCATGGAAGCGGGCGATGGCGCGGTCTATCTGATTCAGATGGTGGCTGCCGGCCGTAACAAGGCAGGCATCCACCTCTCTGTATGGGCTGCAGATTACATCGGCCCACCCGACCGAAAGCCCTATGGGCTGCTCCTGTATGACGTTTATGCTGCCTTGTATTCTCTCGCAAGCTCCTTCGCGCATTTCTGTCAGTTTTGACAGCACTCCCAGGATGAAACTGGTTCTGGTAATTGACTTCCTAGCCATGGGTCTGGCCTCCTTGAAAAAGAATTCCTGGTTTCAGGATTAGAAACTATCTCCTCTCCCGGAGATAATAGCTGATGACATCTCAGCTATGTTTGACAAGTTACATATCTTAATTATGACATAATATATTTATATAGTCAAGGAGTTTACTCTGGGCAATTGATTTGGTAACATTAAAAATAATCAAACGAATAATATGCTAGACATAAATTTTATACGAGAGAATCCAGACATTGTTAAAAATGCCTGCGAAAATAAAAATATCAAGGTGGATGTTGATAATCTTTTGGAATTGGACAAGCAAAAGAGGCAGCTGATGCAAGAAACAGAAACCCTTAAAGCCGAGCAAAACAAAATTTCACGCTCCGGCGACAAAAGCCTGATTGAAGAAGCCAAAGGCATAAAAAACAAAATTAAAGACTTGGAGCCAAAATTAGAGGAGCTGGAAAAAGAATTGCAGCCCCTGCTTTTAACATTGCCCAATATTCCATTTGATGATGTGCCGGTTGGAAAAGACGACACGCAAAATGTTGTTTTACGACAAAATGGCAAACACCCCGAGTTTGATTTTCAGGCCAAAGATTATATGCAAGTAGCCGAACCTTTGGATTTAATAGATACCGAAAGGGCAGGCAAGGTGGCTGGCAGCAGATTTGGATATATAAAGGGGGACTTGGCTTTGCTTGAATTTGCCTTGATAAATTTGGTGCTAGATACAGTGAAAAAAGAGGGGTTTAAGCCAATAATCCCTCCGGTTATGATTAAAAATCAAATTGCAAGAGGTACAGGATATTACGAAGCAGGGGACGAAAGCGAAGCCTATTATTTACCGGCCGATGACCTGTATCTGACAGGGACCTCCGAGCAATCGCTTCTTGCAATGCACGCCGACGAAGTACTCCAAGAAAAAGATTTGCCGATCAGATATATTGGCTTTTCAACATGTTTTCGCAGAGAGGCGGGCAGTTATGGCAAAGACACAAAAGGCATTTTAAGGGTTCACCAATTTGATAAATTGGAAATGTTTGTTTATTCCACGCCCGAACAATCAAAACAAGAGCATGAGAAAATTTTGGCGATAGAAGAAAAGTTGATGAAAGATTTGGTTTTGCCATATCAGGTGTTGAACATTTGCACCGGCGACCTGGGCAGGCCCGCAGCAAAAAAATATGACATTGAAACCTGGTTGCCATCAGAGCAAAAATACAGAGAGACGCATTCTTCTTCAAACTGCACCGATTTTCAGGCCCGCAGGCTGAATATCCGCTATAAGGACAAAGAAAATAAAATGCAGTTTTGCCACACCTTAAACGGCACGGCTTTTGCCATTGGCAGAATCTTAATAATGATAATTGAAAACTATCAACAGAAAGACGGTAGCATAAAAGTGCCGGAAGTTTTACAAAAATACTGCGGGGTGAAAGTGATAAAATAAAAATTGTCTTGTAAATGGAAGAGAAAAATATCTTAGTTAAAAATATAAATACTGTCATCAAGGTTTGGGGCGCTGAGCCATCGGGTAAAAAAGGCATAACCTTAGAAAAGAAAACTTTGCTTATTTTGCATGGCTGGGGATCAAACTCTGACAGATGGGTGGAGGTTGCAGAGAAAATCTCATCTCAAAATTCTAATTTACGAATTGTTGCTCCGGATTTGCCGGGTTTTGGAAAATCAGATGCGTTGCAAACTCCCTGGAACACAAACCAATATATAGAATGGATTGATGAGCTTATTTTGCAGCTTGAACTTAGAGAATTTTATTTAATGGGGCATTCCTTTGGCGGAGCATTGGCGTCAAAGCTGGCTGTAAAGCATGTACAAGATATTGATAAATTATTTTTGGTATCAGCGGCTTGCGTGAGAAGAAAAACCACAAAGAAAAAGACATATGCGGCAATCTCCAAACTGATAAAGCTTTTTTCGTTTATGCCGCTTTACAAATTTTTTAGAAAGGCTGTTTATAAGTTTATTATCAGAAGAAGCGACTATACATATGTTGAGGGCAACCTAAAGCAGACTTATTTAAATGTCATTGCCGAAGATTTATCATTTCATCTGCCATTTATCAAAACGCCAACAACAATTATTTGGGGCTCAAAAGATACTTTTACTCCAATTGAAGACGCGCATTTTATAAACAAGCAGATAAAAAATTCAAAACTTATAATAATCCCGGAGGCAGGCCACGACTTAAACAGAAAACAGCCGGAAATCTTAGCTCAAAAAGTAACAGAGAATATCTAAAAAATGAATATTCTTTTAAACACACTTTGGTTTTTCAGGACAATAAAATATGTCCTGTTTTGGGTTTATTTATGGCAGCTGAAAGAATATCATATTCCCAGATTTATAGACCATTTTACAACCCATAAAGGCAAAAAATTGCTGACCAACCCTTTGCAATCTCTGAAAACATTAATTGTGTTGTTCTTGGCATTTTATCCGGAGTTGTTTCCTGTTTGCTTTGTGGCGGTTTTTGCAATATGGGCTCTGGAGTCTTTGATTTTTGCAAAGCAAATTTATCAAGGCTCTGCCAAAAAACCAGTTTTAACTTTTAAAACCCTCATACTGTTATTTGCCTGCACCGTTGTTTTAATATTTGCAGTGGCATTTGTCTCATTTAATTTCTCAGACCAAGATCAACTATTCTGGCTTTTGGTTTTAGACGTTTTAACTCCTTTGCTGGTATCTGCAATTGTCCTTTTGGTACAGCCATTTTTTGTCATGGCCCGCAACAATGTTTTAAAAAAAGCGGCTGAAAAAGTAAAACAACACAAAAATCTGAAAGTCATAGCAATCACGGGCAGTTATGGCAAGACGACAACAAAAGAATTTTTGGCAACAATTTTATCTGCCAAATACAATGTTTTGAAAACAAAAGAGCATCAGAACTCGGAAATGGGCATTGCAAAATGCATTTTGGAAGAATTAAAGCCCGAGCATGAAATTTTTGTGGTGGAAATGGGTAGCTATCAAAAGGGCGGCATAAAATTATTGTGCGACATAGTTAACCCGCAAATTGGTATAGTAACGGGAGTTAACGAACAACATTTGTCGCTTTTTGGTTCGATTGAAAACTTACTGTCGGCCGAAGGCGGACAGGAATTGGCCGCAGCCTTGCCGGACAACGGATTGCTTATACTGAACGGCGATAACAAATATTGCCTGGACTTATACAAAAAAACGAATAAACCCAAAAAAACATACAGCATTAACAGGGGTAAAATAAGCTCTGACATTTGGGCCGAAAATATTGCTTTTAATCAAAATTCCGTTTCTTTTGTTGCTATTAATAAGCAAAAGGAAGCTTTTGATTTTAATGCCAATGTTTTGGGCAAACAAAATATCCAAAACCTCTTGGCCGCTATTTTGGTTTCAAAAGAGCTTGGCATTGATTTTGACAGGATTGCCCTGGCAATGTCAAACATAAAGCCTGAATATTCCGGCATAACGCTGCAAAAAAATAAATTGGGCATCAATGTTATTGATTCTTCTTATTCGTCAAATCCAGACGGAGTCTTGGCAGACCTTGACTATTTGAACATTTTTTCAGGCAAGAAAATTATTGTGATGCCGTGTTTGATTGAGCTTGGCAAGAAGTCGGCCGAAATTCACGAAAGGCTTGGACAAAAAATTGGCAAAATTTGCGATATTGTCATAGTCACTACCAAAGAGCATTTTGAGAATATTAAAAAAGGCGCCATATATTCAGGAATGGAAGAAAAAAATATAATTTTCTGCGAAAATCCAAACGATATTTATTCTATAATCACTTTACAGGCTGCAGCCAACGACGCAGTCCTGTTAGAGGGACGCGTGCCTCAAAAATTAATTAACTTACTGCAAGAATAGATGAGTTATTTTAAACCAATATCAATTTCGCTTTCGCCAAATGTAGAAAAAGACGATGCGCATCTCGCCTTAAATTTAATTATAAGGCCGTGGCTATGGAAAAAAACTAAGGCGATAAAACAACTGGAAGCAGAGTTTAAAAAATATCTTGGTGTAAAATATGCCGTGTCTTTTAATTCTGGCAGAAGCTCTTTGTATGCTATTTTAAGGGCATTGGATTTGCCTTACGAAAGCGATGTCTTGCTGCAAGCCTTTACCTGTAATGCATCTATAAATCCTATTTTATGGGCTGATTTAAACCCCGTATACGTTGATTGCAACAAAGACGACTATAATATAAGCATTGAAGACTTAAAAATAAAGGTAACTCCCGATTCAAAAGTTTTGATGGTTCAGCATACTTTTGGAATGCCCGCAAATATGAAAGAGGCGGTGGAACTATCACAAAGATACAATTTAATCTTGATTGAAGATGTTGCCCATGCTTTGGGTGCCAAATATAATAGCCAAAAAGTGGGCACCTTTGGTAAAGCTGCATTTTTTAGTTTTTCCAGAGATAAGGTTATTTCTTGCGTTTATGGGGGCATGGCAGTCACCAATGATGATAAAATTGGCCAAAAATTAAAAGAACTTCAAGAAGAATTTGGTCAACCAAATGTATTCTGGATTCTGCAGCAGCTTTTGCACCCAATTTTGCTAAGATATTTTATCTTGCCGGCCTACAATCTTTTTGACCTTGGAAAAATAATGCTGATATTTGCCCAAATAAGCCACTTACTTTCAAAGGCAGTCAGCTGGCAGGAAAAGCGGGGCAGAAGGCCTGATTATTTTCCTAAAGCTTTGCCCAATGCTTTGGCTATGTTGGCTCTTAACCAATTTTCAAAACTCGAAAAGTTTGAAAACCAAAGAAAAAATATCGCCCAGGTCTATTATAAAGAATTGGCAAATACTGGTTTTAAACTTCCAGCTAAATTCGAAGAGCGCTCACCATCATGGCTGAGATTCACCGTGCAACACAAGGATGCCCACGAAATAATCTATCAGGCCTGGCACGAACAAAACATTTTAATCGGCGACTGGTATACCACTGTTATTGCCCCCTTTGATACCAGACTGGAAAGCATGCGATACAAGATTGGCACCTGTCCAACTGCCGAAACTCTTGCCAAACAAACACTTAATTTGCCAACGCATATTAATATTTCACAAGCCGACTTAAGGCGCATAATTGAATTTATTAAAAATTATGCCAGAAAATAAAAATAAGTCTGTCTCCGTGTGGCTGGAGTTGCTTGACGGCTCAAACAAGGGCAAGTTTGCGTTGCAAAAGAGAAGCGAAAAAGAAATAAGATTTCAATTTGTATGCCAGCCGACTTGGGCTGGAAAGGTTGAAGAAAACGAAAGCATAGAGATGGCGGTTGAGCGTGAATGCGAGGAAGAGCTGGGTAAAAATTTCAAAGATAATTTTGACTTTTCTGCTCTAAAATTTATTGGCGCTCAAAAATATGCGTTCAGGGGAAATTATTGGCAATCGTATAATTATTTAGGCAAAATAACGCAGCAAAAATTAGAGTTGGCGGAGTTGCACGGAGAGGCCGAACCCGGATTTATTTTTGCTGATAAACAAGATAAAGTTTTTGATATCAAGTCCGGCAAGTCTCCAAGGTTTGATATTGTATTGTTTGATGACCAATACAAAATTTTTAAAAAAATACTAGGGTAATTTAAAAAATTAAAGGCTAATGGATATCAGGGAAATAACAAATAAATATGAATGGGAAGATTTTTTGCAAAACTGCCAAGAAAAAACTTTTTTGCATTCGTGGAATTGGGGCGAGTTCAACGTAGCTCAGGGATACAAAATATGGAGGCTTGGCGTTTATAACAGAGAGACCTTGTTCGCCGTGGTAATGGCAATAAAAATCACCGCCAGGCGCGGGACATTTTTGTTTATTCCGCATGGGCCCGTTACTATTGATGGCACAGCAGCCGACAGGCAAGAAATATTAAAGCTTTTTTTGCTGCATATACAAGACGCCATAAAAGAAGAAAAAATAAGCTTCTTGAGAGTGGCCCCCGTTTGGCAAAGAACTCCGGAAAATGAAAGCGTTTTTGAAGATTCAAAATTCCGGCAAGCTCCAATACATATGCATCCGGAAGTGACCTGGGAGTTAAATATTGCCCCAACAGAGGAGGAAATCTTGTCTGGAATGCGAAAGACAACAAGATATTTAATAAAGCAGGCCCTAAAAAACCCCGACATTGCTATTGAGCGGTCCACTAATCCTGACGACTTAAAATATTTCTGGCCGGTTTACAAAGAAACTGCCAAAAGACACAAATTTGTGGTTTTTTCTGAAAAGTATCTAAGGTCTGAGTTTGAAATTTTTGCAAAAGACAATCAAATAGAATTATTTTTAGGAAAGTACAAGGGCCAAGTGGTATCTGTGGCGTTGTTTGTTTTTTGGCAGGGCACTTGCGTATATCACCACTCAGGATCTCTTTCAGAATTTAATAAAATACCGGTGTCGTATTTGTTACAATGGGAGGCTATAAGGACGGCCAAGGCGAAGGGTTGCGTGGCTTATAACTTTTGGGGCGTATCGCCGGATGTCAAAACGCCCGAAGATGCGGCCGCATCAAGGCATCCGTGGGCTGGATTGTCATTGTTTAAAATGGGGTTTGGAGGCAGCCTGAAAGAATATGTTAAAACGCAAGATTTGCCCATCTCGTCAAAATACTGGCTAAATTATATAATAGAAACATTAAGAAAGAAAAAAAGAAACCTGTAAAATAATGCGATACAGGCAAAAACACATAAAAAGACACCTGAAAAACAGGCCAAAAACTCCGTTTTATAAAAAGGCTGTTTTTTGGTGGCTGCTATTGTTTACGGCAATATTGTGCTCAGCCGTCTATTTATTTTTGTTTTTGCCGAATTTACAAATAGCTCAAATATATGTGTCGGGCGCAAATAGGGCAAACGTCCAAGCTATTGAAGATATAGGCTGGCAATATGTCACCAAAAACTTTATGAAAGTGGGGGATTGGGCACTTGTATCCAAAAGCATATTTTTGGCCGACACGCAAGAAATTAAAAATGAGGTTTTAAATTCCGACGCCGTAATAGAAGATGTTGTTATCGAAAAAAAATGGCCCGCCAAAATTGATATTAAAATAAAAGAAAGAGACAAAGTTGCTGTTTTCTGCCAGGGAGAGCGCTGTTTTTACATTGATGCCAACGGAGTAATTTTTGATGAGCTGCCAGCGAAACCCGAAAGCGGTTTTATTGTGCGACAAAGCCAAGACTACGAAACGGCTGATATTTCGCTGGGCACGGCGGCGGTTCGCGACGACCTAATGGCCTCAATTTACCAAATAGAAAAAAATCTGAAAGATAATTTTCAGATAAATTTGACAGAAGCCCTTATTTCTACCCCTACAAGGCTGAATATTATAACGGGGGAGGGGTGGCAAATCTTCTTTAATACGGGCCAGGGAGCCGATATGTCAAACCAGCTGACAAAGCTTGATTTACTCTTAAAACAAGAAATAAGCAGCCAGACAAGGCAGGCCTTAGAATATATAGATTTAAGGTTTGAAGGCAGGGCATATTACAAGTAACACATATTGACAAAATGATTAAAATATTATATAATTAAATATATAGAGCATTTTGCAATAAATGAAAACAAACATTAAAATAAGCTCAATTCTGGAGGAATTTTTAAAGAGCAAAGCCTTGATGGGTTTTGTTGTTTTCGTTTTTGTAGCGAAAATTTTCTTTGCAGTGGCCCAGATAAACTTTCCGTACAATATATTTTTTGCCGATATCACGAGGTCACAATTGGTGCAAATGTTAAACCAAACCAGAAAATCAATGGGCCTGAATACACTGACAGAGAACGCAAAGCTTGACCAAGCTGCCGCGCTAAAAGCCAATGATATGATAGTAAATGAATATTTTAACCACACTTCGCCAAACGGCGTTACGCCCTGGTACTGGTTTTCTCAAACAGGATATACATACAAATACGCAGGCGAAAACTTGGCAATAGGATTTTATGATTCAGCTGAAGTTTATAATGCATGGCTCAATTCTCCTTCACATAAAGAAAATATGGTAAATCCATATTATTCAGAAGTAGGGACTGCAGTTGTAGGTGGATTTGGGAGCAGCAATGCGATCGTTGTGGTACAGCTTTTTGGAACACAAAAATCAGTCGCAAGTAGCACAAAAACGACAACAAATCCCGAGACACAACCAGAGACAGAACCTATTCAAGAACCCCTTCAAATTCAGGAAACACAAGTAGGAAATATTGCTCAAACTGAGCCGGAAGTCGCCGCCGAGCCATCAAACGAGGCTCAGCAAGTTTTGTCATCCTCAGATGTCATTAAACCCAGTGACAGCACGGTGCTTTCTAATTTTTATTCAAAGTTAGCCAATTTTGCCTTGTATAATTTTCAGTCTTTGATACAATATTTTATTTATGCAATTATATGCATCGTCACCCTGGCCTTTATATATCTCTTAACATTAAACTTGGACGCCGAAATAATAAACGGAGTGGCCACAAGGGCTCTTGTATTGCTCATAATTTTAATATCATCGGCTATTATAAATCCGGGCCTGATAACTTGGATTTTTCCCCATCAAGTCATAATCTAATTTTAAATGGATAAAAAGCAATTCACAAAATTAGCAAAAATCGCAGCAACGCTTTATATAGCCAGTTTTTTGATTATAAATTGGGACGAAGTTTCCTGGATGTTTAATTACAGGGAGGTTTATGGCCTGACTCAAGATTTTTTCAATCCTTATCCGGGTATAGATGAGACCTCAATGGCTGGATATTTTTATCCAAACCACAGCTCAACAGTTTCGGCCGCGACCACAACAACCCCAAACACCGATATGCAGACGCAAACCACAACCCCTAAAACCAATTCAACAGCAAAACAAAACACGCTGGAAATCCCATCAATTGGCATAGAGGCCCCGATTGTTTTTTCTCAGTCGGCCAACAAATCCGCCATCACGAATGATTTAAACAAGGGCGTTGTTTTTTACCCCGGGTCGGTTTATCCGGGCCAGCAAGGCCAAATAGTCATTTTGGGCCACTCAGCGCCCGCAGGTTGGCCGAAAACAAAATACGAATGGGTGTTCAGCGACTTGGAAGACCTTAAGGCCGGAGACTCTGTCTATATTGATGCAAACGGCGAGCAATACACTTATATTGTCAAAAAAACGGAAATTATTGCCAGGGGGGCCGATGTGCCGACTTATGAATCTGCAACAGGCAACGGAGTATTAACCTTGATAAGCTGCTGGCCTCCGGGAAGGGATTATCAGAGAATAGCGGTGCAGGCTGAGTTAGTAATGGAATAATAGCTTGACAAAATATTTAAATATGATAATTTAATTTAAAAGCAAAATATGAACAAAAAACAGATAAAGTGCGTATTATTTATATTAACCATAGTTTTTGGCGGATTTTTGTTTGCCACAGGTGCCAATGCCGCTCAAAACTCAAGCTATCCCAGCCCGTCGCAGTGCAATGGAGCTGATTGGAATATTGGGCTTCCTGACGGTATAACCTGCTCTGGCAGTATAACAACTGTCGGTGCCTTGGAGGAAGATTCGAAAGCCACAAGTATTTTTGGCGCATGCAGCAGATTAAAGCCCGATTTAACCTCTTTAAACCAATTTTGCAAACAATATACAGGTCAAAGCACATCATATGCCACATACGGCAGAATGCATAATTACTGCAATGGATACGACCAAAATTTAAGTTGGTGGACAGGTTCTTCCTGGTACAATCAAATTGGCGTAAGATATGGCACCCTAAATGTACAACTCGTGAAATGCGCTACGGGATGTGGTCCTACCTGCACTTCCCACTCCACAAAGCAGTGTTCGGGAAACGCAGTGTATTGGTATGACTCATGCGGAACAAAACAGGATTTGTATCAGCAGTGTACATCGTCTCAGACATGCCAGAATGCCCAGTGCGTTAACATAGAATGCAATTCCAGCTCAGACTGCGGAACATCAGGATACACAGGTTCCAACTTCTGCCAGAATGGAAATGTTTATCAGAACTACATCACATACACATGTTCAAACCCAGGAACAGCTTCATCAAAGTGTTCCAACTCAACCGAAGCTAAACTCAAACAGACCTGCGCTTCAGGGCAGACATGCTCTGGAGGTTCTTGCGTTAACATAGAATGCAATTCCAGCTCAGACTGCGGAACAAACGCCTACACCGGCTCTCCATACTGCCAGGG
>Ga0265297_10010642_pt1 | contig 11493 bp, 8 predicted proteins | sample Munlanlwell13791_FD_192502 | JGI IMG/M metagenome (GOLD analysis project Ga0265297, IMG submission 192502) | Leachate microbial communities from a municipal landfill in Southern Ontario, Canada - Leachate well 137-91 | ecosystem: Engineered > Solid waste > Landfill > Unclassified | place...
CACAACTACGCTTGGCGCCGGCAAATTTTGGTGCGGGAAAATTTTGCCGAACCCTTAAAAGAAATGCCGAATCAAAGAACGGAAAAGAGATATTTCATACAATTTTTACATCTTCCGCTTGGAGACATAAAAATATCTCTTTTCTCATTCTATCCTTTTTTTCTTCTTCTATTTTTGCATAAAAAATTAGCCTGTTTTTATCTATCTTAATACCAAATTGACTAGCCGATAAACCAAATTCATCCACAGAAGATGGCCTTTCCCAATCTTGCAAACAATCGGCTAATTTAAGAAGAAACGCTATTGGAGCTACAGAACGACTGATTTTGGCTTTAGTAAAACACCTTTCAGGAAGATTATGAATAAAAATTGCTGAACATGCTGATACCACATCTTCCTTAAAATAAATCTGGCTCCAATTTATAAGATCACCCCCGCGGTATACGTCAGAATTATTTCTACGCGGATTATATTTCTGATACATTGCATCTATTATATTAAGCACAACCAGTGCGCTTATAATCCCATGACACATTTTATCAGAAGAAATCATTCGTTCGAATTCTTCTCTTGCGTTAATCATAAGTTGCCATTTGTCAAGACGCTCCTGAATTAAACCAAGACCATTAATCCCATTTGTTAAATCTTCGAGTCCCCTCGGTGTTACCTTAAAATAAATTTGTCTTGCAGAAGAGTCTATTTTCCTCTTAGCTTTATTAAAATTATCAGTGAACGGATTTAATATATCTTGCGCTATTTGGACTGGATATCCTATATCATGGAATAAACCAGCAAGCTTCCATTGAAACTCATTAACAATTATTTTTCCTGTGGGTTCAATATATTCATTTTTAAGATAAATACCCAGAATAAAACTCAACACCGCGTGAACAACATGATCTCTAACCCACGGCTCTAATTCTCGAATTCCATGTTCAATTCTCGCCAATTCAACTATCTGAGGCAACAGGCTTTCTTTCCCATGGATAACCATAATGTTATTTATAATCTCAATAGCTTCTTTCTGCCTTTCTAAAAATGGCTTTCGTAGTAAAAGAAACTCAGCTATTTTTGGTTTATAACAATGATACTCACTCAAATCAAAAGAAACACTTTTAATCAATGTCTTATTAATGTTCATTTTATTTAGCAAAAGTAATTACCACTTCCTGTCGCATCCGTTTTGCCAGGTCTTTTCCCGATGTACGTGAAGATGGGGGCGGCAAATATCTTTTGTCTGGCGGTAAATTCCTTTTTCGAATACTAAGTGTTGTAAACCCATTCTGTCTTCCTAGAAGATTAATTACTTCGGAATTCCGGACAAACGCCCCTTTAACCGTTGAATTCCCAACGACAAAAACCGCTTTGCCATTTCTCTTAAGTACTCTGTAAGATTCTTTCAAAACCATATTCATATCGTATATATACTGAAAAACAACTGCCTTCATTCTATCTGACAACTTATCTACCCCTATTCTTGAAGCACAATGATAGACAACATTCTTTAACCTATTGCGCTCTGAACCAATGTTTCTTGAACGAATAGATCGCAATTTACTAATATTGTAACCTAGCCAAATTAAAGATAACTTATGGCCTCTCATGTAATCAATAGCGTTCAAATATGGTGGAGAAGTAATTACAAAGTCAATGCAACTATCTTTTATAGGCAATTTTCTAGCGTCCCCAAGTTTCACCTTGAGTCGAGCCAAATTGTCTTTGTTATTCTTAAAAGGAGCATTCTTTGTAACATACTTTACAGAACTTAAGAATTTATCAAAAGGGGAAAAGGGGGCTTTTTCATACACCTTATGAGGCCGGCTATGAGAGATATCCATTCCTAAAGAAACACCTGCTTTTTTTGTAATAATCAGCCTCGAAAGAGCACACCATAACACAGATTTGATCTTTGAATTATCTATATTATTGATGGAAATTGATAAAGCTTTTAGCTGTTTGCGATTCTTGAGATCGAACCAAAATCTAGCAAAAGCTCGCGTTTCATTATCGGCGTTAATAGGATATGCATCTTTGGACTTTATCCTTTTATATAACAACTTCGCTTCGTCAAGTACCTGAGTTACCTTAACAAGAATTTGTTTTTCATTTATATTGCTACCCCAAACGTTAGAAATTAATACAGCCAAAGGGTCAGTATCATAACCTATAGAATGATGACCTCTAATCTTAGCCACAGCTAAAGTAGTGCCAGATCCAGACATTGGATCTAATATTGTGAGCGACCTTTTAACTGATGGAATAGTCTTCCATAATATTGAAGGCGCCATTCTCGCGGGAAAAGGATGAACAGATTTAATTTTATTTATCATGGTTAATATCTTTAGATTCCTTGTCTTCTTCTGGATACTGCTGAATCGTTGCACTTATTGCAGCAATGATTTTATCTGGACGCTGGGCTATCTCCACAGACTGGTTTCTGGCAAATACCACAGTAGGCGCCATGCGAGATAAAGCAGTACATTCAGCTATGATTTCGTTCTTAGTCATAGTAACATTTCGTTTAATCCTCAAATAAGTTTGAACGGCAGAATATTCAATTGCCTCACTAGGAGTTTGTTTCCCAAGCTCCCAGATTGCATCAAGAATATCTTTATAAGGTGTTTTCTTAGGCTTCTCTTTCGCAATATTTTCTACCCAATCATGAGACTGTTCAGGAGTCACACAAGTCTTAAATAACTCTCTTATCTTAGATAGAGACAACCTTTTTAGAGGCACTAGACGAACTAACTTCGCCAAATCATCAATTCTTATTAAAGTTATAGTTCGACCAGTTTTCTTCATATCAGCGGTAATCTCTTTAACTAATGCTGACTCATCCCCTTTAGTCGTAGGAAAATCTGGTCCAACAACTAAAGCATGATCACACTTAAAATCATCACGGTGTCTTGCTATACCAGAAATCACTACCGTATTAGCACTCACCTTGGATTTACCATCTTCTTTACTTTTAGCTTCTAAGCTAACTTTATATCCTTGCGATTCACCACTTTCCGTAGCTAACAAATTAGCCTCGGCCAAACCATCGGGTTTGCCTGACCCTCCCAAAGGGATAGCATTAAATCCCATGCTATCAAAAGAAGCAACTGTCTCGGTTTCTAATTCACTCTTATTGGCGCTGGCATCTCTTAAATCTTGAGAAATCATTAAGGCATTTCTCTTTCCAGCAGACCTGGCCAAGAATCTTAAAAGCTCATCTCTTCTTCCTAAAGCATCTTGCACTACCAGTTCTTTTAGGCCAGTTTCATAAAGCTGGGCTTCTAGCAAAACTTCTGATAAAGCAAGCAATTCCAATGGCAGCCTACCTTTTGTACTTTCATATTCATCTAAAAAATGCGCAACAAAAGGATGAAACGTATTGATTTTTAGCAATCTTTTTTCGGCATCATAAACAGCCATTCCTTGCTCTTGTGTCATTTCAGACAATTCAGATTGAACAACCAATCCATCAGGTCCTTCAATGTGTTTTCTAAATTCTTCAAGAAATCTATCTATTTCCCCCTGATCTTTAAGCTTTGGGATTAACGTGTACCTCGGATTTATTTTCCCAGCCAAGGCAGCTTCAACTAAGCCCAAAATAGGTTTTTTAGACAAACTGCCCGGACTCCCCTCTAATCTTCGACCAACTTGAATTCCAGGAACTTTCTGCGTATCATGCACCTCTAGTTTATTTCTCGCAAAATTGAAAACCGCATGTAATAAGTCCCTCGCGTAATTAAAAAGTACCCCCTGCTTAATTGTTTCCCTTGAAGAACGCAACTCCTTGTCTAATGCATCTATATGAACAACCATCCTAAACCTAGAAAATGTTCCGTGACGCAATAAGTTACTATCAATTCCGAAATACTCATCGTCTATATTAATAAGCCTACCGTATACATAAACAAAGAAACCGTGGCTTCTTTCAAGACCAGTTGACTTCCCGGCAGTCAATAAGTCTTCGAATATTTCCACATATCCGGTTATCCGGCCCAATTGGGGATGCGTAAATCCTAAGCGATGTATTGAGTTTTTAGGTTCCCTTATGTCTTCGGATACTTCGAGATCTGGGGGAACTGGCTTTTGAAGATCAGCAGGCTTAATATCTTTTCCAAGACTCCACTTCTCCAAAGCTGTTCCTATTTTTGAAGGCAGGACCTTGTCACCATTTAAGTACAAATTGAAATCATCTCGTAATGGCATAGCAGTCGATAGTATCCAACGCAATCTACCAATAGAGATCTCCGTAGCCATTTCTTTTAGCCCAGACATAATTGCTACAGTCCAATTTTTAGATGCACCTTTCCCAAATAAAACAATCTCTTTATAGCCCGGCTTTGTACCAATCAACCATGGAGAAAGTAATTTTTTGGCCTCTTCTTCAGTAAGTTCTCTTAAGGGAAGGGATACTTTTTTTTGATTAAAAACCCCCTCGTCTTCAATTTGCGGCACATTACTATAATCCATACTTGTAGCATAATATTTTGAGCCAACTTTGGAAATATGTGTAAGGTGCTTTGCCAAAACATAAGTCGCAAGTTTACCGATACCAAATTTACCTATCTGCTTTCTATTTTTGGGAAACGTTCGATGTGTCTGTCGCTTATCACTAACACCTATAATCCAATGCTTCTTTAATCCATCTATATCCATTCCCGTCCCATTATCAATAACAACAATTGTCGCATCATCCGCTACAAAGCTGGGTGGTAAAATTACGTGAACGTCAGTAGCCCCAGCATCAAAGGAATTAACTACTAATTCTTCAATGGCCTTGTTCGGACTTGAATACAAACCTTCTGAAAAAAGATGAATAATTCGATAGCTAATCAAAACATCTATTTTATCGACCTGCTTCCCTGTTTGGAGAAACTCAAACATGGTTACCTCCTTCAACTTTTTCTGTGACAAACGCTACGAATCTCTAATTAATTATATCCACTAACTCTGCTACAACCCTAAAGTCATCACCTGTAACGTTCTTCAGCACTATATCTTTGAATTCTTTGTTATCCGGTGACAGAATTATCTTCTTATGCCGCCACTGGCCGCCACCCAGATCTTCTTTTTCGCTGTGGTAACGCTTAATCGTGAAACTTTGATGTGTTTCCGGATCAGATACCTGCCGGGATTCTACCAAAACTACGAGTCCGTTTCGTGAACCTCCTCGTTCAAACCGAAACAAACACCAGCTGCCATCCGGAATCTTTGGCTCCATAGATTTACCCACCACTTGCGCAATAAACATATCCTTATTCAGATGGTAAATTTTAGGCATCGGCTTCCACCCTTTAATCTTAGGCGTCGTTTGTTCCTTGAAAGCTGTTGCTACAGCTTGAAGATCATAAATAGGTAGATATCCTTGTTCTATGGTTGCTTCCTGAACAACATCACTGAAAAATAAATCCGATTTTTCTTTATCTTTTTTCGGGTAAGCTACGAATTGCTCAAAAGCTTCACTAAACTCTTGCTTCTTTAATAATTCATTATAGAAAGGAAGACCTACAAGACGGTATTTGTCGGATTCAAATAAATCAACTATCTTAAAATGGCTCTCAATCTCTTTGAGAAACTCCTCTTTCCATTGATCCGTCTTTAACAAATGCTGACCTTTAGGCTCAATAAATAGCTGAAAGGACAAAGCCTTCTTTGTGCCTTTTCCAGTAAGAAATAACACAAAATCCGGCTCAACTGCTTTTCCATCGGAGAACCGATATATTTTAAACACATGCTCATTCCGCAAAAGATAAATATCTGTGTATTTCTTTTTGAGCTCATCCATTGCGTGCCGGACAAACTGGACAAAATACTTTTCCTCTGACGTACCGTAATTTTCATCATACATATACCAGTCGTGATCTTTAAGGTGCAACCGCAAATCATCCCTGGTCGTTTGGCTCATGGCGATACCGTATTCCTTGTCATCGCCACCGATTAAGACCTCTCCTGCCCGCGACGGCTCAACTATCTTGCAAATGCTATGCCCCTTGAATTCTTTCGTCCCGATATATTCTGTTGTGCTAGCCTCAATCTTGCCCGCCAACTCCTTAAAAGCATCCAAAGCAACTTCATACTTGTCATGATTATCGATATTATTCAGCCTGTCCTTTAATCCATAGATCTCAATATCAACCTCGCCAAGATAATCATCGGAAGTCAAAAATTCATCTATGGATTTTAAAGAGGGGAAATAATGCTTCAGATTAGAGAACCGATAAAATTCAATCTTATCCAGAGCTTTTCTATTTATGTGTTTTTCAATACGATTCAACTTGAGCGTTAGCTTGTCCAAGTCCTGATCCTGATCGCCGTTTACCGTTACACCGTCAAAAACAGCTGTTTCCTTTGTTTTGCCAGTCCTGAGATTGTGCTTGAAAATAGTCTCCGAAACAAGGTCGTGCATATGCTTGACCTTCTCCCGAGTGTTTTCTTTCTGTTCGTTGAGGAAAAGAAAACCGTTCTTCCAAAACATCGTATTTATAATATTGTCTTTAATAGAGACGGTTATTATTTTACGCTTATCATCCGGAGGGGTAATCCCGCTTTTAACAAGCTCCGATTTAATCTCGGCGATATAGCGGGAGTCATTAAGGCTGTGGTAGTGAAGCTCCTCTAAAACCCTTAATTCACTGTTTATGTCATCATCGTATTTGCGTTTAAATCTATCCTGACCTTTATCGATAATAAAAGGATAATACCTCGCACCGCGCCCAATAAGCTGGGCCTCTGAAATGGTCGTGCCACCAGCCTTTCTACCAACCTTACGAGAGCTTACGTCACGGCTTTCATAAAGCCTCACAATGTCAAACAGATTAAGGACATCCCAACCTTCATTGAGCATATTGACGGTAAAAATAACCCGGGTTTCATTATGCTCAGCCTCAAGGGTGTTTATCTTTATCTGCTTTTCGTCACTGTCCGCCTGCGAGTTAATCGCAATACATTTTTCCTCTGAGAAATCGGATTGAATCTCCCGGACTAAATTCTCATAGGTTATGCCATTATCTTTGAAGAACGTAAAAGCCTTTTTGATGATTCCGTTGCTGTTGCTCTTTTCAATCTTTTTAATATCGCCAACCTTGAGACTCTTAATCATTGCCTTGAATTTCTGCTCGGCATTTTCGGACTGGGCAATGGTCTTTTGTGATTTGATCAAGATAACCGGTTTAAGCTGGATTTTATGTTTTTCAGCCACCTTACGCCTATATTGGCTCAAGATAACCGCCTGCAAAGCCCTCTCCAAGAGGTCAAGGTCAGACTGCATGATCTGTACATCTTTGGAAAACTTATCCTCTCGAAATTCCTTCAAGGTGTATTGATAAATGATCTTATTTTTATATTTCTCAAATATATTTTGATGCTGTTCGACCGTTGCCGTGTATTCAAGCAATACGTTCACCGGATTAACATTAAAAATATCTATGACTGTCTTTTCCCAACACTTCGTTTCTTCTTGTTCAACTGGACTCAACCGATCTAAATTCCTTGTTAACACATTTATATGATGAGCTTCATCTGACAGAAAAACGATTTTCTTATTCTTAAAATCTTCAAGTGTGATGGCGTTCTCCTGCGGAGTCCATATCCGGGAATGAAGCCCTTGAATGGTCGTAAAAAGGATATTGATGTTGTTTTGATTAACGCCTTCAAAATTATCAACTTCCTGAATCTGCACTTCCTTATCGTTAAAAACAACTCTCTCCGCAAAAAGGTATTTCGGTGATGATTTATCCAGAAAATTTGCCTTGGTCTTTTTTATTATGGTCGTGCTGTTAACGAAGAAAATGAAATTGCGATAGCCGAGCTTGTAGAGGTAAAGAATATTCGACGCCATCAAAAAAGTTTTACCACTACCGGTCGCCATGTTGAAAAGCAAGTGGATAGGAAGCGTCTTATCAGGATAATCGTTTAAATAGTAGAGGAGCCGGGCTATCGCTTCCCGCTGATATTCTCTGATCGAAAATCGCTGACTAAGATTATTAACGATATAATCGGGTAACTTTTTATGTGGCTCCAGAACCTTCAGTTTTGAAGCGACATTCAATTCTTCAACTAATGTCTGTCCGTTTGCCATATTTACACAACCGTCTTATAAAATTCTTTATTGAGCTTCTTATCGTCCGCACTGACTTTATAAGTAGCATCATCGATCTCACTCAAATTGACGTAAAGATGATTCTTGTCGAGGCATTCGCATAAAATCTGCTTCTGTTCTTTGAGGGGTAATTTCTCAAATTCTTTTTCCTCAAATTTTGACAGATCAATGTCATAGCGAAAGAAAGCTTCTTTTTTCATCTTCTCATATATATTCAAGAGCTTGCGGGAGGAATCGGCGTCCTTAATTTCTAACATATATTGCTCGTTCCATTCCATAAGCTCGGCATAGACAAATGATCCGCCACCCTTCCATTTATTTTGTTTCGCAATAGCGCCATCGTCTTTCCCTTTTACAACATTTTTTAACCGACTTCTCAATACCTCAAATTGATTTGCAATTTGCTCCACTAATATGTATTTCCTTTTTAGTTTATGGGCCACCGTTCCTGTCGTCCCACTGCCAGCGAAAAAATCCAAAATAAGATCGCCCTCGTTTGATGAAGCCCTAATTATACGTTCTAATAAGGCTTCCGGTTTTTGCGTATCAAAATCAACTCTTTCCTTGGCTGTTGGAATTTGTTGAAATGACATAATGTCATACCAAACATCACCGGTAGGCTTTCCTTTCGCTATAACCTCATCCAGATATAATTTTTCGCCTCTACCGTCAAAATATTTTCGTCCGTCTTTATCGGTTTTATCGAATCTATCCAGATATTCTTTTCGATGGGCCATCTTTTGCTTATTGAAAATGATGTCCTTACTATCTTTTGAGTAAAACAGAATAGTATCGTGTCCACGTATCCAATTATTAGCGATCGTCTTAAAGCCAGACAATACAGAAATATCCCAAACAATTTCTCGCTGAAAACTTTCTCTACCAAAAACCTCATCCATCAAGACCTTAAAGTAATGGACTTCATTATAATCGAGCTGAACGTATATCGAACCGTTATTCGATAGCAACTCTTTCGCTATCTCAAGGCGGTTTTTCATAAACGTTAACCATGTTGAGTGAGTAAATTTATCATTATATCTAAAGCTATCGTTTTCAGTGTTATACGGCGGATCAATAAAAATTAATTTGATTTCTCCTCTAAACTTTGAATTTAAAGAGTGCAAGGCAAGAAGATTATTCCCTTTAATAACCAAGTTATCATCGGCGTTAAACTCCTCAACTTTATGCTCGCCCTTGCTGTCGCATTTCTTGAAATTTGTCAAAACTTTCGGCTCAAATAACCGGTCTATCTCAGCCGGCGAAAGCGTCTCGTTGTAAAAAATCTCGTCTCGCTTTTGATCTTCCTTGTCCTGACCCCCTTCAAGCACGCAATCTTTATACGCCCACGCAAGGACGACATCATCCTTTTCTTTCAGATAATCACCGTTTGTCATCAAGCCAATCTTATTCTTGAAGCTGGTAAAGGAATCAGGGAGAAATTCTTTGTTATTAACGAATGCGATGAATTTATCCTTGTCAAAAACAAGGACCTTTTCTTTTTTGACGATCTTTTCAATGAAGAAATGCTCTTTTGCCTTATTATCGGAAAGAAGCAATTCAATAAGAAGCTGATCTAGTTTGAGAGCTAATTCGGTGAGCTTATTTTTAAGTAGTTTTCCATCAACGAATACTCGTTCGTCTTTTTGAAATAATTTCGTTAAATCATTCATTAAATTTTGCATATTTTCTATCTCCTTAATACCCAAAGCCTATTTTTAAACTCCCTCCATTAATTTATCTATTGAAATACCTAAAGCCTTTGCTATTTTAGCAACTGCCTGGACAGAAGGTCTCTTTATTACACCGGTTTCAATCTTCGTTATGCTTGTATAGGGGATATTTGCAGTTCGAGCAAGTGTATCCTGCGTAAATTTCTTCTTTTTTCTGAATTTTTTTATGTTTTGACCTAACATAAATCCCTCTTGACTATGTTTCATTATTATGATAGCATTATCAGGAAAGTATATTTAATCCATCATTATTAGGCAATATTATACACCAAAATCTGCTTTATGAAATATCTCTTTTCCGTTCTTTGATTCGGCATTTCTTTTAAGGGTTCGGCAAAATTTTCCCGCACCAAAATTTGCCGGCGCCAAGCGTAGTTGTGGGGCGGGCGTGCCCGCACCACGCCCGCCCCATTGGATTTGACGCGCTGAACGCAAGAGGCGGGGCATAGCGCCGATAATATAGCGGCAGAGGTTGTTTCCGGGAAGAAATTTTGTTTGTGGGGGGCGCGGGGCATTGAGAGATGTTTCATTAGGGATTTAGCCCGGGGGAAGGTTTCAGGTGAGGCAGAAAAAAATTTTGAGCGCTTCGCGCGATCAGAATTTAATTCGATTTCTAGAGTATCTGGACCCTGAATTTTATCCTGGGCCTTTCGGCCCAGGATAAAATCACCCCGTGCAGCCGACGTGTGTTTTGGAGCCGCAGGCGACAAAACCGCGGAGCGAACGTCCTGGCGGAGCGGGGCAAAAAGAGGCAGGAGATGTTAGAGGCCATGATTGATCCGATCGGTCATGGCCTTTTTGTCGCCATGTCCATGCCATCAATTTTTTGTTTGACACATCATGTAATTATGGTAAAGTAGTTATGAACACATGTTCATAACATGGGGAAGGGTCTGATGAGACCAAAAAAAACAAGATGGGTCAAATGCGTTCCCGGGGAGCGCTGTTTTAAACCGCAGTGCAAGCCCATGCGTCAATGTGAGGGTGTTTCTTTGACCATCGACGAGTTCGAAGCTATACGCCTGGCCTGTCTGGAAGATTTAGAACAGGCGGACGCCGCAAAATTAATGAAAATCTCACGGCCGACGTTCTCGCGGATCTTGACCTCCGCCCAGCGAAAGATCGCCGACGGGTTAGTGAATATCAAGGCCATCCGTATCGAGGGCGGCTGTTGTAAGATAAAAGGAAGGATCAAACAATGAAAGGAGAGGGGACCATGAACGAGAAAGCCGAGAATAAAAACGAGCCTAAGAAGAAGTGTTTCATTGGCAGGTTGTTCGAGACATTAGACAGGAAGATGGAAGAAAAGGCCAGGGCCAAAGGTTGCTGCTGCCGGCCAAGCGATAAGAGGAACGATCCATGCTGCAAGTAGCCGTCGACTGGTTGACCTATTCGGTTTTGAAGATCAGCCCGGAGTCTCATTGGGGGGCTGTCATCAACTTTTTTGTCTATGATTCCGTCAAGATCATGCTGCTTCTTTTTGTGATGATTGCGGTCATAGGGTTCTTGCGGAGTTTTGTTTCGCAGCAGAAAGTCAAGATCTGGATCACGCAAAAGAAAGGGTGGGGTAATTTTTTTGCCTCCATTTTCGGGGCCGTTACCCCGTTTTGTTCCTGTTCTTCCATCCCGCTTTTCATAAGTTTCCTGGACGCAGGGGTCCCGTTAGGCGCC
>Ga0265297_10010643_pt1 | contig 11491 bp, 10 predicted proteins | sample Munlanlwell13791_FD_192502 | JGI IMG/M metagenome (GOLD analysis project Ga0265297, IMG submission 192502) | Leachate microbial communities from a municipal landfill in Southern Ontario, Canada - Leachate well 137-91 | ecosystem: Engineered > Solid waste > Landfill > Unclassified | place...
ACGGGCTGGAAAACTTCGCCATAGGGTTTGACAAGAACTTCGACCCTTCTTTGTCAGCTTTTGACAAGGCTATAGGAGGATCAACCGGACTCTGGTGGGACAGGGCTCATAACATATTTTTTGACATTTCAGCTGAAGCGGGAATCCCGGCCTTTCTCGTCTTTCTTTCTTTAATCTTTTTGTTGATCCTTTATCTTCAAAAGGCAAAAAAGGAAAATCCTGAAAACTCGGTAATCTGCCACGGCCTTCAAGCAGGATTCCTGGCATATTTAGTGGCCAATATTTTCAGCTTTGACGTTTTTTCAACCAGGCTCATTTTCTTTTTAATGGTGGCTTTCAGCTTGCACCTCATAACCAAGGGGAATGAAGCCAAGGACAGAGAAATCAATATTAAAAGCCCTCTTTTCTTCCTGCTCTTGATCCCCTTGCTTTGGTTCTGCTGGCAGTACAACTTGAAGCCCTTGGAAACGAATACGAAGATAAACATCGGGATGCACGAAGCTGAAATCAAAAACTTTGAGAAAATGGAAATAATCTTTGAAGAAGTAATGCAAGAAAAAGGGATTTTGAAGGAATATGCCAGGCTTCAATACGCAAGCAGCCTCGGCCAATGGCTTGAAAACAGCCCCGAGCTTTCAGGAAAGATAACCCAAAGGGCGTACGAGATACTGAAGGAAAACGCCGAAATGATGCCGTATTACACCAGGAACTGGCAGCTGCTGGGAAGCTATGCAGCAAGATACGCAAGGCTGGCTGAAGAAGTTAACAAAGAAGCTTCAGAGCAGCTGAAAAAAGAAGCTGAAGAATACTTCAAAAAAGCGGCTGAACTGAGCCCAAAAAGACAGGAAACTCTCACCGAATGGATGAAGCTTGATTTTCTCCAAGGAAAATACGAGGAAGCCGCAAAAAAAGGGGAAGAATGCATCAAATACAACGCTAATTTCAGGGAATGCTTTTGGCAGACTTATCTCGCATACGTTTACCTTAAAGACGAGAAAAAAGCAGATGCGTATTATAAGGTTGCAGAGATGATATACAACCCGATGAAGTCAAAGATTTCTCTGCTTGAGCTGGTCAACGCCTGCATTGCAGCTAAAGATTACGAAAGGCTCGTTGAAGCTTACAAAGCTTTGATCAAACTGGAGCCTGAAAACGTCCAATACATAGCTTCTTTGGCAGTGGCTTTCAAGGAAGCAGGAGAAAAGGAAAAGGCCAGAGAGCAGGCTTTAAAGGTTTTAGAACTCTCCCCTGAAAGCAAGGAGAGCGTGGAAGAGTTTTTGAGAGGGCTGGAATAAGAAAAAAACCTTAAACCAAAAACCGCCTTTGAAGGCGGTTTTTGGTTTTATCTCTCACTACTCCCCACAAGAAAGAAGCAAGAGTTTTTTCCGATGCTTATCGGCTCCAAGATTCAGATCCGATCGGCATGTCTTCAACCAGGTAGCTGTTTGCCCAGTCAGCAGTCGTTGTTGCGTGTCCAACGTAACTGTTGTCAGACCAGACAAAGTTTCCACTCACGCTTCCGGCAGCGGCAGAAGTCACGTGGCTCGTGTCTTCTGAAAGGTTAATCGTAAGCTGATCGGCTGCTGTGGCGGAGAGGTCCGGGTCGAATCCGGCCGGGGTAGCTCTGAACTTGTAGGTGTAGCTGCTTCCAGCTGCCACGGTTTCGCCTGCCGGGAATGTCCAGACAATGCTGGTTACTCCCTCAGTGGCTGAAGAAACAGTGGTTGTGGCAATGCCTGTGGTTGTCAACTCTGTGCTGCCTCTGTAAAGCTTGAATGTTCCAAGGCTCGGGGCTGTGACCGTGGATGTTGACCAGGCCAATCCCAAGGTGAACTTGTACAAGCCTACGTTTCCGGCTGCAGGAGCTGTAACCGTGAAGGCGTAGAGATCTTTCGCAGATCCGTTGGTAACGGAGCTGTTCGTAAGATCAGATAAAGCCACGGTAGGAACAGCTTTGTAGGCGTAGATGCTGTTCGCGTTGACTATAGCGGCAGGCTGGTCAGTAGCAGGAGTGCCGGTGTTGGCGCTCTTGTACTTCACAGAGTCTGCGACCAAAGAAGTCTTAAGGTCAACTCCGGTGTTGGAGCTGTATGCATCAGCAGAAACTTCGCCTAATACAACTTTGACAGTAAGCACTTTGGTTGTACCTGCAGGCACGCTTACGGTTAATCCGGTGAAGTGGGCCTGTCGGTTGCCGTCAGGGCCTAAGCTGCCCAGTGGAGTTGAACCGTCATAAAGTTCAATGTACTGGACGACTTTCTCGGCTCCTGAAGCTATCTGAGCCTTTAACTCTTCAATGGTGTAGGTGTCATTCTGGGCCGTAAACTTGAATTTGGCTGTTGTTACGGTCTGATTACCCTGGACCAATTGAACCAAAGGAGTGCCTCCGTCAAGTGCGGCGGTAAGGGTTCCTGAACCGATTGTAACAAGCTGCCCTGTTACGTAGGCATCCGCTCCAGAAGCTCCGCTGTAAACCGTGCTTCCGGAATCCACTGTGGAACCGGTAAACTTGGCTTTGCATTGGAAGGAACCGTCGGTAATGGATGAATCTGAAATGGTTCCGTAGACTTTGACTTCTATGTTGGCGTTCTTGGCCAATTCGTAGTTCAAAGCCCAGCTCATTTCTTCTGAAGTCTGGTTGTTCGTTGTGGTGCCTACGGTTGCTTTCACAGCCGTTGTCTGGGACCCGTATTGCACGTAAACGTTGGTCAACTCGTCGGCAGTAGTGGTACCGGTTACGCATTGGACCTTCACTTCGCTAAGAATCACAGCTTCTGTGCTGTTTCCTGTCAAAGTGAATTGAGACAACTTGTAGTCGGTTACAGGAGCTACTATCGCCCTGTCGCCGTAAGCTGCGTATTTGGCCAAAGCAATGGTACCAGTGGTTACGGCCAAGGAATTTGCGGAAACGTTTCCGCTAGGAGCGTCAATCGACTGTGAAGAAACTACTCCTTGGGCGTTGTCAAGGGTGGTTGCACCAACAATGACCACCTGGATCGTGTCGTTCTTGGCAAGACTTGCGGTGTTGCCTGAGTCGTAAACGTCAGCGTACACAGAAAGAACTACAGGGAAGCCCGGCCTTACGACCAAGTTCGTGCTGTATTCTGTGTAAGTAGTGGTTTCTGATGCTGAGCTTGTAGCTGCGATTGCAGCTGTGCTTCCGACCTGGACTCCGTCAGCCAATAAATAGCCATTCCTTAAAGCTGCTGTTGTCGGGTTTGAAGTACTGGCGTTAACAACAACTCTCAAGGTTTCTATTTTTACGTCTTCACCTGCTGCCTTTACTTGGTACTTTGCCAGCAATACCGATGAAGCGTCCTGAACAACATTACCGGACGGAGAATCCGACAATTTGGTAATAGTAATTGTTCCGGTGCTTATCGTCATTACGGCAGTGGTTCTGGCAGAGAATGTTCCGCTGTTAGCCGTAGGCAATACTTCAACGTCGTACTGCTCGTCAATAAAGTTGGCGTCTTCCGCCCTCCTTAAAGAGAAGCTGAAGTTGCTGTAGGATCCTCCGACAATGTCAGCTAACACTTTGATTATTCTGTTTCCTGTGTTCAAAACGACAGGAGAAGCAGAAAGGTCAAAGGTTACGTATCTGTCAGCGTCCAATCTGGCCACTGCAGAACCGACTGGCAATCCATCAACATAAAGTCTGAAGTTCTGGATGTCGTCTGCGTCAACAGAACCGGTCTGTCTCAGACTCAATCTTGTCATTTCCACTTTGTGGTTGTTGACGGTTACGGTGTTCTGCCATACCGGATAATCGTTCTGCGGGTCAATGGTGGCCGCGCTTGAAGGATATGTGGTGTTGGCAAAGTCAACCGTTGCAAAAGTAGCCGGCTTTGTGGCGATACTCATGGTGTTTCCAGTCAAGGGGAAATTCCCGGTGACCACAGCTCCGTCTGTTACGACGTGGCTGGCAGCTTCAATCTGGAAGCCGAAAGTCTGTCCCTGCGTAGAAGCAGCAACAGTGGATCTCACCATGATTGTCTTTGAACCTCCGGCCGGGATCGTGAAGATTCCGTTGGAGTTTACAAAGGTGACGTATCCTGAAGAAACGGAAGCGTTATCTGTCAGACGGGTTGCGCCGTCAAACAAATAAACTTTCGCAGGAGTGGAATCGGCAGATACTCCGGTTCTCTTCACTTTTACCTGGGTCACTTTTACGGCTTCATTGTCTCCGTTGACAAACCTGAAGCTTACAATGTCACCCAAGCCCTGTCCGGCGATCAAAGTGCCGGCAGCCGGAGTTCCGGCAGCCAATGCTACGGTTATTTCACCGTCTTCAGCTTCCTCTTCTTCCTCTTCTTCTTCCTCTTCTTCCTCTTCTTCCTCTTCGCCTGCTTGCAATAATGCGTTTAATTTAGCTCTGGTGGTTGAACCGACGTAACCTGTTCCTGCGGTCAGTCCCCAGGGAGTCAATGTTTCAGCAGCGTATTTCTCCTGAAATTTGACAACAGCGGCCTTGGTCAAAGGACCAAAGTAGGTCGTCTCGTTTCCGGGAGAACCGGCTCCTGAAGAAGCTATCCTGGTGTCAGCAGAAGCGTTAAGTATCACTTGCATGCACTTTACGTCTTCTCCTGTCATAGCCTGCTGCAAGTTTCGGTCAAAGGAAGAAATGGTGCATCCCGTATAAGATGCTCCACTGGTTCCCCCTTCCATTCCTGCAAGTTGGCTCTGCAGCTGGGTTATCTGAGCCAGCAAGGCTTGGATCTGAGCTTCGAGCTCGGCAGCCGTTAAGGCTCCTGCTCCAGCAGGGATCATAAGCCAAGAAGCGCAGGTCACAGTGGTTGCAACCGCAACTATCTTTTTTAATAAATTATTCATTGTTTCGACTGAATTCGCTCTTTAAGCTTCAAAAAGAAGTTTAAAGAACTTTTTTTTAATTACGACTTTACTGTTCTGTCGCGTCGACCTTTGGTTTGTATAAAAGCGCCCTAAAACGACCTTGTAAGGACGCTTTTGTTAATTTTTTGCGCGACTGCTTGTTTTCGTCTTTCCAATTTTAAATGAAACTAATAACCGATAGTCAGTATTCTCTCCAAAGCTTCCGAATACCTGCCTTCCTGATAAATCTGCTTGGCTTCCTCGAATTTCTGCAAGTCTTCCTCTCCCAAGGCCCAGTGTTCCATTTCTTCAATCAGGGATTCCAGAACAACTTTCACTTTTTCCTGATAAGACATTTCAAAGTCTTCAATGGCTTTCTCGGTATTGGTTATGGAAGTTAAAATTGACAGCTGCTCCTGGCTTGAACTGGCAGCTTCAGCTATTTTCCTAGTCTCTTCAATAACTTCCCTGCCGGTTACGGCTGCGCTTCTCACTCCTTCTGACATTTCCAAAACCATTTTCGGGCTGATTATTTCTGTCCCTTCCAAGCTTTCTTTGGCTTCCAGAATGTCGGATTGCAGATTTTCCAAAGAAAGGGTCAGTTTCTGAATCTCTTGAAGGTCCGCTTTCAGCTGGGCAACTTCAAAATTGGTTGTCTTAAGATCTTGCAAGGCCGAGAAAGAGAAAACAATTCCTATCACTGCCAAGGCGGCCAAAGGAAGGACGGCAACCGGCTTCAAGAAAAAACCCCACAGTCTTTTCGGCTCTGCGTGCTCGAAATCGTATTCGGCAAAGATTCTGCCCTTAGTCGACAAAACCCAGTCCTTTCTGGGTTCTATTGATCTGAGCTGTTCTATTGTGCGAACGAGGTCTTTTTCCTGCATCTTATAATTAAGACGGGAAAAAAGGGGTTTTGTTACACCTTCAAAAGCCCTTGCCTTCAAGATGCTTTTTCAAGTCCTGCATGGCTCTGTGTAAAGACACTCTTACGGCTCCTTCGGATTTGCCTGATATTTCGGCGATTTCCGGAATGGAAAGCTGGTCCAAATAGCGGAGAATGATGAGATCCTGGTAATCTTCGTTTATTTCAGACAAGGCCAGCCTGACCTGGGACATGTCAGATTCAACCTGGGCTTCAGTGGCCACGGCCATCCTTGGGTCGGGAATCTGGTATTCCTGGCTGGATATTGTCCTAACCTTGGCCTTTTCCCTGTAATGGTCGACGATCAAATTCCTTGCCACCTGGTACAAAAAGGCCTGCATGTTCTTTATTTCCTCTCCTGCCTTGAACTTGTCCCAAGCCTTTAAAAAGGTTTCAGAAGCAATGTCCTGGGCTATGTCCTCAGAGCTGACCTTCAAATACACAAAGCGGTATATCTTTTTGATATGCTCGTCGTATATCTTGCTGAATTGTTTTTTTAAGTCGGACATTGGGACAATTTAAGTATATTTTAATGGGACGTTAGGACAAATCAGCTTTATTAGGACAAAAATGCTTTGTCCTAACTCTTTTAAGTGATTTTTGCACGAATTTGCTTAAAAAGCTATGCCAGCCGGTAAAAAATCTGATTGCACTTCCCGACCCTTTGGACAACCCCTTTTTGGACCATTTCTCCAAGCTCTCTTCTCAAGGTCCTTTTGCTCACCCCTTCTCCCAAATGGCTGATTATATCCCTTACTGCAGCCCCGTCCCCTTGTCTTAAAAATTCCGCTATTTTCTCCTGTCTGGGCTTTGAATCCGGCTTCTTTTGAGCCAAAGGATCTGCTTTTCCGGTTTCAAGGAGATAATGCTTGAAGCTTGAATATTCCCTTTCTAAAACCTCAAAGTTCCTTTTGTCTGTCCAGTCCTGGGATTCTGCAACCTTAAAAAGGCTTTCTAAAATCTCAATGTCGCTTAAAAGAACAGGTTTTACCTCGCTCAAACTCCTGACACCAGGATTGGGGGAGGCTGAAACGAAATCAGCCAGGATCTTGATTGATTTCTCCCTGGTTTTTTGTCTTAAGGGGTCTTCTTCTGGATAAAGGCCGGTTACTTTATACACCCCGACAGTGAGCTTGAAAATATGATCTATATCCATAAGATTCGAAAACACATTTAAATATTCTACACGATAATAAAAGCGATTGCAATACCTAAAAATCCCCTGCAAAGCAGGGGAAAAAAACGAGAATTATCCGTGAACCTTGGCTCCCTGGAGTATGCCTAAAGCCAAGAACATTGAAATCAAACCGCTTCCTCCGTAAGAGACGAAAGGCAAAGGAAGCCCGATCACGGGCAAAAGCCCGAGGTTCATTCCTACGTTTATAATCATCTGGGAAGCCAACAGAGAGGCGAATCCGACGAAAAGAAGCCTTGGAAAATTGCTGCTGAAGGATATTGAAAGCTTAACCAGCCTTATGATCAAAAATCCGTAAATGGACATTAAAATGAAAACTCCCAAAAGCCCTGTTTCTTCCGCCACGACGGCAAATATGAAATCGGTCTGGGGCTCTGGCAAAAACTTGTTTTCAGCCTGGGTTCCTTCTCCTATCCCCTTTCCCCAAAATCCTCCAGAACCTATGGCTATTTCAGACTGGGCCTGATTCCAGCTTCCTTCAAGAAAATTCTCTTCAGGGAAAGCGAAGCTCAAAATTCTGTCTTTCTGATAACCCTCCAAAAAGAAAAACCAGGAAAAGGAAAATAGTATCAAAAAAATAACAGCCAGAACCAGAAAATGCTTCAAATTAATCCCTGAAATGAAAAGTATGGAAATCCATATGGCCAAAAGTATCAAAGCCGACCCCAGGTTGGGCTGCAAAAAAACAAGAAAAGCAGGGATAAAAACATAAAATCCGGAAAAGACAATATGCCAGAACCTGTACATTTCAACGTGCCTCATTGAAAAATACTTTGCCAGAATGATTATCAAGGCTATCTTGGCGAATTCTACGGGGTCTATTGAAACCGGGCCGAGCTTGTACCAGGATCTGGTGCCCCTTATTTCCGGGGCGAAAAAGAAAAGCCCTATCAGGGCCAAAACGCAAAAAAGGTAGATAAAGAGTATAAGGTAGGGATTTTCCCTCAATATCCGGTAGTCGAAAAAAGAAACCAGGATCATTAAGAATACCCCCAGGCTCAAAAAAACAATCTGCTTTTTGAAATTTAAAAAATCTCCGCCAGAGGAGCTATGAATGAATACCAGGCCTATCAAAGACAAAGATATCACCGATAAAGCCAAAGGCCAGTCCAATTTTTTAAGATGCCCGATTATCCTCATAAAGACTACCTTGTCACCTGAATCGCCCTTTTGTTTCCCTTGTAAACTCCGCTTGAGTTGATGCAGAAGTTGTCAACGTCAGCCGGGCAGTTCCCTTCTCCCGGGCTGTAAACAGTAACTTGGAACTCAGCTCCGTTGTCCAGCTGGCCTATGTAGTCTACATCGCCGAGAATATTGTTGGTCGAAGTCGCATCGGCGTCCTCTTCCAAAACCATTTCAATGCCGGTATCGGCAGCTGAAAAGGAAACCACGGAGTTTTCCATCCCGCTTATCATCTTTATCTGGTTTACCAGAATCACGCTCAAGCTCAAAACAATGGAAGTGAGAATGACCATTATCAGCACGGCAAGATATAATGAAGCGCCTTTTTCCATAAGTTTAATATACGACGTCCAGATTCCTCTGGGAAACGGTGGTCTGCAGATTAAGTACAGGCTGCTCTTCCGGCTTCAAACCGGCCCTGTTCCCTTTTATTTCAAAAAACAGGGTGATTCTCGGCTGAAGATCATCGTTTTCGTCCCAGGAATCATCCGACCCTATGATGAAAGAAAGCACCTGCAATTCGTCTGAAGTGAGGTCCGTCCAGTAATCGGGAAAATTAGTCGCGGTATTGTCGCTTGATTTCCTTTCTTGAAGCTTGTTGTTTTCGGTGTCCAGCCTGAACTCATAGCATTGGTCGTGGTAGCTTAAAAACCTTATCGTATCTGAATTTATATTCTTTGAATAATTCAAGGTAAGGTCACCTAAGCATGCTCCTTCCGTGTCCTTTTTGGCCATCCTCAATATCCTGGACATGTATTCAACGACATAGCTGCTCTGGTCCAGCATTTCCTGGGAAGCCAGGCTTCTTTCCTGGCCGCTTACGGTGGCAGTGAAAATGCTCACCACCCCTGTTATGGTCAAAGACAGCATGGTCATTGACACTAGAAGCTCAATTAAAGTCAAACCCTTGTTCATGCTAGTTATACCAATTGTACAATTTTTCTTCGGTCTTGATGCTGTAATCCTTTCCCCTGTCTTCCCAGCTCACGGTGGAAGAGACGTAGATCACACCATCCACTCCCCCAGTGCTGGAGTATATTTCTATTTCCCTTTTAAAAGGAGTGGAAGCGCCCGACCCGTATCCGTAGAATCCCGAAGCTTCAAGATTAAGGTAATCTCCGTCATAGTCGTCAGCAAGGCCTCCGACAGTATTATAGTCCGCTTCATAGCTTCCCTCGCCCAAATTGTAATTAAAAGTTTCCTCTCCGATCCAATTCCCGTCCCTTATGTTCTTTACGATCTCCACGCCTTCCTGGCTGAGATAGGCTGCGGTCAGCTTTGTGGAAGAAAGGTTCGTGTAGCGGAAGAACGAGGATATGAAGGCGTAAGATCCCAAAACCCCTACCGTAAGGACGGTGATCGCCACAATGACTTCTATAATGGTGAATCCCTTTTTCATAATCATTGAGTGGTGATAAGCCCGGCTGAATTGACGTAAACGCTCCTTGTTTGAGCCGGATCAGTTTCAAGCCGCAAGGTGATGGTACTGGTGGAAGAAGAAGAGCTTTCAATCCAAGTGGTCGGATCAGGAGGCTCAAAAACTATGGACAGAGAGGAAACCTGAATTCCTCCGCTCTGCAAAACCGATATTTCCACGTTGTCTTCAAGACTGACTGAATCCAAAACGGAGTCAGTCCCCTCCCCCCATTCGTGGTTTCCGTCAATGTCGGCAAAGCTGGTGTAAGAATAAGGAGAAGAAGTATTAAGATATATTCCGTATCCGTAAGGAACGGACCCTGAAAGCTCTTCCATGGAAACCGATTTTTGCTGCATAGATCTGAGCTCCTGGGCCAGCCTGTCAGTTGATCTTTTCAAAGCGAAACTTCTCCCTATGGCGGGATAATTTGCCAAAACGAACGCGGTAAGTATGGAAATTATGGCCCCTATTACCAGAAGCTCGACTAAGGTGAATCCGGATTTTTTCTCTTTCATTAGAATAAAAAGTTTAAATACCAGCTGACTATATCTTCTGTGAAAAAAAAGGCAATAACGCTTCCTGTTGCCAGAAATGGGCCGAAAGGAACCTCGGACTTCAGAGTCTTTTTCTTTGAAATCATCAGCCCTGTTCCTATTATAGCACCTATGGCGCTTCCCAGAAACAAAGCGAGGAGAACCGCCGGAAACCCGAGAAAAACTCCCATTAAAAAACCGAGCTTTACGTCTCCGAACCCTATCCATTTCCCTTTTGAAACAAGCCAGATCAAGAAAAAGAAAAGAGCGGCTCCCAGCCCGGACAGGATATAGGGCAAAAGATATTGGAAAGCCTTTTCAGTCCAGCCGAAAGAAAGAAAGCCGTTGAAAAACTGGTAAAGAAGGGCTATTCCGATGGCAGGGAAAATAATCCGGTCCGGTATCAGATAATATTTAAGGTCGTAAACGAAGATTATTATAAAAAAAGAAAAAACTATCAGAGAAAGGATCAAAGAAACTATTTTCTCTGAATCCAGAAAAACGGCCAGAAATAATAGCCCCGTCCCGAGCTCAAGCAAAGGATATTGGAAAGAAATCTTTTCTTTGCAGTACCTGCACCTTCCTTTCAAAAAGACAAAGCTCAGAATCGGGAACAAATCCAAGAATCCCAGTTCGTGGAAGCACTTAGGGCAGAAAGAAGAGCCTTTCAAAAAGCTTTTGTTCTCTTTAATCCTGTAGATGACGCAGTTCAGAAAAGACCCTATGATCAGCCCTATCAGAAAGAAAAAAACGGGAAAAACGGATTCAAAAGAGGAATAGATATTCATTCTTTAATTATATCTTATCTTCTTTCCAAAACAAATATGCCTATCCGAAATAAGGATAAGCATATTGTCTCTTAAAAGTATTCTGAAATTTTTTATCCGCAGTCGTAATCCGTGCCGGTGCAATTGCTCCCCATGGAAGCAGTCGTAGTGGCCCTTCCGTCGCTGTCTATGCAGTAATAGATCCCTGAATTCAAAAGATATGCTACGCAGTATTCGTCTCCGCTGGCTTCAGCTAAGCAATTATAAGCGGTACCACCTTGGCTTACCATGTCCGCTTTGATAACGGAAAGTTGCGTTCCATAATTATCGTCACTAGTAGCAATGTCGTTGGCACTGCATAATGTATCGTAGTCGCCATCGTCATTCTTTATCAGTTCAGCTATGGATCTCACTTGCGCAAGATCACCCTGTATCCTCGCGTCCTTGGCCTGGTTTGAGGCTCCGGACATGGAGATCATTACTATGGAGGCCAAGATGCCGATGATGGCTATGACCACCAGCAACTCGATCAATGTAAAACCTTTTTTCATATACTTAATTTTATTGACACTCATAACTAGAATCGCAAGTTCCCACAGCAACAATTGTTGCTCTTCCATCAGAGTCGATACAATATTCATT
>Ga0265297_10010644_pt1 | contig 11491 bp, 11 predicted proteins | sample Munlanlwell13791_FD_192502 | JGI IMG/M metagenome (GOLD analysis project Ga0265297, IMG submission 192502) | Leachate microbial communities from a municipal landfill in Southern Ontario, Canada - Leachate well 137-91 | ecosystem: Engineered > Solid waste > Landfill > Unclassified | place...
ACAACGTTGCACGCGTGATTCGTCAGTTGACCCCGGGATTTGGACTCGAAGGCGCGTTCAAGCCCACATTCAACTGGGAAAAGCAGATGCCGACAGGCCCGATCGTTATCGGCAATGTGACTTCCGTGAACAACATGGTGGTTGTCCAGGATCCTTACATGGCCGAGAACGAGTACACCCTGACCTACAAGGGTGACAGCTTCCTCAATTCGGCGTTCGTTTACGCCCCCTACATCCCGCTGTTCGCGACTCCGACACTGATCACCAGTGATCTGTACGCGCAGAAGGGTTTCTTGAGTTCCGCTGGATTCAAGGTAACCCAGCCGGGTATGTACTGCAAGGGCACGATCACCGGTATTGGTGAGCAGCAGGCCGAGGCATAAGCTTAGGCTTAATTCCGCGTTGACTTTTTGGTGTTTGGGACATCCGGCAACAACCCAGGGTGTCCCAAACACCCGTTTTTATTCTGGGGTGCTTGTGGCGGTTCAAAAGAAGATCAAAGCACTGCGCGACATGCGGTTAAAAACCTCGATTGACGACCGAAGGCTGGTTGCTGGCGAGGTTGCAATCATATCATTTATCAACGAAGTACACTTCCAGCAGTTGATGGGCACTGGTGGTTTTATAGCCGCTGGCCCATCAGACGCCATTAAAAAGAATATTCCAATAATTGGTACAAAGCCTACACCCAAAGTTTGGTAAGATAATGGTTGACGATACAAAAACCTGTTCCAATTGTAATAAGGTTTTGCCAGCGGACACCAAACATTTCCCAACGAGGAGAAGGGGTGGAAAAGAATCACTTGGGTCGTGGTGCAAGCAATGCATCAATAGATATAGACGCGAGTATTATAAAAATAGAGTTGGGTACGATTCGGCAAGAACCAAAAAACATTATAGAGACAACAAACAAAGGCATTTAAGATTGGCATTTCTGCGAAGGATAAAGAGGCGATACAAACTGGATGAATGCGGCTTTGATCGTATGATAATCAGCCAAAATGGTAGATGCGCAATTTGTGACGATTTGTTGATTGACAAAATGGAAGTCGATCATGACCACAAGAGCGGGGAAGCAAGAGGGATATTGTGTGGTGATTGCAACGTGTCGGTTGACATTGTTGAGAGATTCATTTCGTTGAATGATTTAGTAGTTAAAAAGCTGTTTGGGTACATTGGACATGTCTTATAGAAAGACCAAAAGATTTCAGACCCCAACGCATGAGGTAGTTGGCCGAATCGGTACTCTGAACCCAAAAAGGAAAAGTGTTTGGAACAAGCTGCACCACAAATATGGAATAACGGAATCAACATTTAACGAGTTATTCGATGCACAAGATGGTATGTGTTTGCTTTGTGGTCGTAGAGAAATTGAGGATGTTGACCACGATGCTACCGACAAATTTCGTGGTTTGATTTGCCATAAGTGCAACAGTTTGTTAAGAAGCTGTGAACGTAATGTCGATTTGTTAACGGATGCCATTGAATACCTGAATCAGGAAATCGAGTCCCAATAATGGCCAGAAGCTATACAAAATATTTGACATGGTTGAAAGCCGAGTTTGCACCTTTGACACTCGCTACCCCGGATGAGACCCTTGAGCAGATTGTGGAAAATGCGATTCGCTATTGGAATACGCATTCCGCATATCGAATCTCCACAATGGTCAACTGGGATCGTGGGTCTAAGCGGGTGCAGGTAAACAATCAATTCAAGTCCGTGGTGGAGGTTTACCCAGCAAAAACCACAACTTGGATATGAAACGATCACCCTTTGTGGACCCTAATGGGTATCACTGTCCTTGATAATGTGACCGGCGATTTGATCATGATGTCCGAAGCTTTTCGTGCTTACCGGGCATATGTTGGTACGGATTTTCAATTTCTGTGGGAAAAATCCGATGACCCAGCCTCTGGTGGTTATTTATATGCCGTGAATGTTCCACAAGGAACCGATAAGCTGTGTGTGATTGGGACCAAACGTATTACCGCAGATGAAAATGTTAAGCCAGAGTACATTTATGATTGGTTGCTTCGATACTCCAAGGCGCTGCTCAAACAGGTAGAGGGCAACACCCTGAGAAAATCTTCGATCATAAATTTGGCAAACGATGGGCAGCAGCTTGTTGATGAAGGCAAGGAAGAGGCGAAAGAATTGAGTGTAAGTTTGTCGAAGGATTCACGTTGGGTAATCATGGCCCGCAAGATATAAGATACTGGACGAAAATGTTTTATCAGTTAGCTACAAGAATTATTGATGCTGCGGAGATTTCCGAGGCCACGACCAAACAACTGGCGAGGAAGCATCGAAGCATCACCAGACTGTTCCCCACATTCAAAGATCGTGTTGATAAAATCGGTCCCATGGGGGGATTGAAGCTTAATGGTCAGACAGCCGACACATGGAAATTTAAGGTCCATAGTGGAACCAAATCCAGCACTTGGTATGATGTTGTAGTAAGATTTGTCAATGTTCCGGTTGTACTTGGTAAACTGGTTGCCGATCGGCGGTTGTGGACTTCTGACAAAACGCGCGTTGATTACCGGTTGCTGTCCCGGGAATTCATGGACAGAATCGATATCCAGTTGGAATGCAGTTGCCCTGCCGATCTCTATTGGGGTCATCAGTACACTAGGAGTAGGGCAAAGTACGATGCAAAATATGGGTCGCCGGAAACTCGAAGACCTAAGAAACGCAATCCTCGGGAATATGGAGCCAATTGCTTCGATGACAGGGCAATGGTTCTAATGGGTGATGGAACTTTTAAGTCCATAAAGGATGTCGTGGTCGGCGATGTTGTTTTTTCGCACACCGGCAAACGCCGGAAAGTTCTGAACACTTTCTGTAGGGAGGCCAAGGTTTTTGATGTTGGGGTATGGGGCGTACTTGGTAAGTTTGGGGTAACTGGCAATCATCCATTTTACGTTTTGGGAAGAAACGCAGAGTGTTTATGTGGGTGCGGTAAAAAATTTTCCACGAAACGAAGGACAATTGAATCCAAAGGGATAAAACACATATATACCAGAAAACTTTGGAGCGGACATACAACGATAAGACAAGAAGATATGTCTAACGAATTGATTTGGGTAGAGGCCGAAAATCTTGATCGGTATTCGTTGTTGTTTAGTCCAAATTTGGATTTTGGGTCTGGGGATGTGACGAAAAGTATCGACCCAGATGTTGCAAGATTGGTTGGTTATTATGTTGCAGAGGGCAGTTTGCTGTACGATTATAGTGGGTCGCGCAAAGATGCCGGGTTATTGTTTCGCAATTCTTGTGGCAAAGATGTTATTGGTCGCGGCGTATCATTTACCATATCGTTGGACGAAGTTGACACAATTGGTGCCGATATCATACGGATATTGAAGGAAAAATTTGGTGTAGTAGCCACCACCAAGGAAATTCATTGTGACAGGAAGGACGGTACTAAAAGCGAATATGCAATAATCAGCGCACGTGGCAAGGATTTATTCAAATTCATATATGGTTTGATTGGGTTCACAAAAAGACTGGATGAGTCAATACTCGGTTGGAATTCTGCGGCAAAATGGTGGTTGATCGCTGGTTGGTTACTTGGCGATGGATACATTGGGAAAAATGATGGTTCTCATACAATCATTTCATCAAATGGGATACTATCTCAGCAGGTATTCTCCATCATTTCGTCGTTGGGCGTCAGGGCTGATATAAAGGAGTATAAATCGACCAATACCAGCGGTTTTGTTGGCAAACGATGGTATACAATGGTGCGATCAAATGATGTTCCAGATGCAGTTACTGAATGCTTTATAAATTTGGGCAAGAGAAATTCAGAAGTTGACCACACGCCACAATTCAATACATTCCGGGTAAGTGATTTTACTAAAAGGGATGATGGATTTTTTAGGATGTTTCGCAGTATTGATAAATCAAATCAAAGGATTGCTGACGTATACAACATCGAAGTCGATGTTGATAATTCCTACATAGTAAATGGTGTTGTTGTGCATAATTGTAAGCACATCAGTGCATTGATGAAAGCCCTTCCATGGTATAATTCCACGGTTGCCCGTTGGCTCAAGGAGTTCTACGGTAAGGGTATAGCCAAAGTGGAGAAATCGGCAAGGGCAGAATCCGAATTTGCGAAGAAAGCCGCTGGAGCATTGGCACAGCGTGCCGAGGATGTCAAAGCCAAGGCCGACGCAGAACCCAAGCACGAAGCGGAACCCGGGACCAACGATTCCGTCCCGGAGAGCGTGGATCATGGGGCTATTTTTTGCAGGATATTGGAATCGTTTGATAGTTCGAAATTCATCAATGAGTCAGAAGATTCTGATGACCCACTTATCAGACACGCAGAGTATGAACTGAAATTGGCGGGTGTCGGCAATCAGGATTCTGATTATGGTGGAATGTTGTATGATGCCGTGATGGATTTAATCCGCGAATTCTCCAAACAGGGTCACTCTGGGATGTCGGCGAGTATGACGCTTGCTATGTTTGATAAGTTGGCCAGATTTGATGCGTTGACCGACGTTACCGATAACCCGGATGAATGGATGGAATTCACTGATGGGAAATGGCAGAGTAGAAGGAGCAGTTCCAAATTTTCCTCCGATGGTGGCAAGACATACTACGATATAGATGATTGGGTTACTGATGACGGTCATGGTGTAAAAGTCATAGGTAAGCCCAAGACCCTTAAAATGTACACGTCGAAGAAGTGGGGCAATTCATGAGTTTATACAGTATAGCAACTAGGATCATGGATGCGTTAACTGTCAATCGGGCAATTAACGAGGGCATATCCCTGCCAGATGTTCAACAGACGGTCAAAGAGGAATTTGGTGTACTTACTGGGTCATTTCCCGCTGGCCCATCGTCTACTAAATTCTGGGTTTTGAATGGTGGAGAACTGATTCATGTACCATACATTCATGACTGGGTTGGATTCACATTTGATGATTATAATGATCGCAAAATCCCGGAAGAGTATGTACACGGCGATGTTGGTGGGGATATTTTGAAATCCGGTGGTATTAAAGTTGTCATTTCCGAGAATACAGAAGACATAAATATAGGCATGCAGGCAAACCGGATGACGCCCAAACAGAGGGCAGCAATTATTCGTATCTATAAGGAATACACCCCAAAACGGATGTACGTTGAGGTTTTTGGTAACGACCGCGAATCTTTCATTTCTCAAATTGATAACCTTGATTGGTTTGAAATGTTGCTGGGTTCTCGGGCAAAGGATCGTGAAGCAATGGCTGTCATGGAATCCACATCTATGAGTTCCATATCGTATTTGCCCACACAGCTTGGTGCAGTCAAGTCACTGTTTTCTGATTTGGCAAAGGAGAAGCCCGATTGGGATATAGAGATTTTGGAAGCCGATGATTTCAATGAGTTCAAGATTGGTGATCGTGCCAAGATCTCGGTTCCGAAGAAACACTGGGACAGTTTCTTGAGTTCGTTGGGTAATCAGTATAACGGCAAATTGTTGAAGCTCGGGGAAGCAAAAGAACCACGCAAAATGACTCGTGAAGAGTTCATGAAGGAGCGGGGTGTCAATGCTGACCCAGGCGCAGATCACGGTGGTCTTGAGGGAATGGCCAGTGTATCCGGCAGTGCCCGCAAAGCATGGTCTTCAAGAAGGGAAAAAGCGTTCGGTGATTGGTTTGCTGTCGAACAGGAATACGCGAATTTGGTTGCTGCCGGTGAAATAGTCGACCCAAGTGGCAAATACAAAAAGGTAGAAAAGAAGCCGGTGGAAGCACCAAGATGGATGCAATTGCAGAGGATGCGGTATAAGGAACTGCAGGAATTGGCTAAAAGCCTGGGTGTGAAGCACACCATGGGTAAACAGCCGATGATTAAGGCCATAGAAGCCGCAGAACTTGCAAAGGGTAAGATGAACGAATCAGAAAATGAAGACGATTTGCGGAAACTTCGGACAGATTTGAAGACTGCATTGCTTGATATCACACGCCGGAAAGAGATCACTAAGGCGAGTGTTTCCGCGATGCGGTGGATTTCCACGTTTGGTATGATTTCCTATTCCACCAATGTGGAAAAGGCGGTTGCCATTGCCGATGAAGATCGTAGCAAATCCGTACAACGACTCTATGGAAAGCTTCTTCGGGTCTACGGCGACGATCGTGGCATGCTTGAAATGTTGATTAACGCCGTAAGAACCCAGAAGCCATTGAATACATTTGAGGTTTTTGACAAATTTGACGATTTGTACGGCACAGTCGTAAAATCCCAATACGGTGGGGTTGTTTTGGAACATGGGGCGGTTGTTGACTTCACCGGTGGGATGTCACAGTGGATCTACGTCGGCAATGGTCAACAGGAAGTATTGGATTTGATCGAAGCCGACTATTCGCAATATGTGAAAGTCGTTAAGAATATGATTTGGCCGATTGGCGATAATGGTGAATTTCGCCATAGTTTCTTTGTTGATTTGAAACATGCCATTGATGATGTTAGTGAGTTGGGATAAGGAGCAATAATCATATGAAATCGAAACAGATTCTTGAATCCGTGGAACTGTCAATTTACAAGTGCCTGCTCACAGCTTTGGGTGAGTATAATCTTGATGTTCCATGTACGGGTGTCAGTAAGATGTTTGATACTTTGGCCGCTGGTGGGGCAAAGCTCCTTCCAAAGGATAAATTGGCACTCATGATTCTAAACCACATTTGTTGCAATGATACGTCGTCGGCAATAGTTCACAAGCTGCTGAATACCAGGTTCTCGGATTTGCCGATTGCGGTACGACCCATAATTAAGCCCAACAGGAAATACGAAGTTGCCTTCTGGACATGTGGTCGGGTGGTTTCCGATAGAGTCAAGGATTTGATTGATTTCAATGGCGTCGGTGGTTCTGGGGCGTGGACCGACATGGATGGTAAGAAGCACGAAATCGTAAAAGTTACCGGTAGTGATTGGAGCTAATTGATATGATTACCAATAACGACGGCATGTACAATCTGATTGATAGATTGAAAAAGACGTATTCGGATTTGCAGGAAGCCGAAGCATCAGCCGCGAAGGATAAAAAGCGCAAGGATCAGTTGGAGGAGGATCCCAAGGTTGATGACAATAAAGTAAAGCCCTGTACTCCACAGACCCAAAAGCCCGGTGAAGGCGAAGATCTCGACCCCGATGATGTCAGTATGGAGAAACCCGAGGATGTTGATGAGAGTGCTGATGGCAATTCGGGCGACATTACCGATTCGGACGGTCGTGTATACAGATTCCTCCATAGGGACGAGCCGTTTACCCATGAATGTCTCGAAAAGGACAAAAAAGACAGTGGTGTTGCCGAGTGTACGGAGAAAGAATTGGAGATGTTCAAAAAGGAGAAATCCGAACATCCGGAATTCACCGACGAGCAGGTTTGGCAAATCGTCAGGGACCACATAGCATTGGGTGAGGCTGTCGGTTCCAGCGCCGTTGGGTTCGCCAAACATGTGTTCTCCGTTACCTACAAGGATGATTCCGGCACCGAGCGTGAAGATCGGGTGATGGCTTTTGATGATGCCGATGCACGCAAAATGGTTGGCAATAAGGGTTCGGTTACCGGCGTTAGAATGGTTGAGGAGTCCGTGGTTCGTGAATCGGTTGAAGAATTGATTGGCGAAATCCCAGGTATCGAGCCTGGTGAGCAGGATGTCCTCCGGTGGGCCATAGAGAACGGCGTGGTATCGAATGATATGCCTGACTATGACGCAGTTGTTGATGCGTTGGCGGAGCATCCGGACGTCATTGCTATCGCCGACGAATTCGCCGGTGGTGCTGGTGTCGAGGAAATGGACTTTGATGACATGAGTGCCGAAGATCGTTTGGAATATGCCAATCGACAGGCACAACTCAATGACGAAGCCGCGTATGTGAAGTACATTTTGCTGCCCATGGCGAAAGAAGCACACGAGAAAGCCGCCATGGGAAGAAATGAATCAAAATTCAGGGTATTCTTGAGCGGTGGTTTGGTCAAAGAAGTATCCGCTGAAAGCAAAAAGAGTGCCATCGGCGCACTGTTGGCGGAATCCGATGAAGGTTGCAAGGTTATATATGTGGAACGGGTGAATGAGGAGATTGAGAGCGGCCGTGGCATGTACAGAGTCCAGTTTGACGATGGACACGTTGAGAATGTGGAAGCCGAGAACAACGTCAGTGCCATGAAATCCGCCAAGGAGAAGCACGAAGGGATGGTTTCCAGTGCCCAAAAGGTACAGGACGAGGTTGGAGAGGTCAAACCCGGGGTGTTTCGGGTATTTTTCACAGATGGGCACCACGAGGACGTGGAAGCCTCGACAAGGGTTGAAGCCATGGCTTCGGCCAAGAAGTTATATACAGGATGGCCTATAGTAAATGTCGAGGTCGTGGAATCAAAGGAAATCAAAGAGGAAGCATCCACGACAGGCAAGGTGTACCGCATCGACATCGATGGCATATTGACCGTTGAGGTTGAAGGTCATGACTATGAGAAACGGACGCCCAACAAGGAGAATATCGAGAGGGTAAACACCCTGAAACGTGCCGGTGCGGAAATTGTGTTGTGGACAGCCCGAGAATCTGGTGATCGTGAAGTTACCGAGGGGTGGCTCCTGGAGAATGGTGTTGAATTCTCGTCTTTGGAAATGGATAAGCCGGTATATGATGGGCTGGTAGACGATTTATGTGTGGATTTGGGTGAGTTGGTTGCTGAACTTGTCAAAAGTGATGAACCAGAGACTGACGACAATGAACCGGAAGTTGAACCCGAGCTAGAACCCGAGCCCGAAGTCGAGAATGAATCCGTGGTTCGAGAAGAAGAGACTACGGACAAGCGCACGGTTGTGGCGCGTGGGATAGTGGATAAAGCATCTGCCGATAACATGGCCCGGGAAAAACATGGGGTCGCGGTTGTCGATGATGAAGATGGTGAAAAGTTTATGGTCATCGTTAAGGAATGTAAGATCGCTGAAAGTGACAGACTAATCAAGGCGACAATACCCAATCGTGGAACGGAAGCCAATCATGTGGAATTGCCGGAGGATGAATTCCTGAATGGACTGGCCAATAATGACACATTCAAGAAATACGGTTATTGGTTCAGTGGTGCGGTCGAAAAAGATGGCCAGATAATTGCCGAATTCATTTCAGCCGATGCTCCAAAGGTGGAAATTGTCGTCTACGGCGAGATAGTTGATGAATCCAAGGTTACCACCAATGAAGCCGAAGTTGATGTCGGTGAAGTGGATGAGAAGCCGGAAACTGTCACTTGTCCAAGATGTCATGGTCGTGGTGGTAATTTCGGTGACAAGGATGGGTGTTTGTTGTGTGATGGGGACGAGGTTGTGGTTCCGGTTACAATGGACGGTGTTCCAATCCCCGCTGCTGACTATGATATAAAGACCCACAAGGGTGCATACATGACATTGGGCGACTTATCCTCCGAAGACAAACGCATTAGGCAATATTGACCAATGATATTAAGAATCTACAACATGATAAGAGAGTCGGCCATCGATTTCCCAATGGAAGACCTTGATTTGTCCATTTGGGACAAGGATGGCGATTCGTACGTGCTTGGCGAGGATGTCAAAGCTAGTGTGCTTGGGTTCATCGGTCAATACAAGGATGCTGATTTGCTTGATATCGCAGGAGCCGACGATTCCGGCAACAAACATGTGCACATAACGGGTTCGATTGGAACCAATCAGTGGACGAAAGATTCCGATGTTGACATCCATATAGTGCTTCCAGAAGACAGCAAGTATTTTAATGATGAAGATTTTCAAGAAGTGGTGAAAAGGTGGTCTGCCGATCAGGATTTCAAGATTTCCGGTCATCCTGTGGAAATTTACATGCAATCGGACATGAACCAGGAATATTTGGCTGATGCCTGCTACAATGTGATGACCGGCGAGTGGTTGAAGGGACCGAAAATTGTTCCACAGGACTACGACCCATACGAAGATTTTGCCCATGTGTTCGACGATCTGAGATCAGAAGTCTCGGAAATAGATCTGCTTTTTGGCGAATTGCGTCGTGATGTCATAGACTACGAAGTCATAAAATCTGCGATTAAACAGATGCCCAAGGATGTACGGCAAAAATTATTGGCTAAATTGGAGGCAAAGCTTCGGGAAATTGAGGATGACATCGATGGGCTGTACAGAAAACGTAAGGAATTGGTGAATGCAAGATCTCTGGCGTCTGGTGCAAAGTCCAAAGAGCAAGCACTTACCGATAAGGGGTTGATCAAAAGTTGGGGCGATAAAAACGCGACTTTCAAGTTTATTGCTCGATACCAGTATTTGAGAGTCATAAAGGAACTCCAGGATATAGTCGATGATTCTGGCGAGTTGGCACATAAAGATGTCGATAAAGTAAAAGACACTATAGAAGGGGAATAACATGTTGTATGAGAATCTTTTCGAGAGAATCATGGCGGTGGTTCAGGGATGTAAAGTGAATGAAGACACCGGTGTTGGCGATGCGGATAATTGGGTATCGATAGTCAAGGATGTTGAAAAGTCCGGTCCCACTGGTGAAAAGTTGAAGACCACACAGTTTTATCTTAATCCAAAAACCAATGAATGGAAAATTGTGGTTTTGGTTGACGGCAAGGAGAAGTCTAGGGTTATCAGTGCCGACGATATGGTAGCGGCTGTCGGTGAAGAATCCGCCAAAGAGTTGATTGACATGGCCATGAAGCGCATGGGCGACAATACCAGTGAGTCCAAAGTCGATGAAGCTGGTGAGGGAAAGACTTTTATCCTGAAAGTCTCCATGGATAACGACGCGTTTGTGGACGATCCCGCAAGGGAATTGGCCCGGGTTTTGAGGAATGCCGCAGATCAAGTCATCCACGGTGAAATGAACGTTGATGCTGGTGACAGCAAAAATCTCAAGGACGTCAATGGGAACACTGTGGGCGAAATGCGGATAGTGGTTGGTCCCAGCAGCACCAAGTATGAGGACTAATGACCAATGTCCAATATGATTCCAAGACGGGTAATTGATACAATGAGACATCAGGTTGATGTATCTCTCAATGCCTATGGTATTGATTGTACATTGTACATACCGACTACGGAATCATTTAATGCTGCGGAGAAGAAGGACGTATTTTCCACCCCGGATGATTATGAATACTTGAGTTATGCGGCAAAAGTTTTCATTGAGTGGCAACCCTCCACATACAGGCTGAAAAAGCTTGGAATGTTTGTTGAGGGGAATCTTCCAATATTGGCGTGGTTCGGCAACAAAGCTATAGCATTGGAAGGTTCGGAAGCTGGTGCGGAAGTTGATATCGATGTGGTCAGGCACTCGTATTTCAGAATGACACCCGAATTTATCCCGGGCAGTTATGTCGGCGTGGAAGAATTTGAAATAGTGAATCAGATAATTAAAAACATGCACGATGCAGTAATTCTTCAAGGATTTTCCATTGCGCCAAGGAGGGTGCAGATATGACGGAAAGGGATTTTTTCAAGAATGTTGGTATAAAAT
>Ga0265297_10010645_pt1 | contig 11491 bp, 14 predicted proteins | sample Munlanlwell13791_FD_192502 | JGI IMG/M metagenome (GOLD analysis project Ga0265297, IMG submission 192502) | Leachate microbial communities from a municipal landfill in Southern Ontario, Canada - Leachate well 137-91 | ecosystem: Engineered > Solid waste > Landfill > Unclassified | place...
GAGAATTCGGAAATATCTTTGGCTTCAGTAAGTCTGGCAGGAGAGTCAGCAAGAAAAGCTTCCAAGAAAAGAGTTCCTGCGCGGAAAAGAAAATCTGCAAGGAAGGAGGGAAAATCTTCGGGAGAAAAGATAAGAGTCAGGCAGGAATCTGTTTTGGGGGATGACCTGAACGATGATGACGGAGCGGGCGTTTTCAGAAAAGACGGACAGCTTACCGTTGACGTTTTTGAAACAGAAAACTACGTTTTTATACAATCAGCAGTAGCCGGCATAACGCCGGAAGATTTGGATATAACTATTGAAAAAGACATGGTTTCCATAAGAGGGAAAAGAGAAAGACAGCTTGAAGAAAAAGCTGAAAACTTTGTTTACCAGGAATGCTATTGGGGCAGATTCTCAAGAGAAATAGTTCTTCCCGCAGAGGTGGACAAATCAGGGGCCGAAGCATCAATGAAAAACGGCATACTGACTATAAAAATACCGAAAATAGAAGGCCAGGATACTAAAAGACTGGATATAAATATTGAGTAAATCAACAAAGATAAAAGCTTAAGATGTTGTGCCGCGGGTGGGAGTCGAACCCACAATCCACAAAGGAACATGCTCCTAAGGCATGCGCGTATTCCAGTTCCGCCACCGCGGCTTTTTTATTTATCTTATTATACTCTTTTTTAGCGAAAACTCAATGATGTCAGCCTCCTATGATTAGTCTCACAAAAGATATGAGAGACCTTGCCGCAACTCCTACTGCCACGCCTATGAGCGAGAACAATACAAAGTTTCTTGCTCTGGCAACTTTCTCCGGGTCTCCCGAGGAAGTGATAAAGGAGAAGCCTGCGATTACCAAAAATATCGCCGCCACGATTATCAGAATGCTGAACATCCAGTCAACAAGGTTTTCCAGTATGACTAAGAAATTAAGGTTTTCAGGGATTCTTTCCGGAGGGGGCGTCTGGGCATAGGCCATGGACGGAAACATCAACAAAGAAAATAAGATTAACGCAGCTTTTTTCATAGTACATTAATTATCATTCCTTATTGTTTAAAATTATCTTAAAAAAACAGCCCTGCTTTGAGGCAGGGCTGCTGTTTGGCAATTTTATCCTTCTACAATATAGCGTACCAGCGCAACCAATCCGACAGAGGCTACGGCTACTCCCACTCCGATTAAGGCCCATAAGATAAACAGCCTTGCTTTTTTTACTTTTTCAGGCTCTCCTTGTGCGGTGATGAAATAAAATCCGGCGACAATGATGAATATGACAGCAGTAATAAGTAGGATTGTAAACAGCCAATTGGTCAGCCTTTCAAGAGCTTCAAGCATATCGTCTTCGTCCAAATCCGGAGGCCCTTCAACATCGTCTCCTCCCCCAAAGATAATATCCCATATTTGCGCCGAAGCTACAAAAGGGAACATCACTAAGACAAATAATAATATGGGCACTATGATTTTTTTCATAAATCTAAGTTATTAAATATTAATTTTAAAGCTCAACTTTTGTGTCTTTTATTATTATATATCAACGGAATAGAAAATCAACTAAAGAGCTGTTAATAAAAAACCGTCCTCCGGGCTGGAGGACGGAACTATTCAAGATATCCGACATTCTATCCTTCTATTATCATTCTTATAAATGCGACAAGACCTCTTGCAGCTACCGCCACTGCTATTCCAATCAGAGCATAGAGTACAAAATTTCTGGCTGTGGCAATCTTGTCTGGGTCTCCTGATGCTGTAATGAAGTTGAAGGCGGCGATAATGATGAAGATGGCGGCCACAATCAGCAAAATAGTAAATAGCCAGTCAACTATGTTTTCCAGGATAACCATGATATCAAGGTCTTCGGGAACCGCTTCCGGAGGAGCAGCCTGAGCTGCTGCCAGCAACGGAAGGGCTGTCAACGATGCCAATGTAATGCCTAATAAAACTTTTTTCATGCTGTTTTTTCCGCCATGTAGGCGGACTATTTGTATATAATCGGCCTTTATATTATTATAAGGCAAGCAGACAATAAAAGCAATAAAAAAGTCCCCGTTTTTGGCGGGGACAATTTATTCAAACTGATTCGCTTCCTATCCTCCCATTACCATTCTTACAAAAGCGATAAGCCCTCTTGCGGCTACTGCTACTGCTACGCCGATTAAGGCATAGAGTACAAAATTTCTGGCTGAAGCAACTTTTTCCGGGTCTCCTGATGCTGTAATGAAGTTGAAGGCAGCGATAACCAAGAATATGGCGGCCACAATCAGCAAAATGGTAAATAACCAGTCAACCACGTTTTCCAGAATAGTAAGAATATCAAGGTCTGCGGGAATTGTTTCCGGAGGAGCAGCCTGGGCTGCTGCCAGCAACGGAAGGGCTGTCAACGATGCCAACGTAATGCCTATTAAAACTTTTTTCATGCTGTTATCCATTTAACGGATTATTTTTTAATCCTTATCCTTAAAAAAGACAAGGATGAATCGACCTTTTTCAATTATTATTAACCTTTTATAATTTTTTCAATTATTGCTATTATTCCTCTGGAAGCGACAACAACTCCAAGGCCGATAGATGCCCATAAAACCATTTTTTTTGCAGTATCAATTTTTTGCGGGTCTCCTACCGCGGTAATGAATCTGTATCCTGCTATGATGTACATTATTACGGCTATTGCCAGAGAAAGAGTAAAAATCCATGCTATAATGCTGTTCAGCACATCTTGCAACGTCCTGTCTCCCAAGGGATTTTCAATGTTTATTGTCTGGGCTGAAACAATAAAAGGAATCAACAGTAAAAAAATTATTAAATTACATCTTTTATTTTTCAAAAACCAGGCCATAATGATATTTTCCCGCATTAATTTCTTCTTTAAATTCAAGTCCTTTTTCTTTCGCCATATTTTTTACATCGTCTCTGGAAATCCTGTTTGTCGGACCGTGAGGCGTTTCGGCATTCCAGTCTATAATTAGCAAAATCCCCCTGTTTTTAAGCACTCTGTATGCTTCTGTTATTATAGCAATTTTGTCTTCAGCCTGAAAGAGCACGTTGGGGATAACCACAACGTCAAGGCAAGAACTCGGCAGTGTTGAGCCTTTATCTTTTTCCAGGTTTCCTCTTACTATCTTTATATTATTGATTCCTTCCAAAAGCAGGCGGCTTTTCAGCGCGGAAAGAACCCCTTCTTGAATGTCTATGGCATAAACTAATCCTTCGTCCAGCCTTTTTGCCAGGGAAACGGTAAAACCGCCGGAGCCGCATCCAAATTCGGCAGCCAGCATATCGGTGCGTAGTTTTAATTGGTCGAGCACTTCTTCGGGATTAAGAAATCCTTGTGTCATATTTTTACATGCAGGCGGCTGAAGCAACTTTGTCTCCTTCCGCCAGCCTCATTATTCTTACGCCCTGCGTCGCTCTGTTTAATTTTGGTATAGACGATATTTTGGTTCTTATAACCTGGCCTTTTTTGGAAATGACAATCAAATCCTCCTCCTCTCCCGCCAAGATAGCGGAAAAGCTCAAATCTCCTGTCTTTGAAGTAACGTTTGCCGTTTTTATTCCGCTTCCGCCCCTTCCCTGCAATCTGTATTCTTCAACATTGGTTCTTTTTCCGTAACCGTTTTCCGAAAGAACCAGCAGGAATTGGTTGTCTTTTTTCTCTTCAACCGCATCCATCCCTATCACCTCGTCCTGCTTGCTTAATCTTATTCCTATTATTCCTGCCGCAGGCCTGCCCATGGTTCTGATGTCCTTTTCTTCAAACCTTATTGACTGGCCTTTCTTCGTCACTATTATTATATCATTTTTGTCAGAGTTTTTAACAACCCTGCGCAAGGAATCGTCTTTTCTAAGATTTATGGCTATAAGGCCGGACCTTCTTACATTATTAAACTCTTCCAGCGATGTCTTTTTTATTATACCTTTTTTGGTAATCATCACCAAATTCTTGATTCCGCTCTCCATATCTTCTTTGCCTAGGCTCATCAAAGACAGTATTTTGTCGGAAGAAGATGTCTCAATGAAATTGGAAAGGCCTCTGCCTCTTGCCACTCTGGTTGATTCGGGTATTTCATAGGATATTGTTCTGAAAACTTTTCCTGAATCAGTGAAGAAAAGAAGAGAATCGTGGGTGTTTGCCAGGAGGAAATGCTCTATTACGTCGTCCTGCAAGGTTTTCATTCCCATAATTCCCTTGCCCCCTCTTTTCTGGATTTTATAAATGGAAGGATTTATCCTTTTTATATACCCTCCTTGAGTCAGGGTTAAAATAGTCTCTTCTTGGGGAATCAGGTCTTCTTCGGCGATTTCTCCGACTTTTTGGGCATAGACCTTGGTTTTTCTTTCGTCTCCGAAAGCGTCTTTCATCTCTTTAACCTCTTTTTTAACAATGCCTTTTATTTTCTCAGGGCTTTTAAGAATGGCAGTATATTCTTTTATAAGAGCGTTCATCTGCTTTAATTCGTCTTCTATTTTTTGTCTTTCCAGCTTGGCCAAAGCGGCAAGCTTGGTTTCCAGAATGGCTATTGCCTGGATTTCCGTAAGCTTGAAGCCTTTCATCAAATTGTTTTTGGCGTCTTCTCTGTCTTTTGACGCTCTTATTGTTTTGATGACAGCGTCTATTTTATCCAGGCATTTATGCAGGCCCTCTAAAATGTGGGCTCTTTCCTTGGCTTTTTCCAAATCGTATTTTGTTCTTCTGACGATTACTTTTTCCCTATGTTCTATGAAATATCTTAAAATGTCAGGCAAAGATAAGACTTCAGGCTTTATGCCGTCAACCAATGCGAGCATGTTTAGATGGAATGTTTTTTGCAGGTCGGTGAATTTCCACAAACGGTTTAAAATCTTTTTGGGAAAAGCGTCTTTCGTCAGGTCTAAGACGACTCTCATTCCGTCCTTGTCGGATTCGTCTCTGATGTCTTTTATTCTTTCAATCTTTTTCTCCTGCACCAGTTTTGCAAGCTGTTCCACCAGGGTTGATTTTAAAACCTGATAAGGAATTTCCGTAATTATAATTTGAGTTTTTCCGGAGCTGGTTTCCGAAACATCCGCTTTTCCTCTCACGACAATAGGGCCCTTGCCCTGGGAATAAGCCGTTAAGATGTCCTTTTTTCCGTATATCGCGCCGCTGGTCGGGAAGTCAGGGCCTTTGACGAACTCGCAGATTTTTTCAACATCCGCTTTCGGGTTGTCCACCATATAAATAATGGCGTCAGCAAGTTCTGACAGGTTGTGGGGAGGGATGTTTGTAGCCATTCCTACCGCTATTCCCAAAGAGCCGTTTAAAAGCAGTTGGGGCAAGGGAGACGGAAGAATGACAGGTTCTTTTCTCGTGCCGTCGTAATTCGGCCTGAAATCAACTGTTTCTTTTCTGATATCCTGAAGCATTGCTTCGCCCTGCTTTGACATTTTACACTCGGTATAACGCATGGCGGCAGGGCTGTCCCCGTCAATGCTTCCCCAGTTTCCCTGTCCTGTTATTAAGGGATATCTTAAAGAAAAGTCCTGGGCCATTCTGGCCAAGGAATCGTAAACAGCCGTATCTCCGTGGGGATGATAGCGCCCCAAAACAGAACCTACGACCGTAGCTGATTTTCTGAATTTTGCAGAAGATGTCAAGCCGTCTTCAAACATTGCATAGAGGATTCTTCTGTGAACAGGCTTTAGCCCATCTCTCACATCAGGCAGGGCGCGGGAAACAATAACAGACATCGCATAATCAATATACGATATCTTCATTTCTTCAACTATTTCTCTTTGCTCTACGCCTGCCTTTCGCGTTTTATCGCTCATTTTCTAATTCTTGGATTATTTTCTCAAATTCTTCAAAATCTTCATCTGTTCCCGCCGGAGCCTCAAATTCCGGAAAATCAGCGGAAGGATAATTTACTTGTTTTAGGATATCGCTTTCCTGGAATTCTTTCAAGTTTTTTGAACAAACATACAGCCATAAACCGATAAAAATAATAGCGGCGAATATTATTACGCTCCATAAAATAATCTTTTTTTCGCCATCCGGCTTATTTTGAAGTTTTTTTATGAAGTCCACAAATTTATGCCTCCAAGCCGATTATCTTTACTTCTTCTTTGGGAAGGTCTTTGGCTTTTATAGACAGCCTCGGCATTTTTTCCATGTTTTTTATGCCTAAAATCTTCAGAAATTCATCAACTGAATTCAATTTTTCTTTTGACTTTCCAATTTTGTAGTTCATCGGCAGAATAATCTTTGGTTCTATCTGGGACATTATTTTGACCGCTGACTTGGCTTCCAGCGACTGGCCGCCTCCGACCGGAATCATCAGTATGTCTATTTCGCCGATTGCTTCTATTTGTTCCGTAGTCAACTCTTGCTGATTTATCTTCCCCAAATGGCATATGTTTATATCCTCTGTTTCCATAACATATATGGTGCTGTTTTCAGCCGGTATTCCTTGGATATATACTTCTTTTTTGTCGTATTCTCCGGGCCCGTCTATTAAAAAATACTGGCCTGAAGGAATTTTCTCTTTGCTGTCTGTGGATAACAAAATATCGGCTTCCAGCTTGGGGCCTCTTAATCCCGACTCTTTCGTGGGAGGGTCAATGATTATGTTTACATCTTTTTGGGCCGCTATTTTAAAACACGTCTGCCCGTACCAGTTTATGTTCATACATTTTTATTATATATCATTCTATCATATTGATTTATCGGTTTCAACTGCTGCGGCGCAAGAATTTAATTTCGGCGCGCAAAAAGGTTGATTTTTTTTATGGGTATGATATATATGAAATATTATGGAAGCTACATTAGATAAAAACAAATTAAGACCCTTAAGAATAGATGAAATCGTCCAGGGCAAAGTCATAGATACGGGTAAGGCCTCGGTCTTTTTGGATTTGGGCCCCCGGGGAACCGGAATAATATATGGAAGAGAGTTTTATGAGGCAAAAGACAAGCTCAAAGGCCTGAAAATAGGAGATACCATTTTTGTCAAAGTGGTAGGACTTGAGAATGATGAAGGATACACAGAGCTTTCTCTGACCCAGGCTGGAAAAGAGCTGGCATGGGAGCAGCTTAAAGAAAAAAAAGACAAGGATGAGCTGGTTACTGTTAAAATTCTCGGAGCCAACAAAGGAGGGCTTCTGGCAAGGGTTTCCGATATTCAGGCATTTTTGCCGGTTTCCCAGCTTTCCCAGGCCAATTATCCGAAAGTGGAGGGAGGTGATTCAACAAAAATACTGAAAGCGCTGCAAAAATTCATAGGCAAAGAAATGGAGGTAAAGGTATTTGACTTTAACCCTGAAGAGGAAAAGCTTATACTCTCTGAAAAGGCCAAAGACAACGAAAAGATAAAAGACGTCCTGAAAAATTATAACGTGGGAGACGTTGTTGACGTCGAGATAACGGGAATAGTTGATTTCGGCGCTTTTGTAAAAATTCCCATTGCTGATTCTTCCGCCGAAAAAGACCTGGATAGCTTGGAAGGATTAATTCATATTTCTGAACTGGACTGGCAGCTGATTGACGACCCTTCCCAAATAGTCAAAGCGGGAGATAAATTGAAAGCTAAAATTATTGATATAACAAACGGCAAGATATCCTTGTCTTTGAAGGCGCTGAAAGAAGACCCTTGGCAGAGCATAGAGGAAAAAATCAAGAAAGGAGATGTCATAGAAGGAAAAGTGAGCAAGTTCAATCCTTTCGGCGCATTTGTCCAGCTTACGGATAAAATTCAGGGATTATGCCATGTGTCTGAATTCGGTACGCAGAAAAACATGGAAGAATCGCTGGAAATAAATAAAAGCTACAAGTTCAAGGTTTTGCTTATTGACCCGAAAGAGCACAGGCTTACTCTTAAGCTTGAAAAGTAAGATATCAAAGCCCTGGAATAAAGAAAGCTGGATTTTACCCAGTTTTTTTTATACCATTATATAATGATAAGAAATCTGTTGAGAAAAATCGTTCCTGAGTTTTTGCTTAAGGCTTACCACTATTGCCTGGCTTTTTTAGGCGCTCTTTTTTACGGTTTTCCCTCAAAAAAGCTTATTGTAGTAGGGATTACCGGCACAAGCGGGAAGTCAACAGTAGCAGAATTAACCTCTTTTATATTGGAAAAATCAGGGAATAAAACAGCTTCCATGTCTTCTGTGAGATTCAAGATAGGCGATAAAGAAGAAGAGAATAAGCTTAAAATGACAATGCCCGGGCGTTTTAAGATTCAAAAATTCTTAAAGCAGGCTGTCAATGAAGGATGCAAATTCGCTGTTTCGGAAGTGACGTCCGAAGGCATCAAACAATTCAGGCATAAGTTTATCAAGTTTGATATCGCTGTTTTGACTAATCTGACCCCGGAGCATATTGAATCCCATGGAGGCTTTGAAAACTACAGAGAAGCAAAATCAGAGCTTTTCAGGGCGTGCAAAAACATTCATATCATCAATTTGGACGATGAAAACGCTGATTATTTCTGGAAAATACCGGCAAAGAATAAGATAGGATTCAGCAGAAATGAGTTTGACGAGGTATTGCCTGAAAGAATGAATATGCCGGGGGAGTTTAATAAATACAATGCATTGGCCGCGGTTAAAACAGCTGTAACTTTGGGGGTGTCTCTTCAAGACTGCAGGGAATTATTGCAGGAGTTTGGAGGGATTGAAGGCAGAATGGAAACGATAATTGAAAAACCTTTCAAGGCGATAGTAGACTATGCGCACACTCCCGAACAGCTGGAAAAGGCCTATGAAACGATAAACAGCAAGAATCTTATCTGCGTTTTTGGTTCCTGCGGAGGAGGAAGAGACAAGCGGAAAAGGCCTGTGCTGGGAAGAATAGCAGCCAAATACTGCCAAAAAATCATTCTGACTAACGAAGACCCTTATGACGAAGACCCTGTTCAAATTCTGTCTATGATAAAATCAGGCGTTTTTGATTCTCGGTTCCCAAAAGCTGATTTTTATGAGATTCCAAACAGAAGAGAGGCCATTAAAAAGGCTTTGTCTCTGGCAGAAGCCGATGATATTGTGATAATCACGGGGAAGGGGTCAGAACCTTGGATGTGCCTTGCAAACGGCAAGAAAATCCCCTGGAAAGACGGAAAAATAGTAAAAGAAGAATTGAGCAAATAGGGTATTGCCAGGGGGCCAGGAAGTGCTAATATCAAATATTAGCACTTTTTTGTTCTTTTTAGTCAAGTAGCCAGAAAGGGGGCATATATGAACGCACCACCGAGAGATTTGTTCACAAGATTTGAAGGGAACCCTATATTGTCGGCAGCCAACTGGCCTTATCCCATAGACAGGGTATGTAATCCTGCGGCAACGGAATTCAACGAGGAGACAGTCCTTTTGGTGAGAACTGTTGACAGGAGGGAGTTTTCCCATTTGAGCCTTGCGCGCCAGGTAATTTCAGGCGGATTAATCAGATGGCAGATTGATGAGAACCCGACGTTGGAGGCCGACCCGGAACACGGCGAATTCAATAAAGGGCTTGAAGACCCGAGAGTCGTATGGGTTGAAGAGCTCAGAGAATACGTTATTGCCTGCGTTTCCTTCAGGATGGAGAGGATAGGAACGCCTTACGGAATTTCTCTGATTGGAACGAGAGATTTCAAGAATTTCAGAAGGATAAGCAAGCCGTTGGACCCGGAAAACAAAAATGCCTCTCTGCTTCCGAAAATGATAGGAGGCAAATTCGCCCTGATTCACAGGCCTATCAGAAACCACAATGCTCATGTGGCCATATCGTTTTCTGAAGACCTTGTCAATTGGGGAGGAGAGGAGATACTGTTCTCCGCCAGGCCGTGGTATTGGGACTCGGTCATGATAGGACTGGGCTGTCCTCCCATAGAGACAAAAGAAGGATGGCTTGTTGTCTATCACGGAAGCTGGGGAAAGGCCAACAAGCTTGTCTATCGCGTCGGGCTTGCCTTGCTTGACTTGGAGAGCCTGAAACTCATCCGCAGAAGCGAATATTGGGTTTTGGGCCCTGAAACGCAGTATGAAGGCGGAGAAGACGGAATTGTCTTTCCGTGCGGAGCCATTGTTGATGGAAACGACTTGAGAATATACTACGGTACGAACGATTCAAAAATAGGGCTGGCCACAGCCCATATGGACGAAGTGATGGATTACATCACGAAATGCCCTTCTGAATAACAGAAGCGGAGACCCTGTTACGGCAGGGTTTTTTATTACAGAGTTGATTTTTTTATCGTTTTGAGATAAAGTACAGACATTATTATAAACATTGGTTCATGTCAAAAAAGAAAATGCCTCATTCATCAAAAAAGTACATCAGAAGAGAAAAATCCCGCATTCGCAGGACTGTTTTGGATATTAAGAAACAAAAAGAGCTGATTGATAATTTATACTCAAAAAACAATGAAGACAAGGGAAATACACAGCCTAGCAATTAATCTTGGAATAAGGGCGGATTTCAGGGGCGAGGAAGGAGTGAAAAGGCTTCTGGATATCAAGAAGAAAAAATATGAAAAGCTTTCAGAGCAGGAAAGAAGCGATTTTGACAGAGAAATCCTGGAAAACCCCTATTTGGATTCAATAATCCAGAACATCTCTGATGACAGGGAGATAAAAAGAGTTTTGGTTGGCATTGATATTGATACTTCAGAGCTTCTTCTCGCTAAAGAATTAGGCAATATTGATTTGGTTATAGCCCACCATCCTTTGGGCAAGGGCTTGGCTCATCTGGCTGATGTGATGGATTTGCAGGAAGACGTGCTTAATTTTTACGGTGTGCCTATTAATGTCGCAGAAGGCCTGATGAAAGAAAAGATATCGGAAGTGGCCAGAGGGGTCAATTCTTCCAATCATCAGAAAACTCCCAACGCAGCCAAGCTTTTGGGGATAAACCTGATGAATGTGCATACTCCTGCGGATAATCTCGCAGCCAAATTCTTAAAGATTAAAATAGATGAAAGAAACCCCCGGACAATAGGAGAGCTGATTGATTTGTTGAAGGAACTCCCGGAATACAAAGAGTCCCAGAAAATAGGGGTCGGACCAAAGATATTCGTGGGAAGCCCGGACAACAGGACAGGCAAGATTGCCCTGACTGAAATTACCGGAGGGACAGAAGGCAATCCCAAGCTTTATGAAAAAATGGTTCAGGCGGGAATAGGCACTGTTGTCGGAATGCATATTTCAGAAGAGCATAAAAAAGAAGCGGAATCAGCGCATCTTAATGTGGTCATAGCAGGCCATATTTCTTCCGATTCTCTGGGAATGAATATTTTTCTGGATGAATTGGAAAAGCAGGGCATAGAAATAATCCCGTGCTCCGGGCTTATAAGATTCTCAAGAGTTTCCAGCTGAATTTAGCGTGGTAAAAACAGGGGGCTTTTTACAGGCCCTCCGTTTTGTTATTATGAAAGCAATGAGAACAGGAATTGCCACCGTACCGCTGGACTACGGCAAGTGTCCTCCCTGGCTTTTTTTGAGGATGAAGCAGCTTGGCCGGGGCATAATGCTTGCCATAAGGGAAGAATTCGGGCCTGACGAAGTTTTGAAAAGACT
>Ga0265297_10010646_pt1 | contig 11487 bp, 11 predicted proteins | sample Munlanlwell13791_FD_192502 | JGI IMG/M metagenome (GOLD analysis project Ga0265297, IMG submission 192502) | Leachate microbial communities from a municipal landfill in Southern Ontario, Canada - Leachate well 137-91 | ecosystem: Engineered > Solid waste > Landfill > Unclassified | place...
GCCACCTCCTTTTTGTTCGCCACCACCAATTCCTATTTCTGGAATAAATTCTGGACTTTCAAAAAGAAAGGCGGAGCCGCCGGAGGGGAATTCGTCCAGTTCTTGATAGTGAGCGCCATAGGGATAGGGATCAATACGGGCATAGTGGTGGCCGGGACCACCCTCGTGTCTCCGGTTTTCGGGATGTCGCCGGCAGCTTGGGCCAATATTATGAAACTGCTGGCTACCTTCATATCTCTTGTTTGGAATTTCCTCGGATACAAATTCATTGTCTTTAAAGCAAAAGAGGCTTAACCTTTTTCGTCTTATCTCATGGAAAATAATTTAGTTTTATACCGAAAATACAGGCCGAAAACCTTTTCTGAAGTAGTGGGCCAGGAACACGTAGTCCGGACTTTGACCAACGCCATACCGTCGGGCTTGATTTCTCATGCCTATCTTTTCGCCGGACCCAGGGGCTGCGGCAAAACTACCATTGCCAGGCTTTTGGCAAAATCCTTGAATTGCGAAAACAGGAAGGATGGGCAGGCGGAGCCCTGCAATAAATGCTCTTCCTGTCTTGATATGAACGGGAACCGAGCCATAGATTTGATAGAAATAGATGCCGCTTCCAACAGGGGAATAGACGACATCAGGGAGCTGAGGGAGGGGATAAGGTTCGCTCCCACAAAATCAAAATACAAGGTTTTTATTATCGACGAATCCCACCAGCTATCCAAGGACGCCGCCAACGCTTTATTAAAAACTTTGGAAGAACCGCCTTCTCACGCGATTTTCATACTGGCTACCACCGAGCTTCATAAAATGATTCCCACTATTATTTCCCGCTGCCAAAGATTCGATTTCCGAAAGCTTACTTCCCCGGAAATAGTTTCGGGGCTGGCGGGGATAGTAAAAAAGGAGGGATCTGATATTGAAAAGCCGGCCCTGGAGCTTATAGCCCTCAATTCTGAGGGTTCCTTCAGAGACGCTTTAGGCACCTTAAACCAAGTGATGACCTTCGGGGGCAAGACGGCTGATGATATAAAGGAATTATTGGGGATGGTGGATATCTCCTTAATCGCCCAATTTGTTGATTATTTGTGCGATAAAAAAGGGGGAGCGGCAATAGAGTTTTTAAACAATACCCTGGAGAAAGGCAAAGATCCTCAGGAGTTTACCAAGGCCCTTATCAGCTATCTCAGGCAGAGCTTGATAATAAAGATATCTCCGGATTTAACCAACCCAATCCTTACCGGACTTTCAGTTGAAGAACAGGATAAGCTGCGCTCCCAGGTGGAAAAGTGGCAGGAGCCGTCTTTAAGGATGGCGGTAAAGCTCTTTTTAGACGCAGAAAATAAAATGAGGTATTCTCCCATACCCCAGTTACCCCTGGAATTGGCGGTGATAGAAACGTTGAAAATGGGGGAGAAATAGTTTGAAATTATCGAACTGCGGTGGTATAATAAGAAAAGATAAACCGTGGTTCGATGTCTAAGTTTGAAGAAAAAGAAAAAGCCATAAAACTAAGGAAGCAGGGTTTTTCTTATTCTGAAATTTTAAAAGAAATTCCCGTTGCCAAATCGACTTTGTCTTTATGGTTAAGGTCAGTCGGTCTTTCCCAAAAACAGAAGCAAAAACTTACGAAGAAAAAATTAGCAGCCGCATTAAGGGGAGCGCAAGCCAGAAGAGACCATAGGCTGGCTATTACAAAAGAGATTAAGGATAAGGCGATTAGAGATATAGGGGAAATATCCGACCGAGAATTGTGGCTTATTGGAGCGGCACTTTATTGGGCGGAAGGTTCAAAAGAAAAGAATAAAAGTTCCGCTTTAGAGTTTTGCAATTCAGACGCATTAATGATAAAACTGTTTATGCGATGGATTGCCAGATTTATGATGGTTTTACCAGAAAGAATTAAGTTTGAATTGTTTATTCACGAAAATCATAAACATAGGCTACCGCAGGTTAAAAAACATTGGGTGGATGCAACTGGGATGCCCTTTGAAAAATTTAATACGGTATATTTTAAAAAACATAAGCCCAAGACCAATCGGAAAAACATCAGCGATAATTATTTCGGTGTTTTAAAGGTAAAAGTCAGTAAAAGTTCTTCGTTAAATAGGCAAGTGACTGGTTGGATTGAGGGTATTTGTAAACATTGCGGGGTCGTCTAACGGTAGGACATGGGACTTTGACTCCCAGTATTTAGGTTCGAATCCTAACCCCGCAGCACATAAGTATAATTTTCGTTTTTAGCCTCGCTCGGCGCAAAGCGCCTCGCTCCGCTAGACAAATTTTCAAGCAATTTCCAAGGGTTTTTGTATTCCACAAAAACCTCCCGCTCCGAAAGTAGCGGGTTCGAGCCGATTCTTTTTAGATAATTTTTCTTTTCAGGAAAATCTTTCTGCAAAGCGACAATTTGCGCTTGGTTAGCCTCAAAAACGAATCTTTTGCAAAGTTCGAGCCAGTGGTTTCCGTTTTGCTCAAAATCTTTCATTTTTTCAGAAATCTCAATTTTTTGGTTGAGGATTTTTTGTTTTTTATCAGCATATTCTTCGTTGGAAATTATGCCTTCCAATTGGTTGTCTAAAAGCCTGTCTAGTTTTGCTTCAATTTCCCTTAATTGCGATTTCAGATTTTGAGCAAAAGCGCTTTCGGCTTTACAGCTTTCTTTTTTCTCTTTGTTTAATTCTTTTTCCATAATTTTAGCCCAAGCCGAAGGCAAAGAAACTTTTTGAATCAAGTCTGATATTTGCTCGGCCAAATTTTCCTCCCTTATATACTTCTGCGAACACTTGCCTTTCTTTTTTGTGCATCGGTAGTAATTATGCCCTTTCTGCGTTTCAGAAGTAATGGAACATCCGCACTCTTTGCAAAAAAGAAGCGAGCGGAAAGCATATTCAATTTGGCCTCTTTTGGCTTTGTGAGCTTTTCTTTCCATAACTTCCTGGCACTTGTCAAAAAGTTTCTTTGAAACCGCGGGCTTGTGTTTTCCTTGGTGCAGTTCTCCGTTAAAAATAAAAGCTCCATAGAAAAATGGGTTCTTCAAAAACTGCTGGATATTGGAAACGGAAAACACTTTTTTACTTCGGCTAACCAAGCCTAATTCAGTCATTTTATTTCTTAAATCTTTCAGAGAATATTCTCCGGTAGAGTAGAGCTCAAACATTTTTCCCATGAGTTTAAATTTTTCGGGGTCTGGGACAATTTTTCTGTTTATTCTATCATTGAGATATCCTGTTATTGCCAAGCCCGACTGCTCTCCTCTTCTTACTTTCTGCCTCAAACCTCTTTTCACATTCTCTGAAAGATTATCAATGTAGTATTTGCTTTGTCCAAAAGCGATATTGAGCATAAATTTTCCCTGCGGAGTAGGGTCAAACCAAAAGACGGGGAATTTTAGCGAAAGTATTTTCTCAGTGTCAATTAGATAAATTATCTGCCCGCCGTCTATTGAATTTCTTGCCAATCTGTCTGGGTGCCACGCTAAAATTCCTTGAGCCTTGCCGGACTCAATTTGCTTTATCATTTCATTGAAAACAGATCTGCCCGGAACCTTGGCGGTTTGGGATTCAACAAAAATTTCTGATATATCCAAATTTTCTTTTTGGGCAAATTCTTTTAATTCCGTAATTTGGGCTTCAATGGAAAGAATTTGCCTGTCCGGCTCGTCTGTTGATTTTCTTGCGTAGAGAAAATATTTCATATTTTTATATATCGCTTTTGGGCTAAATTATCGCTTTGCTTTCGCCCTTCGGTCGGATAATCGGCTCGTTTGGAAATTGCTTGAAAATTTGTCTAGCGGAGCGAGGCGCTTTGCGCCGAGCGAGGCTAAAAACGAAAATTATACTTATGTGCTGTGTCTTCTTGATAAAATCCGGACTTTTTTCCGAGAAAATCCCGATGCGGAATTTTAGAAATTTTACGCTCGGGCGGGCAAAAAGGAAGAGGGAAGGGGGGGAGGAATTTTTGCCCGCCATCGCTTTTCCGTGTGCCGCAATTTTTCATCCCGCTTATGCAGGATAGTTGCCCTTGCCCCGCCCATCCCAGCGTGGGCAACGGGTTGCTCCCTAATTTACGATTCCTTGATTTTTTGATATATTATAGTAATAGATTAACAAAGACCATAGCTATTACTTTAATTATAGTAATATATTACAATGAGGTCAAATAGTAAATCCACAATAGCTTTAAATATCAAAAAATACAGGCAAAAAATAAATGTTTCGCAGGACAGACTTTCAAAAATGGCTGATGTTACCTATAACACTATTATTAAGATTGAGTCAGGGGCGAATAAAAATCCAACAATAGAAACTTTGGCTAAAATCGCTAAAGCGCTTAAAGTTAGCGTTGATGATTTAATTAAATAAAGATATGAATAACGACATTCTTAAAAAAAGAAAATTTCCAAAAGAGTCTAAATTGTATCCTAAAATGTCAGACGGAGTTTGTATTGCAATACGAAAAATAATACAGGATGCTATTAGTAATGGAAATAATAAAATTTTTATAAGAACTAATTTGAAAAGAGGATTGCCCCTAGAAAATATAAATAAAGTTGCCGGTCCCTTTGTTGAGGCGTGGGCATTAGAAAAATTTGAGGAAATATCTGATAAAATTGGGAACAAATATGGTTTAGTTAATGTTGAAGCAGGAAAGAGGCTTGATCCGTTTGATATGATTTTGCAATTTAAATTAAAAGGTATTGATGATTATGTTTCTGCGAATGTTGATTCTAAAGCAACCTCAGAAGATATTTTAACTTCCGGTAAAAGCCCGAACATAACATCTTTTGCAAGAATTAGAAATGAATATTTAGATGATCCGGATTATATTTTTTTGATACTTTCTCTTAAACACAAGGTGTTTAGTGAAAAAGCAGATAACGATGGAATTACAAACGGCATTATGCAGGTGACCGCATATCATGTTTATGATATTAAATATGTTTCTTCAAAAGATTTAAATTATAATCCTGCTTTAGGTACTGGACAATTACAGATTAGGGATATTCATTATGTTGATGAGCAAAAAAAGACGGCAGAGCAATTCATTAAAATGATTGACGATAAATACATTAAATCCAAGGGCTTAAAGTCATGGGTTAAATTAGCTGAAAAGTATCAATGGACTAAAATCAGTAAATAATTATGGATACCAATTATTTTATTACAGGTAATGCCATAGAAGAATTGAAAAAAATACCATCTGCAAGTGTTGATTTGATTTGCACTGACCCACCATATAATTTAGGTAAAGATTATGGGAACAATATCGACTGGAAGCAGTGGCATGAATATGAAAAATTTACCCTTAATTGGCTTACAGAAAGCAAAAGAGTTTTAAAAAACAATGGCAGCATTCATGTTTTTATGGGGGTAAAATTTATTTCTCGGCTCTTTTTGATGCTTCAAGAACTCGAATTTCATTTTAATGGCTGGATAACTTGGCATTACACACAGGGCATGGGGAGAACGAAGGGTTTTTCTCCAAGGCACGAGGATATATTATATTTCACAAAATCTGATAATTTTACTTTTAATCTTGATGAAGTGAGAATTCCTCAAAAGTATTATAGAGAAAGGAATAATATGAAAGGTGCAAATCCCGGAGATGTTTGGGAATTTTCTCACATTCATTATTCAAATCCGGAACGAGTAAATCATCCCACACAAAAACCCGAAGCATTGATTAAAAGAATAATTTTAGCGAGTAGTAATAAAGATGATGTAGTTTTAGACCCTTTTGTCGGTAGCGGAACTACATGCGTAGTTGCAAATTTTCTAAATAGGAAATGGATTGGTTTTGATATCAACCCAGATTATATAAAGATGTCTAAAAATAGAATAAAAGAAGAAATAAATATGCTTGATTCCTTTGATCCACGAGAAGCGAGAGTTCCTAAAGATTTAAAAGCTCATAATGGGCAATCAAAACTAATTACTTAAAATATGTTTATCAAGAGTCTAAAAATTAAAAATTTTAAATGTTTTGGTGATAGTGTTGAGCCCATAACCTTCAATATGCCAGATAGTAAAACCACAGGTAGCGGTTTAAATATTTTTGTAGGTGAAAACAATTCTGGAAAATCTACTATTTTTGAAGGAATAGATTTTTTGCGAGATAACAGTAGTAAAGATATTAAGGATATCAAAAATAAAAGGGCATCTGCTACCGATGATTTTTTTGTTGAAATAACTTTCGCTGGAGAAATAACTAAAATTATTGATAATTTCTCTCAAGAGAACAAAAAAGAAGTATTCAAAAAATATGTCTACAAAGATGGGGACGGAACAGAGGAGCGTTTTAATCTTCTTCGTTCGTCTGATAATATAAAAGCGATACAACTTTGGAATAATGCAGAATCTAAATTTAAAAATGAGGCGGGGATAGACGCCCCGCTTAAAAAGTTGTTTGAAACTAATTTTGTTTGGTCGGACACTAACCCCAATACTCAAGCAAGTTTTGGTGCTACGACAATATGTGGGAACCTTTTAAAAGAAATTGTTAAAAAATTTGAAGAAACAGAAGATTATGCAAATTTTTCTAGCCAATTTCACAAAACTTTCAATGATGACGATTCTGGATTGAAAAAAGAGCTTAAAAAAATAGAAGAAAAAACGCAAAAGATATTTTCTGAACAATTTAGCGATGCAAAAATATCTTTTCATTTTGACGAATTAAAAATCGATTCTTTTTTCAAAAATACAAAAGTTGAAGTTGATGATGGTACGCCTACCTATATGGAAGAAAAAGGAAGCGGAATGCAAAGGTCTGTAGCTCTTGCATTGCTTCAGGTTTACGCTGAGGAATTAATAAAACATCCAGAGAATAGTGATGCGATAAAGCCATTTTTTCTTTTTATAGATGAGCCGGAAATTTGTCTTCACCCTCAAGCTCAAATGAAATTACTTTCCGCTATTTTAGAGCTATCAAAAACAAAGCAAATATTTATTGCTACACATTCACCATATTTCTTCAAAAATTCATTATATAAAAACACAGGGCTGTTTCTTTTCAAAAAAGGAGATGATCATAAGGTTGAAATTCTCAATATTAAAGACAATAGTTGGGGAATTTTTCCATGGAGTCCGTCTTGGGGTGAAATAAATTATTATGCTTATAATTTACCTACAGTTGAATTTCATAACGAACTCTATGGTTATTTACAAGAGCAATCAGGAAAAAATTTTATTTCCGATTTTGATGAGTATTTAAAAAATGATAAGAATATAACAGAAATTAAGAATTATCAAAGAGATGGAAATACTGAGGATATCACTTTATGCACCTATATTAGAAATCAGATACATCATCCTGAAAATACTAATAATCAAAAATATACAGATGAAGAATTGCAAAAGTCTGTTGAGTTGTTGATTAATGCTATAAAATAATACTTTTATGGAAAAAGATAATACAATTGATAAAATTAAATGTCCTAAATGTGATACCTTGATTCCTATTACGGAAACTTTACAGCGCCAGTTGACCGAATCTGTACGCAAGGAATATGAAGAAAAACTGGCAGAACAAAAACAATCCTTTACGAAACAACAAAAGGAATTGACGCAAAAAGAAAAAGCCATTGAAGAAAAAGAAAAGAGTATAGACGAAAGAATTCAGGAAGGATTGAAAACTGAATTAGAGGTGCAAAAGAAGATTTTAACTGAGAAAGCTAAAAAAGAGGCACAAGGTGAATTTGCGTTGGAAGTGAAGGATTTGCGTGAAGACTTGAAATCAAAAGAAGAAAAGTTAGAAGAGGCAAAGAAAACAGAGCTTCAATTACGAAAAAGGGAACGTGAATTAGAAGAACGAACAAAAGATGTAGAGCTTGAAGTTGCTCGCAAACTAGATGAGGAGAGGAAAAGAGTTGAAGATCAGGTGGGGAAAAGATTTTCAGACGAACATCGAATGAAAGATGCAGAAAAAGACAAACAGATGGGTGATATGAGGAAACAGATCGAAGATTTAAAAAGACGAGCAGAACAAGGATCGCAACAGGCTCAAGGAGAGGTACAAGAAATAGAATTAGAAAAAGAAATTGCGCAACTTTTTCCGCCGGATAATGTTAAACCAGTGCCTAAGGGTATGCAGGGTGCGGATGTAATTCAAGAAGTGCTAACTAATAGCGGAAGTCGTTGCGGTGTAATTATATGGGAATCAAAACGTACGAAAAATTGGAGTGATGGATGGATTTCTAAACTTAAAGATGATCAACGTACCGTAAGAGCAGATATCGCTGTTATAGTTACGCAAGTATTGCCAAAAGATCTAAGAAATTTTGATTTCGTCGATGGCGTTTGGGTTACCGATTACGCGAGTTTTAAGGGGCTTGCTCTGTCTCTAAGGCAAAAATTAACAGAGCTTGCTTTCACAAAAGGAATGGCTGAAAGTAAGGATAAAAAAGCGGATATTATTTTTCAGTATCTAACTGGTCCGGAATTTCGCCAAAGAGTAGAGGCAATTATCGAAGCTTTTTCTGATATGAAAACTGAATTAGACAAAGAAAAACGTCTTTATGAACGATCATGGGCGAAGAGAGAAAAACAACTTCAGTCTGTGTTGCTTAATACTGCGGGCATGTACGGTGATTTTCAAGGTATGATTGGTTCATCAATGCAAACTATCCCGGCATTAGAAGCTGGAAGCGAAGAAGCGGAAGGCGAAGCAGAGTTAAATGATGAAATGGAAAATGATTCGGAAGAAGAGCTAAAAGAAAAAATAGATCCGAAAGATATTCCATTCTAAAAAATCGCCAGCAAAGCTGGCGAGGAGAAATTGCGGCACACGGAAAAGCGATGGCGGGCAAAAATTCCTCCCCCCCTTCCCTCTTCCTTTTTGCCCGCCCGAGCGTAAAATTTCTAAAATTCCGCATCGGGATTTTCTCGGAAAAAAGTTCGGATTTTATCAAGAAGACACAGCAGTTTTGTTCTTAGTATTAAGGCGTCGAGATGCGTCAATAAAAGCTACTAAAATTTATTAAAATAATAAAAACATGGCTATAAATTTACAAGACAGACCAAGGAATTGGATTTTAGGCGGAATTGTTTTTATTGCAATTGGTTCTTATATTAAAACGAGTGGGTTGTTAGAAGTACTTTTTATGGGGATGGCACTTGGTGGTTGGGTTTGTTTAATGATTGGGATTGTTAAATTCATTAAATCTAAACGTAAAAAAGCGTAGGGATGAAGACGGAAGAAGCGAACGAACAATGTGTGTATTTATTTGCTACAATTGATAAAGCCTCTAACGCTGTTGATCTTTTTAAAAAATTAAGAAGTAAAGAGTTTACAACCGGCGTTACGAAAGAAGATAATTTATTAGAGGAAATTTTACTTTCATTTGTTATTCTTAAAATACATACCGTTTTTGATAAGAGCAAAAGAAATGTTTGCTTAGAAGGGTTTCTTAAAACGGGGATGAAAGATATTGTGGATTCGGAAGCAGATAAACAAAACATAGCTAAAAAATTTGAAGACATTAAAAGGAAATACCAACTAATAATTAAGCAGGTTGAGAATAATCGTCACGAAGAAGTAGTGCATATACCCAAAGAGCCTAAACTTGGCGTAATAGAAGAAGTGGCAATTGAAATTAGAAAATTAGGTCATAGTTTTGGGAATAAAGAATACATAAACCAAAAATCGGTATTACACGAAAAAATGAGATTTTCAGTTGGTAATTTTCCAATAAAAGAGGTGAAAAAATTGATTAATGATTTATCTCTTCTTGTATGGAATATTCGATATCCAAAAGCTTGATATTAGTACCGACCGAGACGTGTAAATAAGACACCCGAAAAAAGAGCTAAAATTCTTATTAAAAACCTGGTTTTAGTTAGGCTCACAGACGACACATGATAAGTTAGGGACTAAGGTGTATAGTCAACTTCAATGAATGAGGAAATTAATAAATTTGGGTTTTTTGTCGCAGATGATAATAATAAACAAAGATCATCGATTTGGTTTGTAAGTTCTAAGAATGGCTCTATCTATATATCCGCTGAAAGTATTGGCGGTTTTTTAAAATTAAGCATACATCCGGAAAAAAATTCTTCCGATGGTAAAAATTGCCAAATTGGTCTTGTGACTAGTTATGCTAGGAAGATAAAGTCAGAAGGCTATAGGGCGCCAAAATCATTAAGGTGGTTGCGACCAATAACTCCAGAAAAAGGAGTAGTTTGTGTTGTTTCGATTATATTTCCTACGGATTATTTAAGGGGAAATATTGTTAAAAAATCGTTAGTTATTGGCCCCAAGAGAAAACTGAAATTCGTTTTGCCAATAGCAAAGAAAGGATATGCCGTTCAGGTAGATATTTTTTATACAAAGGAAAGACTCGATACCTTAATAAGAAAATTTAAAAAAATAAATCTTAAAATACTTGGATATTTTATTTTATCATCGAATGAACTTGCAATAATAACCGCGAAGTACATTCCATTTGATTCCAAGATGATTCCCAATCTAAAAAATGGCCATATAAATCCACTTAAAGGGGCACCTAAAAGGGGGCAATCAATAAAAAATACCAATGCAATAATGTGGGCAGAACCGAGGGATGGATCGGTAATATACGTGTGTGAAATTAACGGACTAACTGTTAAAAATGATTCTAAGAAACAGATAAAGAGATAAAAAATATGGAAGAAAATAAATTAGAACCTATAGATAAATTTAGAGAAAAATTAATAGAACCAGCTTGTGAGGACATAAGAAGAATTTTAGAAATTACCTGTTATTCATCTGGGCCGAAAAATCATGGACCTAATTTTATCGCGTTATCGGCGATACTTATAGGAATTGAGACTATATCACAATTTACTAATAAAAAAGAAGAAAAAGACTTAAATAGTTTTAAGGAAACGGCAAGTAGCAAACATAAAGAATTAAACTCGAATATTAAAGAATTTCTTTTACCGAGATTTATGCCGGAAGATAGCGATGGATCTAGGTTGGCGGTGACTTTCATTAAAAATTATTTCGATGATATTTTTAGCCAACCAGTTAATGGGTGTGATGGGTGCCTTGCGGATATAGTTTGGAAATATCGTAATCCTCAAATACATGGTTACTATCCATTTATTTCAAAAGATCTTCGTGGATCTGTGGTTTGGTTATATAAAGAACCAAGAAATCGTATGGGTGTTAAGATTGAAGAGGTTGAAAGAGAATTTGATTCATATAAAAATTCTTTGTATGGGGTAGAGGGTGAATACTTTAGATTATGCCCCCATATTTTATTTGTTTATTTTAAATTTGCTATTAAGAGGTATCTTGACGATATAAAAGAAAAACCCGAAAGTATAGGGGATAATTTTATGAAAAATTATAAGCGCCTCGCTGATCAATATTACTTTAGAGACGAGACAGCTCAGGATGTTTTAGAAAACCAAGGGAAGAGTAAATGTCTTTGAAAATGAACAATAAAAATATCTTATACATCTCGGCGGTCTTTTTGGCAATTATCGCCTCAATAATACTGCTTGATGTTTTTGC
>Ga0265297_10010647_pt1 | contig 11487 bp, 10 predicted proteins | sample Munlanlwell13791_FD_192502 | JGI IMG/M metagenome (GOLD analysis project Ga0265297, IMG submission 192502) | Leachate microbial communities from a municipal landfill in Southern Ontario, Canada - Leachate well 137-91 | ecosystem: Engineered > Solid waste > Landfill > Unclassified | place...
TGCAACGCCGCAATTGGGTTCGTACTCGGAGTTTTTGTCCCAAAACGGGACTAAGTGCAAGGCGCAGGTTTTCTGCAAGACCGGAGCATACTCTCGTATGTGAGGATTTGCAGAAGTTCTGCAACGCCGCAATTGGGTTCGTACTCGGAGTTTTTGTCCCAAAACGGGACTAAGTGCAAGGCGCAGGTTTTCTGCAAGACCGGAGCATACTCTCGTATGTGAGGATTTGCAGAAGTTCTGCAACGCAGCAATTGGGTTCGTTTTGGGACAAAAAAAGGAGGGATATCGTCGCCTTCCGATATCCCTCCTATGAATTGCGCGAACCAAGATGGAGTGTTTTTTTGTTTGCATGAAAAAATTCCTCGCGCGTCCACATCTTTATTCGGTAATAAGTCAAATTGTGTTCCAAATTATGTATATGGGAGAATCTTTTTACCAAATTACTGATAATCCAACGAATAATAATCAAAAAATCTCATTCCCGGGAAACAGACCATCCTGGACCGCGTAAATAATCCCCAATGTTGTGGAATTTTTCTACAAAAAAAACACCACTCATCCCGTTTCCCTATTTACACAGGATTTTTATTACCTTAGTCGTATGAAACCAGATACAGGCTTCCGGATAAAAGTAGTGGTCAGTTATGTGCTGCTTGTGTCCCTTACGGCAGGTACCGGATGGTACGTGTATAAGCGCGTTTATCCCTTTCTTTTCCAGACGGACGACCGCAAGGAAGAAATACTGGAACGCAGCCTGCTCATAAGCAATACTATATCGCTGTTGTACGAGGCCGAATGGCTCGGCACCCGGTTTATTCAGGACCCCAGATCGGAAAACTACGACCTGTACAAAGAAGCCCTGGACCGGGTGGCTCTTATGCTTGATTCGCTGGCCCAGGTAACCTCCATGCAGCGTCAGCTGTTGATCCTGGACCAGATAGACAGCCTGCTGCTGTACCGCGACGTAAATATTCAGGACATTGCCAAACAACAGCGCGAAATCAGCCGACGCACCAATAAGGAGGTTGAAAGAAAGGTAGACCGGGTACTTACCCCTCTTCCCACTATAACGCAGTCTGCCCGGATGGCCGAGGTGGTGTCCAAACCCGCTCCCCCGGTCACCATTCGTGAGGAGATTATTTACGACACCATCACAACGGCCGTAAAACAGCCCCGGCGCACTTTTTTTGAACGGCTGAGCAATGCGTTCTCGCCGTCCAAAACGCAGGACAGTATTGTTGAGATCAAACAGATTCGGCGGACCATCACCGATTCGCTGGTTCGGGTGATCCCCGGCACACCTCTGGCTGTGGCACAAAAGGAGCCAAACAAAGATACGGTGGTTCAGGCGGTCATGAAGGTGTTGGACGATGTGGAGGCTCAGCGTCAGAAACAGCTCCGTGCCATCTCGCTACAGCTTGAACTGCTTATAGAAACGGACCGGGCCCTTAACCAGCAAATTAACATACTGTTGGAAGAACTGAACAAAGAGTGGTTAAACACTACGCTTTCCGCACTGGAAACCAGGCGATCTTCCCTGGCCCAGGCCGGCAATTCGCTATCCATACTGGGAGCCATCGCCCTGTTTATCATTCTGCTTTCCACCATTCTTATTTTCGTGGACCTTAACAAAAGCCGCCGGTACAGAAGAGCACTCGAAATAGCCAGGATCCGGGCCGAAGAACTCATGAACAGCCGGGAAAAACTGCTGCTGACCGTGACTCATGATATAAAAGCCCCGTTAAGCGCCATAATCGGCTACCTGGATCTGCTCCGTCAGCCTTCCGGGAAAAGCACAGACCAGCAACTTCGTGAATACCTCGATCCCATGACCCACTCGGCCGAACACGTTATGGAACTGCTGGGAAACCTGCTGGAATATTACCGGCTCGAAGCCAAAAAGACACAATTGAACCCCTCGGTCACCCCTCTTAACAGGCTGTTCCGCGAAGCCATTGCCGTTTTTGAACCAACGGCGCGAAAGAAGGGCGTCTACCTTAACCTGCAGTCAGATGTTACGCCCGGTCAATGCGTAGTGACCGATGCTATGCGCTTGCGGCAGATTGTGATGAACCTGTTGTCCAACGCGGTCAAGTTCACGGAGAAAGGGCATATTGATCTGACCGTATCGCTGGACAATAACAGCCTGTTCTTCTGTGTGTACGATACCGGGACGGGCATTTCCACCGAGGCCCAGCAACATATTTTTGAAGAATTCACACGGGTGGAGCAGCCCAGGAACCCGGGGAAAGAAGGCGTGGGCCTGGGACTCTCTATTGTTAAGCGGCTGACAGACCTTTTTGGAGGCAGGATTACGGTAAAACAGAACGAGGAGGGAGGCAGCAGTTTTTGCGTTTCGCTGCCGGTAGAACTCTCGGACCAGGCGGCCCAGGAACCGGCCGGGACAGATTACGATATACCTATGTTATATAGTGCGGGAAATCCGTTGCGTGTTCTGGTTGTGGACGACGAGCCGGGACAGGTCTCCCTCTCGGCCGAAATGCTCAGACGAAACGGCCACCTGGTGGCCACTGCCGGAAATGCCGCAAAGGCGCTCTCGATGCTGGATAGGATTAAGGTAGATGTGGTACTCACAGACATCCAGATGCCTAACGGGGACGGGTTCCATTTACTTAAACAAATAAAGGAAAAGGGAGATATTCCGGTTATTGCCGTTACCGCCAACAGTTTGTATACCAACCGGGATTATCTGGAGCGCGGTTTTACGGCCCATTTGTCCAAGCCTTTTGTAACTGCCCAATTAAACAAAGTATTGAATAACATCAAATCATCCGTTTCGTACGAAGGATTCTGTCTTACGGAACTGGGAAAGATGGTGGACTGGGACCTCGAGGCCGTATCGCAGGTAATGAATGTATTTTATTCTTCGGCCAGAGACAGCCTGGCCGTCATGCAGGAAGCCTTCGACAAGGGAGATCACGAACGGGTGAGTGTAGTCGCACATAAAATGCTGCCCATGTTCCGCCAACTGCAGTCCCCCCTGGCTGCGGAACTCGGAGTGCTGGAACGCAGCCGCAGTACCGAAACGGAAAAGACAATCAAAGTGCTTACAGAAGGAGCCGCCTTACTCGAGGTTATAAAGCTTCATTTTATTATATAACGTCTTTCTGTCCACTCCCAGCAGCCGGGCCGCCTTGGTGCGGTTGTTGCGCGTACGCACGAGCGCTTCTGCAATCATCTGACGTTCATGTTGTTCTTTTAGCGTCTGAACGGCCTGGGGTTCAGGCATCCAGCGGAGCGTCTGCATTTCCTCGGGAAGATCTGCCGGTGTGATTTTCGGTCCCGGCGCCAGCAGGACGGTCCTCTTAACCACATTCCGCAATTCACGCAGGTTACCCCGCCACGTATAAGACATGAGCAATTGCTCGGCCTGCTGGGTGAATCCCTCTATATGCTTATTCATCTGCCGGTTGGCATATTCCAAAAAATGATTGGCGAACAACAGGATATCCGTTCCCCGGTCCTGCAGCCTGGGCATATGCAGCTGAAACTCATTAATCCGGTGGTAAAGGTCTTCACGGAACCGACCCTGCGCAATGGACTGGGTCAGATCTACGTTGGTGGCGGTTATAATACGGATATTCACCTCTACGGTACGGGAACTGCCCACCGGTTTAATGACTCCCTCCTGGAGCGCCCGGAGCAGTTGCATCTGAACATCCGGCGAAAGGTTGCCAATTTCGTCCAGAAAAAGTGTGCCTCCGTCGGCCATTTCAAAGGCCCCTTTTTTATCGCTGATGGCCGAGGTAAAGGATCCTTTCAGGTGTCCGAACAATTCGCTCGATGCCAGATCCTTGGGAATGGCCCCGCAGTCTACGGCTACAAAGGGACCGTTCCGGCGGGGACTGTTCTGATGGATATGGTTGGCCACATATTCCTTGCCCGTACCGCTGTCTCCCGAGATAAGCACCGAGAGCAGTGTGGGAGCCACCAACATGATATAATCGTATAATTTTTGTGAAGCCGGACTGTCCCCTTTAATAAAAGGTATGCGTTCATGCACCCTGTCTTTGCTCCGGAGTACTTCCTCTATTTTCTGTTTGAGCAATAACGGGTCCACCGGTTTTTCAAGGTAATCCAGAGCACCCAGTTTCATCGCCTGAACGGCAGTCTGGATATCGGCATAGCCCGTCATGATAAACACGGCACTGTCGGGCGATGTTTCCTTTATCCATTTCAGAAGCGAGAGCCCGTCTGTGTCGGGGAGGCGAAGGTCGGAGAGCACAATGTCATATACCTGAGCCTGAAGTGCTTTCATAGCTTCTCCCCCGGAAAGAACTCCGTCTGCTTTAAATCCGCTTTTTGCCAGCCACGTTTTCAGCAACACGTTAAAAGCGGCATCATCTTCAATGACCAGAATTTTAACCATAGTGCAAATGTATAAAAATTTGTATCTTTGAGCATCAAATCCAAAAGCGCGACATGCCATGGGCCGTCTATCCGTCATAAAAGGACTATTGACCATCACATTACTGGGGCACTGCCTGGTAACGTTGGGACAGCAGACCTCATCGGCCTCACAGACGCTCACCAATTTACCGGCCGGCGCTATCATTGAAATTCCCTTAACCCTCAACAAAGATATGGATCTGAGTTTTGGTGCTGCACTTTCCGGATCATCGGCAGGAACCCTGACCCTTGCCGCCTCTGGTACGGCCACACGTACGGTAACTGGCGGCGTCCGTCTGCTTTCAGACGGATATGTTAACGCCGCCCGTTTCACAGTTTCCGGGGACGCCGACAGATCGTTCTCTATTTCTTTACCCTCGTCTGTTACCATTGCAGGCCCTTCGGGAGCGAGTATGTCGCTTACCAATTTTACGGAAAATTCCGGCAATGTTCTCAATGGCGGAACCAACAGCTTTTATGTAGGCGCCACTCTTAACATGAATGCCCGGCAACGCGGAGGCAGTTACTCCGGAACGTTTTCGGTTTCTGTAGATTATTATTAATCTTTCTTTCATGCTTATGCTGAAAATCTTCTTCTTCATTAGATAGAAGAAGGGGGTTTGTTGACAAAAAACGGCTTTATGTTGAGAAACCTTGTGCCGGAACACCTTGTATTTACCTTTGCGCCGCATTTAAATTTATCCGGAGAAATGAAATATTCGTTCTATATAAAGTTCATTACCCTCACAATAATGGCATTCTGTTTTTCCATTATATCTTTTGCCCAAAGAAGTACCAGCGCTACAGCCACGGTAACGGCAGAAATCGTAGATGACGCCATTTCGGTTGTAAAAACAAGTGATCTGAATTTTGGAAAGATAATTAAAAACACATCCGGAGGGACCGTTACCGTAGGCGTTAATGACAATGCCACGCCTACAAATATTACTATGGCCAGCCAGTCGGAAGTTTCCACCGCCCGTTTTACCGCAAGCGGCACACCGGGCACCTCCTTTTGGATCTCGTTGTCCTGGACGGTAACATTAACCAACCCAGGGGGGCAGACAATGACTTTCTATCCGGGTTCATTTATTTCTATTGATGACTCCACGCCGGGGTCAACCACATCGGGCACCATTGGTCAGGACGGTACTTCACATATTAAAATTGGGGGACAGCTTAATGTTGGTCAGAATCAGGCTACCGGAGTATATACAAACAGTAGTTTTACGATTACAGTTAACTATAATTAATAGGGAGAAAACAGGTTTTTGTTGATATAAACAAACCTTTTGTTGAAAACGTTTTAAAAACAATTACCACCCAAATACTTTTGCACCGCGTTTCCAAAACAGCCTTAAAACGGCTAAACAGTTCAAAATAAAAATTGACAAACAAATAAACAAACAATTAAATAACATTCATTATGAAAACAAATCGCACACTCAAACTGATTACTTTAACCGCTGCCATCTTCGGATTCGCAGCTACCTCTTTCGGACAAATTTCATCAGATCAAGCTGATGCCGGTGTTGGAGCCACAATTATTGCGCCCATTACTGTTTCTCAAGCCCATGATTTGGAGTTTGGATACATTGTAAAAACAACAACAGCTAATATAGTAACAGTTACAGCCGCTGGAGCACGTTCAGCCACCGTAACCGAAAGTCTTTTGACCTCCCAGACAGGAGATCCTTCTGCTGCTGAATTTGAAGTAACTGGAGAAGATGATTTTACATATAAGGTTACTCTTCCAACAACAATTACTCTTGAAGGAGATGGAGGAGTTGATATGACCGTAGATAATTTTGTGACCAACTTAACCAATAACATAGGTACGATTGGAACAAATGATACATTTACTGTTGGCGCTAATCTTAATGTTAATGCTAATCAAGGAGTAGGCCTTTACACAGGAGAATTTCAAGTCACTGTTGCTTACGAATAAAAATAACAAGCTAAAACAAACACCCGCTTCCGTTACGGAAGCGGGTGTTTGCTTTTTTGTAATACTTCTTAGCCGTTGTCTAAATAGTAATCTTAGTGGCCCCTTTGAGAACATATAAATCAACAAAATATGACATTAGCAGAAAAGCTTCGTAATAATTCCGATAATATTAAGAAGTACCTTCATTGTGGCTATATCAAGCCAGAAAAATTGATTAAAAAAATTGCCCTTCAAGAACAAAAACAAACAAACGATTTTGCCGACGAACAGGTATGGACCTTTTTACTTGCTTGTGGCTATGCCATAGCAGGTCCTAATGGTGTGGAAAAATTAACTTCCCTATTAACAGGCATAAATGGACTAAGTTCAGATACAGATAAAATCTGGCTAGTAGACTGTAACATCTAATTCTTGATTTCAATTACCGGGTAGAGGCTCTTGAGTTTGATCCGGGCATCCCCGATGGAAAACTGCCAATCAACACCTTTTTGCCTATGATTTCTGTCTTGATACCACGCCTTCGCTTCATCCTGCATGGCATCTAATGTGCCGATTCTCCTTCCAAGGCATTCCTTGGTGAAGGCGGAGAGTTCAATTTCCGCTATGTCTAGCCAGCTACCATGTTTAGGCGTATGATGCAGTTCAAGGCGTTCCCATATCCGACGGGCTTCTGCCGGTTCAAAGGACTCATAGAGGGAAGAAATATTGTGCGTGTTCAAGTTGTCGCAGACAAGCACGATCTTCACTGCATCAGGATAATCTTCGTCAATAAGATTCTTAACCTGCTCAGCCCAGTCTTTCTTGCACCGCTGTTCTTTGATTGTCATCCGTCTCCATCCGCCGAGGGGTTCCGTGAACATAAATCCGCAACATGTTCCGTTTCTGACCTATTCATGGTCCACTTTTTCCGTATGGTTATCCTTCGAGAGATGAATCGTCTTGCGGGAGTTCTTGTGAAGTTCTATGGGTTGTTCATCCATGCAGACAACCGGTTTCAAAGGGTCATACGGTCTGGAATAAACTTCCAGAACATCCTCCATCGCCGCAACGAAGGCGGCGTTCTGGTAAGGAGGAATGCACCACATCTTCCTCAGGTGAGGCTTATATTCGTTTTTTTTAATATGCGGCCAACCTGCGTGTGAGATATGGAATCTATTATCTGCAATTCCACGGCTCGTTCCGATATGAGTCTGAGTGTCCATTTCCCTCGTCCTTTCAGTGGCGTGCTGCATGCAATGGCAATGATTTTGGCTTCTATGTCTCCTGTACATTTAGGCGGAACAGGAGGAGTCAGCCGCTTTTTTCTTCGGATGCCTGTCTTCGGGTCGGTTTCGGATGCCCTGTCCAGGAAATGTTGTTTAATGTTGTGTACTGCTTGAGGCGTTATGTTCAACATGCTTGCAATCACAGTGTCTTTCTGCCTCTTCCTGTTGTCGGCCTGGTCAGCAAGAAGCAAGACATTGGCCCTGCGTATCTCCATGGCTCCTCCTGTTCCCTTGCGGACAGTGTTTTCAAAAGTTGCTCGCTGTTCTTTGGTCAGTTCGATTGTCAGTTTTCTGTACGTTGCCATATCTACAAAATTATTTGATAATGGCAAATATACAAAAAATTACTCAATAATTAAAGTTTATGATGTTACATAATAATAGTTGCCCCAGCAGGATGTATATTTCTTATGTAGTGCATTTGACAATAAAAAACTAATAATATGGCTTTAAATTATAAAGAAACTGAAAGGACAAAAGCTGAAGATTTAATTAAAAATGGAAATCCTGTTTTCTACGGTGACAAAGCAAACAAATATTTTAGAGCAAAAAATAGGGCCTTTGTTCTACAGGATAGCAAAAACAACATTTTTGCTCCAGTATACAAAGAAGTAATTGACTATTTTAAAAATAATAAGATTTCATGGTGGGGTGGCAAAAATCCAACAGGGCATGTTTTATCTTCTCAGATTGCCTGTGTGAATCATTTATTCCAAATCCGCAATGATAAGTCAGCAGTTTTAACAATTCTTAAAAACATTTCTAATGACTTCATAGATATTTTTCTAATAGATACTGACAAATTTTTTCCTGCCTATATTCAATTCGAAGCAGTCAGTGACAAAGACTATTTAAACGAAGGAGGACCAACTCGTGGCAATAATTGCACTTCGATTGACGCTCTAATTTACGCAAAACATAAAGACGGTTCAAAATGGTTAATTCCAATCGAATGGAAATACACGGAGTATTATTATAACCAAAACAAAGCAATTGAAGGATTTAAAACTGACCCATTAAATTGTAAAGGTGAAGTGAGAAAGAAAAGATATACAGAATTGATAAACAATGCGAATCAACTTAAAAATACAGACCATTTAAGTTTATATTTTGAACCATTTTACCAGCTAATGAGACAAACTTTATGGGCTGAACAAATGATAAAAAACAAAAACCAAGAAAGGCTTAAAGCAGACAATTTTATTCATTTGCACGTAATACCTGAGAATAACGGAGACTTGCTGAAAAAAGTTTATAAGTGTAGTGATTTTGACATGGAAAATACATGGAGAAACCAACTTATGGACCAATCAAAATATAGGATAATATCACCAGAATTATTTCTAAAAGGAATTAACCCACAGAAATATAAAGACTTATTAGATTATTTGAAAACAAGATATCAATAAATAAAATGAAATCATGACAGGTATTTTAAAACTTTGAGTCGTGAGTTTTGAATTTTTTTATACTATTAATTCAGCCCAACCCAAAAAAGTGCTGATATACAACAAAAAAAGTGGTACAAATGTTTGGGTCTTCCGATTTATAGCAGTATATTTATACTGTTATAAATCCAAAGCATTATGGCAAGACCGAGACAGGAAGGAACCAATTACAAGATGTCGATACACGTAGCTAATGGACATAGATATGCGAGCACCCAGCCGCTGTTGGTAGACCAGGCAAGCGGAAAGACGCGCAACATGCGCATCCACTGGGGTACGGTTGACGAGAACCTCCGGTTTTATCCGGGCAAGCGTTTTTTCTATGCCAGCCCGTCCGAGCGTGCCCGGTTCGTTTATCCGGATACTTGGGATCTTACCGAGCTGGAGAAGTTGTCCGGCATCAAGGGCCAGGGCCGTCCCGCCTACGAGGGCGCGGATACCAACCGGTTCTACGGCGACGTATGGCTACTTGAGCAGGTGGCCGAGAGGACGGGTCTGAGGGCCGACTTGATGCGGGTCTTCGGCAGGAACAGGGAGTTGGTGAACGATATTCTGACCTTGTCCTATTATCCCTACCTGACGGGGAACACCTACAACAGACTTGCCCGCTGGCAACGCATCGAGAAGACCCCCTCTTCCAGAGAGCTAACCCCTTCCGATATCACGCACCTTACCCAGTCCATCACGGAGGAGAACCGGATGGACCTGTTCCGTCTTCGTTCCGCCAGGCTTCAAAAAGGCGAGCTCTGCGCCGTAGACTCGACCAGCCGTTCGGCCTACGGGGACACGCTTGCCGATGTAAAGTGGGGCAAGAACAAGGACAAACTGCCGCTGGAACAGACCATGGAGACGGTCGTCTATACACTGGACGGCCACATGCCGGTTTACTACAGGGCTTTCCCCGGCAACATTCCCGATTCCAGGAGCGTGGAGACGATCCTGACTGACATCCGTCACGCCGGCTTTCCCAACGTAATCATGGTCACGGACAGGGGCTATGAGTCATTACAGAACCTGGAGCGATACATCCTTGCCGGTCAGGCAATGGTCATGTGTGTCAAGGTCCGTCAGAAACTGGTGCTTGACAAGATCAAGGCGTTCGGTGACTTCGGCGGTCGTCCCGATGGGATGGACATCAACCCGAAGAGCAGGCTCTACCACAAGCAATACGATCTGACGTACGAAGTCCAGGGTAAGGGCACGAGCACCACCAGCTCGGACAGGTTGAAGCTGAACCTGTACTTCGACGCAGTCAGGAGGGGCACCGAACTGACCGCCCTCGACGTGAACATCGCCTTGCAGCGCGCTGCCCTGCAGGAGATACTGGACACGGGGGGCAGACTGGACGACGAGGTGACCATCAGACGGAACTACAACTACTTCGATATCGATTATAACGAGGACGACCGGACCATTAGAGCCTTTACGCTCAACGGAGAGAAAGTGGCCACGGCCCAGAGGACCTCGGGGTTCTTCGCCGTCATGACCCATAAGCTGGACATGGACCCCATGACGGCACTGGACACCTACAGTCTCCGCGACGAGCAGGAGAAGTACTTTCAGCAGATGAAGAGCCAGATGAACATCAATCGGCAGCGCACTTGGTCGGAAGAAGGCAAGAACGGAAGACACTTTATTACCTTTGTAGCCCTGATTATCAGCTCTTACGTGCGTCACGTCTGGAAGACTACCGGACTGAGGGACACCTTCAGTTCATCGCTGGAAGTGCTTGACGAGATGCGCCCCATCCGGTGCATCGAGCACTGTGGCAAAGCCAGGTTCATCACTCCGTTCATCGGCGAACAAGTTGATATTTGCAAGGCTTTTGGCTTTGACATTCCCGAGGGCTGCGCCCCTCTGTACGCCTCAAAAAAGAAAGCCGAAAAGAAAAGGGGGCGGCCTAGAAAGACTGTCGACTTGATCAAACTCGATTAACAGTATAAAATTATGCAAGACTCACGTTTGAGTGTCTGCATAATGCTCATTAAACAAATCCGGGCTTTTGTTTAGGAGGAACAGATGGGATTTATGTGCGCCACTTTCTCAAATGAATTTTTAAATGTTACATTAACAAGGACTTGCATTTTACTATCAGAATTTGGCGCACATAGATCCCATCTATAACGAGACAGGAAGGGAAGGAACCAAATACAAGATGTCGATACACGTAGCTAATGGACATTGATACGCGAGCACCCAGCCGCTGTTGGTGGACCAGGCAAGTGGAAAGACGCGCAACATGCGCATCCACTGGGGTTCTATTGACGAGAACCTCCGATTTTAATAACTCGATTGCGAATATCTCAATAGTATTTTCGGTGATTTGAGCCATTTATTAGTCCTTTATATATTTGTTAATCAACGACTATCACCTTATTTTTCTAATTAATCTCTAATTTTTTCTAATTAATCTCTT
>Ga0265297_10010648_pt1 | contig 11486 bp, 5 predicted proteins | sample Munlanlwell13791_FD_192502 | JGI IMG/M metagenome (GOLD analysis project Ga0265297, IMG submission 192502) | Leachate microbial communities from a municipal landfill in Southern Ontario, Canada - Leachate well 137-91 | ecosystem: Engineered > Solid waste > Landfill > Unclassified | place...
TTCGAGCAATTGTTCAACCAGGCGTGGAGCAGCGCACTGGCGGTCCACACGCTGGCCCGGCGGGCAAGCGGGACGGCCCTGCCGACACATTGGGACCTGAAACGCCCGCCGGCCGAATATCCGCTGCTGAACCCAGGCAAATCGGCGGGCTTGGCCGACTATTACTCCGACTGGATCACCCATCCGACCTATGACGACTATTGGAAACAGTGGTCGATCGAGGAGCATTACGACCAGATCACGGTGCCGGCATTTCATCTCGCGGCCTGGTACGACATCTTCCAGGACGGCTCCATCCGGAATTATGAGGGGATCAAGCAGCACGGTGGCAGCGCGGCGGCCCGGCAGGGGCAGCGCCTCGTGATCATCCCCGGCGGGCATGCGGGCGTGGGGCCCAAACTGGGCGAGGTCGATTTCGGCAAGGATTCGGTGCTGGACTCGTGGGAATTGGGCCTGCGCTGGTATGACTACCTGTTGAAGGGCCTCGACAACGGGATGGGCCGGGAGAAGCCCGTGAGGATCTTCATCATGGGGAAGAACATCTGGCGGGACGAGGACGACTGGCCGCTGGCGCGCGCGAAATCCACCCAATACTACCTGCATTCGCAGGGGAAAGCCAACACGCTCAGCGGCGATGGCATGCTGAGCACGGTGCTGCCCGCCGCGGAGCCGATGGACCAGTACGTCTATGATCCGAATGATGCGACCCCGACGCATGGAGGGGCCCTCATCGGCGCTCCTCCGGGCCCTCTCGACCAGCGCATGGTGGAAGCCCGATCGGATGTCCTGGTTTTCACCACGCCCGCGTTGCAACAGGACTTGGAGGTGACCGGCCCGGTGAGGCTGGAGCTTTATGTCAGTTCCTCGGCCGTCGACACGGACTTCACGGGCAAGCTGGTCGATGTGTGGCCGAACGGATTTGCCCAGAACCTGACGGATGGGATTCTGCGCGTGCGCCATCGGAATTCGCTGGAGAAGACCGAGCTGATGAATCCCGGCCAGGTCTACAAGCTCACGATCGACCTGTGGTCGACTTCGAACGTCTTCCTGGCAGGCCACAAGCTGCGGCTGGAGGTAGCGAGCAGCAACTTTCCCCGCTTTGACCGCAATCCCAACACTGGCGGCAGCCCGGAGAACGCCGCCGCACACATCCCGGCCACCAATGTCATCTATCATGACCACGATCACCCCTCGGCCCTGATCGTGCCGGTTGTGCCCTGAAACCCCGAGAAACAGTCCTGAGATGCACGCCGATGGCAGAATGTTTTTCCGTACAAGAGTGATCGATCAAGCAATGGACTCTTCCCTTTCATCATGATCCGGCACATTAAGCTCGATTGGAAAGTGGGGCACGCTTCCTCGGCTGGAGTCAGCCCCGAACGATGGGTGCCGGCCGTGGTTCCCGGGGCCGTGCAGCTCGACTGGGCACGAGCGGAAGGGTGGCCACCCTATTGGTACGGGAGTAATTGCGCATCCTACCGATGGATGGAGGACGTTTATTGGACTTATCGGGCGCAGATCCGCGGCGCTGCCTACAGCGGTGACGAAAGGCTTTTGTTCGTGTGCGGCGGCGTCGATTACCGTTTTGCCGTCATTTGGGAGGGCCAGATCATCCATGAGCAGGAAGGCATGTTCACCCCTTTTGAAATCGATCTCACGGATCGAGCCCGGAAAGGGGGGCTCTTGGAGCTGCGTCTCGACCCCGCACCCAAGGCACCGTCCGACAGGGAAGACCAAAGCCAGGCCCGGTTGAGTGTGAAGCCCGCGGTTGCCTATGGATGGGATTGGCACCCGCGCCTGATCCCGCTCGGCATCTGGCAGGACACCTACCTGGAGGTTAGGCCGCCGGCGCATTTCCTGGATTGTGAGATCACTTATTCCCTGGACTCAACGCTGCGAACGGCGGACCTGGAAGCAGCTGTGGCCGCTTCGCCCGGGGCCGACGGCCTGGAGTGGCACTGGACGCTGGCGGCTCCCTCCGGCGCCGTGATCATCCAAGGCCGGGGCAGGTTGGCCAGTGGGGCCGGAAAGGACTCGGCCAAACTGGAAAATCCGGAACTTTGGTGGCCGCACGACCACGGGCCGCAGCCGCTTTATGTGGCGACGTTCGAGCTTCTTAATCCGTCCGGACAGACGCTGGAACGAAGGAGTGAACGCGTGGGGTTCCGCCGTGTGAAGCTGGTGATGCACGAGGGGGGCTGGGAGGGCCCGCCAGGCTTTCCCAAGTCGCGCAACCATCCGCCGATCACGCTGGAGATCAACGGCCGGGCGATTTTCGCAAAAGGGACCAATTGGGTGCCTCCGGAAATTTTCCCAGGCACGATCACTACGGAGACCTATCGTCCGTTGCTCAAACTTGCCCGGGATGCCCATCTCAACCTCCTCCGATCGTGGGGCGGGGGAATCGTCAATAAAGTGGGTTTCTTTAACCTCTGTGACGAGCTCGGCCTGCTGGTCTGGCAGGAGTTCCCCTTGGCTTGCAACCTTTACGAAGACGATCCGGCCTATCTGCGCACGCTGAATCAGGAATCCCGCTCCATCATCGGGCAGGTCCGGCGGCATCCGTGTCTCGCGATGTGGTGCGGTGGCAATGAGCTCTTCAATTCATGGTCACGCATGACGGACCAGTCCCTCGCGCTGAGGCTGTTGAACCGCAACTGCCTCGAGATGAATCCCTCCACCCCATTTATTGCCACATCACCCATGGAAGGCATGGGGCATGGCGACTACCGATTTCGCAGCCAGCAGGGGCAGGAAGTCCATCAGATCTTCGCGCAGTCCAGTCATACCGCCTGCCCGGAGTTTGGGTGTCCGGGCCCCTCCTCGGTGGAGTACCTCAAGCGTTTCATCCCCGAATCCGAATTATGGCCACCCCGGCCGGGGACGTCTTGGCAGATCCACCATGGGCTGGGGGCGTGGCCCCCGGATCCTACGACGTGGCTTTGTCGCGACGACTTGCGTCATTATTTTGGCGAACCGGCGGACTTGGAGGCGCTCGTTGCCCAGGGACAATGGCTCCAGACGGAGGGCTACAAGGTGATTTATGAGGAGGTGCGCCGGCATAAGCCCGTTTGTTCGATGGCGCTGAACTGGTGTTACAACGAACCTTGGCCATCCGCGGCCAACAACAGCGTCGTCAACTGGCCGGCCGAGCCCAAGCCGGCCTACCATGCGGTGGCGGCGTCCTGTCGGCCCGTCATGGCCAGCGCCCGCATTCCGAAGTTCTCCTGGATGGAGGGAGAGGAGTTCGAGGCTGAAATATGGCTCCTGAATGATTCACCCGAGACGATTCCGGCGGGCCGCATCGTCGCGATCATTGTCGTGGGCGACCTGAAAACGGACGTTGGGGAATGGGAGCATCCGACCGCCAGTCCAAACCACCATGTGCGCGGTCCGGTCCTGCGCTGGCGCCTCCCTCATCCCCAAGGTTCCGATCGCTTTATCCTGCGCTTGGTTGTGGACGGAAATCCGGGAAGAAACTCCGCCTATACGATGCCTCTGAAGCCGGTGGGCGGATAGCCTGCAGCCTACTTCTGCCCTTTACACCTTGCCGGCCGCCGTTAAAGCAGGCTCAGTCTATCGGAGCTGGGGCCTGTGAAAGATGAAACAATTGATCCCGGCGCACGTCACAAAAACATTCCCCGGTTGTCAGATCTTTTTGTCCATTTTAAATCGATGAGAACCAGCATGCAGCGCATCCAGGCCGGCGGCAACGCGGGGCTTCATTATTGTTGGTCCAGTCTCCTGTTTCTTTTTGTCGCGACTCTTCTGCCGGCGCCGGTCCTTGGTCAGACCACCTACACGCCCTATGCCTTTACCACGTTGGCGGGGCGGGCGAGCATCGGCAGTGACGATGGCGCTGCGGCGAGCGCCCGCTTCAATCTGGTCACGGCCGTCGCCGTGGACAGCCAGGGCAACACCTATGTGGCCGATACGGACAACAGCACCATCCGCAAGATCACCCCCAATGGAATCGTCAGCACGTTAGCCGGTTCTCCCGGCAACACTGGCAGCACCGATGGAACCGGCAGTCAGGCGAGGTTCTTTTTTCCCGCCGGCGTGACGGTGGATGCCTCGGGCAATGTTTATGCAGCCGACACCGGCAACAACACGGTTCGCAAGATTACGCCGGCGGGCGTGGTCACGACCCTGGCCGGCACGGCCGGCAGCAGCGGTTTTGCCGACGGAACCGGTGCGAACGCCCGTTTTGACCTGCCCACTGGTCTGACCATCGACGACACCAACAACATCTATGTAGCCGACACCGGCAACAATCTCATCCGCAGGATTACACCCGCCGGTGTGGTCACGACGTATGCCAGCGCCGGCACCCTGCAGAACCGGGGCAGTGTGGATGGGACCGGAAGCGGGGCGAATTTCAATAGTCCGCACAGCACGGCGGTGGACAGCGCCGGCAATGTTTATGTAGCCGAAATCGGCAACCACACCATCCGCAAGATCACGCCGGCAGGTGTGGTCACAACCCTGGCGGGCACGGCCGGCACCGCCGGCAGTGCGGATGGCACGGGTGCAGCGGCTTTATTTCGCGGTCCCGCCGGTGTGGCGGTGGACAGCGCCGGCAATGTCTACGTGGCTGACACCAACAACCACACCATCCGCAAGATCACGCCGGCGGGTGTGGTCACAACCCTGGCGGGCACGGCCGGCACCACCGGCAGTGCGGATGGCACCGGCGCGGCGGCTTCGTTTCTCGGTCCCGCGGGCCTGGCGGTGGACAGCGCCGGCAATCTTTATGTGTCCGATAACGGCAACCATACGATCCGCAAGATCACGCCGGCAGGTGTGGTCACAACCCTGGCGGGCACGGCCGGCACCGCCGGCAGTACGGATGGCACCGGCAGCGCCGCGCTTTTTGCCAGTCCCGTGGGGATTGGCGTCGACGGTTCGGGCAATGTCTATGTAGCAGATTCCAGCAGTTATGTGATCCGCAAGATCACGCCGGCTGGTGTCGTCACAACTTTCGCCGGCTATCCGAATTTTCCCGGCTCTGTGGATGGCACGGGTACGGGTGCGCAGTTCAGGGCCCCGGTCGGACTGGCGGTGGATGGGGCCGGCAATGTCTATGTGGCGGACACCAGCGGCGAGACCGTTCGGAAGATCACTTCAGCGGGTGTTGTCACCACGCTGGCGGGTTTCGCGGGCTTGCGCGGCACGACGGATGCCATCGGCAACGCTGCCCGTTTCAGTTCTCCGACGGGCGTATCCGTCGACAGTTCGGGCAATCTTTATGTGGCGGACTTTACCAACAACCTGATTCGAAAAGTCGCGCCCGATGGCACCGTCAGCACGCTGGCGGGTTCACGCGGGAATGCAGGTTATATCAACGGGGCGAGCAGTGCCGCGCGGTTCAACTCGCCCGGCGGGCTGACCATTGACCATCTGGGCACGATGTATGTGGCGGACACCGGCAACAATACCATCAGGGAAATCAACTCGAGCGGGGTTGTGACCACCTTTGGCGGTTCGGCCGTGGATACCAGCACTCCCTACCGGGACGGGCTGACCAACATCGCGCGATTCAGCCAGCCCGGCGGGGTGGCGGCAGATGATGCCGGTAACCTTTATGTGACGGATACGGCCAACAGCGTCATCCGCAAGATCACTCCCGACGGGGTGGTGAGCACGCTGGCGGGAACGGCCGGAACGTTCAATATGATCGACGGGAACGGCACTTCCGCGGCATTCAACCAGCCGGTGGGAATCTCCGTGGACAGCACCGGCACGATTTATGTGGCTGATACCCAAAACGCCGCCATCCGCAAAATCACTGCGGACGGAACTGTGACCACCTTTGCCGGCGCCGGACAGGCGGGTAGCAGAGGCACCACAGACGGAAATGGGAGCGTCGCGCGGTTTAACGAACCTTCCGGGATGGCGGTGGATCAGGCGGGGAATATCTATGTCGCCGATACCTTTAACAACATGATCCGGAAGGTTGCTCCGGATGGCACCGTCACCACCCACAGCAGCAATGCCGGTGCAGGCATCACAGCGCCCTACAAGCATCCCACCGGCGTCGCGGTCGATGGTTCTGGCAACATCTATGTCGCCAATACTAACGACGCCACGATCGTAAAAATCACCACGGACGGGACGGTCAGTACGCTGGCGGGGACGTCAGCGGCCACGGGGAACACGGACGGGACCGGTGCAATCGCCCGGTTTTCCCTGCCCGAGTCCATTGCCGTGGACAATTCCGGTAACCTCTACGTGGCCGACGCCAGCAACCACACCATTCGCAAGGTCACCACGGTCAGTGGGGTGGTGACGACGCTGGCGGGGACGGCGGGAACGGCGGGCAGTACCGATGGTACCGGCTCAGCAGCGTTGTTTAATAATCCCTACGGCATCGCAGTGGACGGCACCGGCAATGTTTACGTAACCGACACCAACAACCATACGATCCGCAAGATCACACCAGCGGGCGTGGTCACGACTCTGGCGGGCACGGCCGGCGCCAGCGGCAGTACGGATGGCACCGGCTCAGCGGCGTTGTTTCGCGGTCCTACTGCCTTGACGGTGGACAGCGCCGGCAACGTCTATGTGGCGGATACCGGCAATCAAGTTATTCGCAAGGTCACTTCCGCCGGCGTGGTGACGACCCTGGCCGGGATTCCGGGAGTCAGCGGGAACACGGATGGTTCGGGCAGCGAAGTGCTGTTTCATTCGCCGGCGGGCATTGCGGTGGATGCGGCCGGCAATATCTATGTGTCAGACTCTCTCAATAATACGATTCGCAAGGGCCTGCCGGCATCAAGCGGCGGCAGTGGCGGATCGGGTGGCAGCGGCTCAGGTGGCGGCGCTGGTTCAGGTGGCAGCGGCGCCGGCGGTGGCACCAGCGGATCGAGTGGCGCCGGCAATTCGGTGATCGACAATGCAGGCACCACCGGAGGGAGATCATTATTCCTCTATCCCACCGATGTCGGGCTGGACAGTGCGGGCAACGCTTATGTGACGGACGCGTCCTATAACACAGTCCAGAAAATCACTCCTGCGGGCAAGATCAGCACGTTGGCGGGCACCGCGGGTGTTGCCGGCATGCATGATGGCTTGGGCGGTGGGGTCTTTTTCAATCAGCCGGGCGGTAATGTGGTGGACGGTGCGGGCAACATCTATGTGGCCGACACCGGCAATGCCATGATCCGCAAAATTGCTCCGGATGGCACCGTGACCACTTTTGCCGGTTCGGCCACCAACCGGGGTAATCAGGACGGCAGCGGCACGAGTGCCTCGTTTTCTTCCCCCAATGGCATCGCGGTGGATGGTGCGGGCAACGTCTATGTGGCGGACTCCTTCAATGAGACCATTCGCAAAATCACCCCGGCAGGCGTGGTGAGCACGCTGGCCGGGGCGGCTGCGAGCCGGGGCGACGCGGATGGCACGGGTGGCTCTGCCCGATTCAATTATCCCGCCGGGGTGGCGGTGGATGGCGCCGGCAATGTTTATGTGGCCGATGCCTACAACGACACCATCCGCAAAATCACCCCGGGCGGGGTGGTGACGACCCTGGCCGGATCGGCGGGAATCAGTGGCAGCAACGACGGCACGGGGATCTACGCGCTGTTCAACCAACCGATCGGACTGACCGCGGACGGTGCCGGCAATGTTTATGTGGCGGACACCGGCAATGCCACGATCCGCAAGGTCATGCCGGATGGCACCGTGACCACGGTGGCGGGCATGGCCGGGATTGCCGGCATGAGAGACGGCGCCGGCAGCAGTGCGCTGTTCAACCAGCCGCGCGGCATTGCCCTGGATAGCACGGGCAAACTTTATGTGGCGGACACCGGCAACGCCGCGATCCGCAAGATCGCGTTGGACGGCACGGTCTCCACCGTGGCCGCGACACCGGCAGGCACCGTGGCTCCCGCCATCGTCACCCAGCCAACGGGCGGAACGGCGGTCGTCGGCTCCTCCGGCAGTTTCGGTGTCGTTGCCACCGGCTCGCCTGCGCCAACCTACCAGTGGCGCAAGGACGGAGCTGACATTGCCGGGGCGACCAGCGACACCTATACGATCACCAAGGTCGCGATGAGCGACGCCGGCACCTACACGGTCGTGGTCACCAATTCCGCTGGCAGTGTCACGAGCAACGGCGCCATCCTCACAGTCATTTCGACGACGGGCGGCGCCGCCTCCGGCAGCGGCGGGGGCTCGATGGAGGCATGGTTTGCCGGTATGCTGGCCCTGCTGGGAGCGGCACGGTGGATGACGCGAAAAAGCTAGGTGGCCGCGTGGTTCGAGCGTGGGCCACGCTGCTAGTCGCCATGGCGGCCGGTCTGGCCTTTGTCTGGCCGGGCCTGGCCAGGCTGCTGATCTACGAACGTGCCGGCCTGCTGGCGGGACAGGCATGGCGATTGTGGACCGGTCATCTGGTGCATTTCAATGTCCGGCATCTGCTGCTGGATTTGGCGGTCTTCCTGCCGGCGGGAGTATGGCTCGAACTCCTCACCCCCCGGCTGGCGCGCGGATTCTACCTGCTGACACCACCGGCGGTGTCGGTGGTGTTGCTTTTGTTCGATTCCACCCTGACCCGGTATGCCGGACTGTCCGGGCTCGCCACGGGGGTGCTGGTGCTGCTGGCTTTGGTGCAACTGCGGCGAAAGATGGACGAACCGTACTGGTTCTGGCTGGGAGTCTTGCTGCTGGTCGCGGGGAAAACGGCGGTGGAAACGATGGCCCCCGGTGCGTTGTTTGTGCGCTTTGACCCGGGCGTGCGGGCTGTTCCGCTGGCGCATGTGGGCGGCATTGTCTGCGCCCTGGTTGCGTTTCTGACGCTTGCGCGAAGGACGGGACCGTCCTCCGGTTGAAGCGTCTTCCGGCCGCCGCGGCCGCTCCTATTTCAACACGGCTGCGATGCGCTCGAGTGCCGTCACGACATTTTCCCGGCTGTTGAAGGCGCTGATGCGCACATGACCTTCACCGCACCGGCCAAAACCGGCGCCTGGCGTGCAAACCACGCCAGCCTGCGCCAGGAGTTGGTCGAAGAATGCCCATGAATCGCGGCCGACGTTGGCCCAGATATAGGGAGCGTTGTCGCCGCCGACGCAGGGGAAGCCCAGCCGGGTCAGCGCCTCGCGGATGAGCTTGGCGTTGCCAAGATAAAAGTCGGCCAGGGCCTGCGTCTGCTTTTTGCCGGCGTCGGTGTAGATGGCGGCGGCCGCGCGCTGCACGGGATAGGAGACGCCGTTGAACTTGGTCGACTGGCGGCGATACCAGAGGCCGTGCAGCGGATGGGCGCTGCCGGCCGCGTCGTAGGCCACGAGTGTCCGGGGCACGACGGTGTAGGCACAGCGGGTGCCGGTGAAACCGGCCGTCTTGGAGAAACTGCGCAGCTCAATGGCCACATCGCGCGCGCCGGCGATCTCGTAGATCGAGTGTGGAAGCTGTGGGTCGCGGATAAAGGTCTCATAGGCCGAGTCGAAAAGGATGATGGCGCGGTGGCGCCGGGCATACTCGACCCAGGCGGCGAGCTGCGCCCGCGTGGCAACGGCGCCCGTGGGATTGTTGGGAAAGCAAAGGTAGATCAGATCCGCCGGTTGCGACGGCGGCTCGGGCACGTAGCGGTTGGCCGGCGTGGAATCGAGGTAGACGATGCCGTCATAGCGGCCGTCGCGATTGGGCCCGGTGCGGCCGGCCATCACGTTGGTGTCGAGATAGACGGGATAAACCGGATCGGGAATGGCGACCCGGATGTCGGGGGCAAAAAGCTCCTGGATGTTGGCGCAGTCGCATTTCGCACCGTCGGAGACGAAGATTTCATCGGACTCGATCGGACATCCGCGCGCCTGGTAGTCGTGCTGCGCGATGGCTTCGCGCAGGAACGCATAGCCTTGGTCGGGACCATAGCCCTTGAAAGTCTCACGCTGGGCCATCTCATCGCTGGCGGCATGGAGGGCGGCGATGCACACGGGCGGCAGCGGCTCGGTGACGTCGCCGATGCCGAGGCGGATGATGGACCGGCCGGGGTGGGCCTGCTGGAACGCGGCGACCCGGCGGGCGATGTCGGCGAACAGGTATGACGCCTTGAGCTTGGTATAGTGTTCGTTGATGCGAATCATGGGACTGAGGCGGAGCGTGGTACGAGACTCAGGGCCGACTCCGGCGGTCCCGAGCAAAGGACTTGATTAAAGTTGCCCGCACCGGGATAGTTCAAGCCCGGTCTTTCCCGCGCGTCCGGCGCGGGCGGGCACGGAGTCCATGGCCATGCAAGTGATCGCATCTGTCTTCGACATGCAGTCCACCGCGGTGAACCTGCGGTCCAAGGGCCGATTGATCGGCCTCGTGCCGACGATGGGCGCCCTCCACGAGGGACACCTCAGCCTCATCCGGCTGGCCAAGGAGCGTGCGGACACGGTGGTCGTGTCGATCTTCGTCAACCCCACGCAATTCGGTCCCAGCGAAGACTATGCGAAATATCCGCGCGAACTGCCGCATGATCTTGAACTATGTGAAAAAGCGGGCGCCGACATCGTCTTCGCTCCCACGGTCGAGGAGATTTACCCCCGGGGCTATTCGACCTACGTCACCGAGGAATTGATCTCCAAACCGCTTTGCGGCGTCTCCCGGCCGGCCCATTTCCGGGGTGTCACCACGATTGTCGCCAAGCTTTTCAACATCGTGCGGCCCGATCTTGCCGTTTTTGGGCAGAAGGACGCGCAACAGGTGGCGGTGATCAAGAAGATGGTCAACGACCTTCACTTCTGCATCGATCTTGTGACCGCCCCGACCGTGCGCGAACCCGACGGCCTCGCGCTGAGCTCGCGCAACCGCTATCTCACCACGAGCGAGCGCGAGGATGCCCTCGTCATCTCCCAGGCGTTGAAGCGCGCCAAGGAGATGGTCGACAGCGGCGTGCGCAGCGCAGACCGTCTGATCGCCGAGGCCACGCACCTCATGGCCACGCGGCGCCGGGTCCGGGTCATCTACGCGTCGGTCGTGGACCGCTGCACGATGGAGGCGATTCGCGAGGTGCTGCCCGGCAAGGCAATGATGGCCATTGCCGCCTGGGTCGACGAGGTGCGTCTGATCGACAATATGCTGCTCTAGGGCGGGGATCCCGGGGGAGGAGCCGAGGGGATGGTTTGATCCTGCGATGATTCCGGCTCCTGTATCCTGGTTTCTGTCAGCTTTCATCCATGCCTTATAATTTTGACGTCCTTGTTGTCGGGAGCGGCATCGCTGGTCTGAGCTTTGCGTTGAAAACGGCCGCGCATGGCCACCGCGTCGCCATCCTGACCAAGAAAACCAGTGCCGAGTCGAATACCAACCGGGCGCAGGGCGGTATTGCCGTGGTGATGTCGAACACCGATGACTTCGAGAGCCATGTGCGAGACACCCTGGTGGCCGGTGATGGACTGTGCAACGAGCGGGTGGTCCGGGAGATTGTGCGCGAGGGGCCGGCCCGCGTGCAGGAGCTGGTCGATCTCGGTCTCCGATTCTCGCGCGACAAAAAAGGCAACTAC
>Ga0265297_10010649_pt1 | contig 11485 bp, 9 predicted proteins | sample Munlanlwell13791_FD_192502 | JGI IMG/M metagenome (GOLD analysis project Ga0265297, IMG submission 192502) | Leachate microbial communities from a municipal landfill in Southern Ontario, Canada - Leachate well 137-91 | ecosystem: Engineered > Solid waste > Landfill > Unclassified | place...
CGACTTCGGCAGGGAGCTTTTCTAACTTGCGGCGCTCGGCCTCTTCACGAATCTTCTCGCTGATGCGGTTTTGGTCCGTGAACAGTGTTCCTTTGAGCACCGCGACCTTGTAGGTCACGCGCCCAATGGTGGGCTTGAATTCCGGTGAGAGCAGGACATCCTTGGCCCACTTTGAGAGCCGGATGCCGTTTTGCTCAAACCACTCAATCCACTGAGGGCCAGTCATTCCGTTGGAGGCGACCTCGAAGTAGATAACGCCATCCTCCTCGTGCCAATTCTGGTTGTCAAACCTGCCCTCAATTGCTCGCTGAAGGAAATCATTCAACTTCCACAGGTCAAATGGATAGCCATTTGGCTGCCTCATCTGCCGCTTAATTTCATGCAATTTACCATCCAACGCCACATACATATCGCCTGCGACTTGCATTGCCATGACAATATTCCTTTCTGCTTGCCCGCCAGTACGACAGGCTGGTTATTGCTTGACTACCGAAATAGCAGTCGTAGCCAGAAGATACCGAATTATGTTGTCCTTTTCTTTGTTTAGAACAACTTTCAGTCGCTTTTGGCTATGACTGCTCCGCCAACTGACGAATTTCGCAAATAATTTGTCTGTAAAAGTGCTATTTTTAACTATATATTTATTATAGCACCTTTTAAATACTCTGTCAATAATTCTGCTTTAATTCTTTCTTGCTTTGTTGTGTCCCTGTTTCTTATGGTAACTGTGTTGTCTTTTAATGTATCAAAATCAACTGTTACGCAAAACGGAGTTCCAATTTCATCTTGGCTGTAATATCTTTTTCCAATGTTTCCCCTGTCGTCAAAAGCAGTATTAAATTCTCTTTTAAGCTCTTGGTAAATTTCTTGCGCTTTTTTGACAAGCTCGGGTTTGTTTTTTAAAAGCGGAAACACAGCAACTTTATATGGAGCCAAACTTGGTTTTAATTTTAAAACAACGCGGTCTTTTTCTTCATTATAAGCATCCAATAAAACTGCCAAAACAGACCTGTCTACGCCAAAGGTTGGTTCAATTACATGCGGATAAAATTTTTCTTTTGTGTCTGGGTCTTCATATGGAGCTTCTTTAAAATGATTTTTTAAATCAAAGTCTGTTCTATAGGCCAAACCATAAAGTTCTTTTCTGCCAAAAGGATAATCATATTCAAAATCAATTGTTTTTTTAGAATAGTGAGCTCTTTCTTTTTCTGGCACATTTAATTCGTGAATATTATTTTTTCCAATGCCCAATTCGTTAGTCATCCAAGACCACATTTCTTTTTTCCAATAATCAAATGATTTTTCCCATTCATTTTCTTTTATAAAATATTCTATTTCCATTTGCTCAAATTCGCGAGTTCTAAAAATAAAGTTTCCCGGAGTAATTTCGTTTCTAAAAGCTTTTCCAATTTGAGCAATACCAAAAGGAATTTTTTTTCTTGAAGTCTCCAAAACATTTTTAAAATCAACAAACATTGACTGGGCAGTTTCTGGCCTAAAATAAACTGTGTTATCTTTGTCTTCAACCGGTCCTAAAAAAGTTTTTAACATTAAATTAAACTGTCTAGGTTCTCCTAATTCGCCCTTGCAGTCCGGACACTTTTTGCTTTCAATTTGGTCTGCCCTAAATCTTTTTTTGCATTTTTTGCACTCAACCAAAGGGTCAGAAAATTCTTTTAAATGTCCTGAATTTTCCCAAACCTTTGTATTCATTATTAAAGCTGAATCAATGCCAACCATATCATTTCTTTGTTGAACAAATCTTTTCCACCAAATATTTTTTATATTATTTTTTAATTCAACTCCCAAAGGCCCGTAATCAAACGAGTTTGCCAGACCTCCGTAAATTTCAGATCCAGGAAAAATAAACCCTCGCCTTTTGCATAAAGAAATTATTTTTTCCATTTTATTGTTTTCTGATTGTTTCTCTTTTTTCATAATTAAAGTTTTAATTCTAAATATTATTGTACAATTCCGGAAGCTGTGTTTTTCAGGCTTGAGTCAATGCTTTGGTCAAAAGAAGATATTATTGAATTTGTAAACTGATTCTCTCCCGTGATTGTTGCTTTGCCTATTAAATCTGCGTTAGCTCCCTTTTGCGACACAGTTGGAATTAAAATAATTTGAAATGAAAGCGTGATGGAGTCTCCATTGACCCCGGTTCCTGCCAAAATATCTCCTACAGACCAGACTATTTCGTGGCTGGCAGAATCAAAAGAAAAGTTTGAAGATTCATTCGCAGGAAAAATTTCGCCGGTTAATGATACCTGACTGGGCAAAATTGCCTTTACTTTTACATTTTTGGCGTCGCTTGAATAATTTTTGATATTCCAATTGATTGTATAAATTGTTGCTTTTCCCGCAATGGGGGGAATTTGACCTGCGTTTGCCACAGAGCTGTCAAAAATAGCATCTTGGGAAATTACCAGCCCTGAATTTATTTTTATATCAAATTTTTGCGTTATCTGGGAAACATTAACTTGATCAGAAATTATCATTTCGTTTTCATTTGAAGTTTCAGGAACCCAGTCTTGTTTTGTTTTTACATAGAAATCAATGCTTGCCTCTTCCTGAACATTTATTTTTTTTAACTGGGGAGTACTTTTCCAATCCCAAACAATCATATTGCTGCTTTGCTGGACAACTCCACTAGAAGATTCCAAAGTAGACATATCAAGAGCTTGACCAGAAAGATTAACTATTACAAACAAGCCCTCAAAAGAAGAAGAGCCTATGTTTCTGAAAAATATTTGATAATGCAACTTTTCTCCGGGAGAAGCAACATAGTTTGAAGAGCCGTTAACTTGCTGAGAAATGTAAATCATTGACTGAATAACTTTGACCTGGGCCGTTGTTTCCTTTATTACAACAAAATTTCCGTTTTGCCACATTCCTATTTGGGCGTTAAAATCCAAATCCTGGTTTACATCAGCCCCAACCATTCCATTTACGATTATTCTTCCTCCTTCTGCTTTGTTTATAGTTTTAAGTTTCCATTCCTGATTGTCTAAAGATGAAGGGCTAGAAGATTCTGTTTGAAAACCGTTTATCGGAAATATTTTTATACTCAAATTTTCCAAAGGATAATCTATGTTTGAAAAATAATTAAGAGAATACTGTAAGCTTTTTCCTTTTTCCGCTTTTGTGGGCAGGTCAAAATCTAAAGTAATAGGAGTTGTTTCTATTTTCGTTGTAAGAGTTGTGTCTGATTCATATCTTGCGCTTAAATTTTTGGGGACATATGAAAGATATGCTTTAGCAACTTTCAAATCTCCTTCCTTGCCCAAAAGCCTGGCTTTGATTTTTATAAAGTCTTCATCTCCGGGATAAATGTCTTCCAAGTCTTCTGTAATTCTTGTTTTTTCATCTTCTGTTAAGGAATTTTCTGGCAAATCAAAAATAAGCTTTGGATTCTCCAGCGCAAAATTTCCATTGTTTTTATATTTGATTGTATATTCTATTTCATCTCCTGCCTTAACATTCTCGGGTCCTAAGATTTCCAGCCTTAAAATTTCTTTTGAAAACATCGCTCCCCTATAAACTGCAAATATTATAAACCCTAAAACCACAATCAGAAACAAAATAATAAAAAATATCTTTTTATTCACGGTTTTTACGGGTTGCCCGTATATGAAATTATCAATTTAAGACAACCCTAATTACCATATTATTAATTTATATAATTTTATTTATTTATAATATGACAGCTGTAATTATTTGTAACCCCCTCCAATAAAACTTCAAATTCTTCCTCTGTTTTTAGTTTCAATGTTTTTTTAATGTCTTTTTCCAGAATAATCCTTAAAATTTTAACCGCATCCTGTCTTATTTTTTGAGAAGAATTATTTTTTTTATAACATTTTTTACAAACAGTTCCTCCGTAACCTGCGGAAAAATAAATTTCAACAGGCTCCAATTTTGAAAAACAATTTGCGCATTTGCGCAATTCCGGCTTAAATCCTAACAAAGAAAAAAGATTCCAAATAAAATAATAATAAATCAAATCGCACTTTTCTTCCTTCAGGCAGTTATTGTTAAGCTCTTCAAAACATTCTTTTAATAAATTAAAAATCTGCTTGTCTTTTTCCTGTTCTTTCACAAAGTTATCCAGAGACTGGCAAATCATATTGGCTATTTTAAATTTTTTTGGAGAAATTTTTATATTTTCAAATTTTTTTTCAAAAACCGCGTCTGTAAGAGTTTTTTTATTTTTCCCCTGTATAAATTCTATTTGTGATATTGAAAAAATATCTATTCCGCTTTTTAATTTTGAAGCCATCTTCCTTATCGCCCTTGCAAAAACATTCAAACATCCGAACTCTTCTGTAAATATATAAAACATCCTGTCTGCCTCTGACTTATCTTCTTTTTTAAAAACAAAACCGGATGCTCTGCAACAATTTGCCATAATCTTAAAGTTAAATATTATTTGAGGCTGTCTCCTTTTTTTTCAAGCTCCTCCAAAAATTTTATTTTTTTGCCAAGCTTCAATTTTTGGCTAAAATCCTCCTGCCCCCTTCTTTCTGATTTCAACTTGTTGACCGTCATTTTATATTCCGCTTTTGAAATTGATTCGCCAAACTTTCTGGGAAAATCCCTTTTTTCCATTAATATTTTCTGCTTTGCAGAAAGTTGTTTTCCTGCGCCGGCTTTTACATCCGACTTTCCTAAAATATTTTTAAATTGAGACCTTGGAATTTCTGATTTTTTATCAAATAGTGCCATAATTTTTAAATATTATTTTTTCATAAAAACTTTATATTTTTCTCCATCTATTTCTAATTCTTTTTCAATAATATCTGGTCCTTTAGGTGGTTCAGAATTAACAAACTCTATAGCTTCAAAATTTTTCCTTAACTCATCTTGAATGTTGTCGGACAAAACAAAAGTTGTTCCGCTTAAATTTACTATGTGGTGACGCGATAAACCTAGTCCCTTCCTAATTTCCATTCCGGTCCTTAATATTTCTCTCTTTATCCCCTCCATTTTTAATTCTTCTGTTATGTTTGTATTAAGTTCTACTTCCTTTTCAATGTTGCTGTCAAAAATAATTTCTTTTATATTAACCTCGTCTTTTATTAAGCCCAGCAATCCTTGATCTTTTGCAATTTTTGCATGGTCATGTTTTATTTTCAAAACAGCAAGTGGCTGCTTTACTTTTATCCCTTTTGCTATTCTTTCAGCTAAAGCAAGATTTACAATATTTCTAATTTCTGTCATCTTTTCTTCCAAGTCTTTGTCTATTTTTTTCTTGTTTACTTTTGGCCATACGCATAAATGCACAGACTCTGCGCCGTCTTCAGATTTTACCTGTTGATAAATTTCCTCTGCAAAAAACGGCATAACAGGAGCCATTACTAAGGCTAAACTGTTTAAAACATATCTTAAAGTGGCAAGCGCATCTTTTTTATCTGCGCTATCTTCTTTAAGTCTTTCCCTGCTTCTTCTTAAATACCAAACAGAAAATTCATCAATAAAATCTACAAGAGGACGAGTTGCCGTGTCAACGCGATAATTTTCATATCCATTAGTAATTCCTTTTATTAATTTGTTAAGACGAGAAATTATCCAAACATCAAGCAAGTTTTTGCTTTTATCTGAAGACAAGGTGCCGTCTTCATAAAGTTGATAAAAAGATAATACATTATACAATCTACTAATATTTTTTTTTACTATCTCATCAACTCCTTTTTCTGAAAAAGAAAAATTTTCTGCCTGCACAACTGGTGAACTTAGCATATAAAATCTCATTGCATCAGCCCCGTATTTTTCTATAATTTCGGCTGGGTCAGGATAATTTTTTAATTTTTTTGACATTTTTTTACCATCTTCTGCCAACACTATGCCTGTGACTATGCAGTTTTTGAAAGCCTCTTTGCCAAAAAGCGCGCCAATTAAAACGTGCTGATAATAAAACCATGCTCTGGTCTGGTCTTGGGCTTCTCCAATAAAATCTGCCGGAATTTCGCTTTTTGTAGCAAAGGGAACAGAGCCAGAGTCAAACCATGTATCTAAAACATCAGGCACGCGTTTCATTTTTACTCCGCACTCGCAACTAAAAACAACTTCATCAACAACATCTTTGTGCAAATCATTTACTTTTATACCACTGGCTTTTTCTAATTCTTCTGCTGAAGCAAAAACAATTTCTTTTTTGCATTTTTCACACCTCCAAACAGGAATTGTGTTTGCCCAAAATCTCTGTCTTGAAATAGACCAATCGCGCGCTCCTTTTAGCCACTGACCAAATCTGCCCCCTTTAATATGTTTTGGCGACCAATTTATTTTTTTAGCTGTTTTTAATAATTTTGATTTTATTTTTTCAACAGCAACAAACCAGGAAGATGTTGCATAATTTAACAAAGCAGTATCGCACCTCCAACAATGCGGATAACTGTGCTCGTATTTTTCATAATTAAATAACAAACCCTTCCCGTCCAAATATTTATTTATTGTTAAATCTGCTTCTCTTATTTCTTCAGGCCTGTTTTTAGCTCTTGGCTTTAAGTCCAATCCTGCAAATTCTCCCATTTCATCTTTGAAAGTTCCGTCCATTTTTACATGCTGAACAAACGGCAAATTTTGTTTCTTACCCAAAAACATATCATCTGCTCCAAATGCAGGAGCAATATGAACGATTCCCGTTCCGTCTTCTGTATTAACAAAATCAGCCGGATAAACTTTCCACCCATTTTTTTTATCTTTTAGATTTTCATCTTTTTGATAAATATCAAACAACGGCTCATATTCAATGTCTACCAAATCTTTGCCTAGAAATTCCTTTATTTTTTTATACTCTTTGTCTTTTAAAATCTCGCCCACCCTGTTTTCTGCCAAAACAAACTTTTCTTGACCAATTTCAACAAGCAAATATTTTATTTTTTCTCCAATTGCCAAAGCAACGTTTCCAGGCAAAGTCCACGGAGTTGTTGTCCATGCCAATAAATAAGTATTTTCAGGAAGATCATATTTTTTTGGATTTTTTACTTTAAACTTTAATGTCGCAGATAAATCTTTTATATCTTTGTATCCCTCTGCAACTTCGCCTTGACTTAAAGTTGTTTCGCATCTCGGACAAATGTGCATGCTTCTGTAATCCTCATATATAAGTCCTTTTTTATAAAGCTCTTTAAAAGCCCACCATTCTTTTTGCATATATTCAAAATCCATTGTTCTGTAAGGATTTTTCATATCAGCCCACCTGCCAAATCTTGGAATCATTTGCTCCCATTCATGAATAAAAGTAAAAATTTTCTCGCGACACATATCATTGAATTTTTTTACGCCCATTGCCGCAATTTCCTTTTTAGATTTTGTGTCAATTTCCTTTTCAACAATATTTTCAATAGGAAGCCCGTGGCAATCCCAACCCCATTGTCTGGCAACGTAAAAGCCCTGCATTGTTTTATAACGAGGAATTGCATCTTTTATTGCGCTTTGCAACAAATGTCCGTAATGCGGAGTTCCTGTTGCAAAAGGAGGACCGTCGTAAAAGACAAAAGGCTTTTTGTTTTTTGTCTGTTCCAAGGATTTTTCAAAAATTCTGTTGTCCTGCCAAAATTTTAATATTTTTTTTTCTTCTTCTGAAAAATTTAACATAGTTTGTTTTACATTTTTTCTAGAGGTCTGATGCCAAGGAGCCATAATCCGTTTTCCATTATTATGGCAAATTTTTCCGTTATAGCCACTTTGTAAGCTGAAAATTCATCATTCCTGGAAACAATTTTATTTTTAGTATAATAACTGTTGAACTCTGACGCCAATTCTGAAAGATACAAAGCTATAAAATGCGGGTCTAAACTTTTATCTGCCTGAAGAACAGCGTCTGAAAAAAGAACTATCTTTTTTTCAAGCCTACCTACATGATCGGGCGTTTTTTTAAAATTAGGTTTTATTCCTTCTTGTTTTGCTTTTTTTAAAACAGACTTTGCTCTTGCATAAGAATACTGTAAATATGGCCCGGAATCCCCGTCAAAAGAAATTGACCTGTCAAAATCATAAATAATATCTGACCCAATAGATTGTTTTAAAATGGAATATTTTATTGCCCCGATTGCAACAGCTTCCGAAATTTCTGATTTTTCTATTTCCGATAATTCCTTGTCTTTTATTCTTTGCGAAACTAATTCTTTTATCTTTTCTATTAAAGATTCTCCTGTTATTACATTTCCTGTCCTAGAAGACATTTTTCCTTCTGGCAATTTTAATATTCCGTGACTTATATGTTTTGTTCTTTCAGCTAATTCTTTATTTATTTTATCCAATGCGCAAAGCATAACTGCAAAATGGCTATTTTGCTCATTTGCTGTTACAACCACAGATTCATCATATTTATATTTTTTATATTTTAATTCTGCCAAACCCAAATCTTTTGCTTCATAAGTTGGCAATCCATCTGAATTTATAAAAACCCTTGTGTGCAATCCATATTTTTCTCCTCTAAAAATAATCGCTCCGCCTTCTCCCTTTTCAAAAATTCCGTTTTTTAATCCTTTTTCTACAATTTTTTTACCCAAATCAATAACCTGGCTTTCAAAAATTAAATCATTAAACTCTGTATTAAGCATTTTATAAATTTTATCAAAGTATTTTAAACTTGCTTTTTTCCCTTCATCATAAATTTTATTTATATCTCTATCACTTCTATCATATATCTTTTTATTTATTTTATTTATCTCTTTTTCTATATCTTTACTAGTCTTGTACATTTCTGAACCAACAGCGTAAGCTGTTGCGCTTAGTTGAGGTGTCGGATAATATATGCCTTTATTTTTTAAATCCCATACGGCTTTTGCGACATGGATTCCTATGTCTCCCTGAAAACAAACTCTCTTTACTTTTGCCCCCTGAAATTCTAAAATTCTTGAAATAGATTCTCCAATTGCATTGCTCATTAAATGCCCAATGTGAAATTCTTTAAAAGGATTTGGGTCCGTATAATCAATAACTATTTTTTTATTTTTTAACTCTTTATTTTTCCCATAATCTTTATTTATATTTTTCAAATTATCAATAAAATATTTATCTGAAATAAAAAAATTTATAAAACCGTTTTTGACTTCTATTTTTTTAAATAAATCTGATTTAATTTTTTCTGCAATTTCATCGGGATTTTTTTTTAGCATCATTGCGACATTCGTAGAATAATCTCCAAAATTTTTATTTGTAGGAACTTCAACTGAAAAATCAACTTCTTGTGAAATTGTTTTTTTGATTATTTTTTTTATTTGCTCTTTTATCATTGTATGACAGTTCCAATAAACGGCTTATTATTTAAAAAATCTTCCAATCTTTCTAAATTCTTGCCGTTTATAATTGCCACTTTTATTTTTAATTTTTGAGCTATCCTTGATGCCCTTGGATCAAACGGCATTGATAATCCGGGAATCCATTTATTTCCCACAATTTTTCTAAAATCTTTCCATGAAATTTTTTCTATTGGTTTTGCGTCAGAAAATTCTTTTGGATTTTTATCATAAACATAATCAACATTGGTTAGATTTATTATCGTTTTTATTCCATTAGCCTTAGCAGATAATACAGAAACATAATCAGTTGACCAACCCGGTTTCCAGCCTGATCCAAAAATTATCTTGTTTCTTATTTTTTTACTGCCAAATTGATTTTTTGACGGATTTGCAATCATCTCTTTGTGTGCAGTTTTGCCAAAAATATTTTTTACAACTTCTGCATTCAACCTTGAAACAGCAATGCCAATTAAATCTTTTCCTTTGTCTTTTGCTCCAAATTCTGCCAAGGCTCTTTGGTAAACTCTTGCTATTTTTCCGCCTCCCACAAAAATAATAAAACCTTTGCTATTCAAAAATTTTTGCAAAGATTGCTTAAACTTTTTTAAAAATTCAATATCAATGCTATCGGGGGCAACCAAGCTCCCTCCTAAAGAAACCACAATTGCTTCTCTCGCTTGGCCACCGGCTTTGGCAATAACTATTTTTTTCTTCATATTATAGTTAAATTTATCACAAAACAATACAAAAATAAAGATAACATTAAAAAAAGTCCGAGATTATTATATCTTGCCGCTATTAAATATAAATGGTATTATGCTATCATTAAAATATATGAATATTTATTCGGAAAATAAGAAAGCCCTATACGACTATAATATTCTGGACAAGTTTGAAGCCGGGATTGTTTTGTTTGGACAGGAAGTAAAATCAATCAGAACCGGACATATAAATTTGTCTGGATCTTATGTTTCTTTAAAGGGAAATGAGCTTTATTTAGTGGGAGTAAAAATCCCCGCATACCAGCCAAATAACGCAGGAGCCAGCTATAATGAGGAAAGGCAGAGAAAACTGCTCTTGAATAAAAAGGAAATAAACGAACTTGTCGGGAAATCCAAACAAAAGGGATTTTCCCTGATACCCTTGAAAGTTTATGATAAAAATGGTAGAATAAAACTTGAATTTGGATTAGCCAAAGGAAAGAAAAAATACGATAAAAAAGAGAAAATCAAGGAAAAAGACATTGAACGCGAGGTTAATCGCGAATTATCGCGGGAGTGATTGTTTCGATGAATTGTTCTTTAAAATAAAGCAAGTTGAGCTTTCTTAAGGCTCGCTAATCTCTTAAGAAAAACATAATTGCTAATTTATTCAATAAGCAACCAGCACTAGCATACGCTTAATGCTGCATCTTTACCATTGACTCCTAATAAATGGATAAAGGTGTTATATTATTAGGATAGACGGCTTTATTCTTTGGAGAGCCGTTGAAATTAAAAAGATAAGGCATTAAAAATTTTGTTAATTTTTTATTTAATGCCCGAACAACAAAATTAACTAAGCTTGTAGAATTATTTTAAAAAATTTTTCAGACGGGATTTCAACATCCCCACTTCCACACTTCGCTACGGCTCAGCGCAAACATAAAAATAATTTAATTTGAATAAAATATTAGTCAACAATTTTATAAGGGCAAAAGAGGTAAGGATAATAGACGAAGAAGGAAAACAGTTAGGCATAATGAACATATTTGATGCCATTGATTTGGCAAAATCAAAAGGCCTAGACTTAATACAGGTTACAGAAAAAGTTGACCCCCCAATTTGCAAAATTGCAAATTATGGAAAATACTTATATTCCCAACAGAAAAAAGAAAAAAAAATAGGCCACCCTAAAGGAGGAGAATTAAAAGAAATAAGATTAAGCTTCACTATTTCTCCTCATGACGCCCAGACAAAAGCCAAGCAGGCAAAAAAATTTTTAGAAGAAGGAAATAAAGTGAAAATAAGCCTGGTTTTAAGGGGTAGGGAAAAAGCATTTGGATATATGGCAAAAGAAAAAGTAGAATTTTTTCTAAAAGAAGTAAACGAACTGCTCCCGATAAAAACCGAAAGGGAACTAAAAAAAGAGCCGAGGGGATTCACAACAATTATTTCAAAATCATAAAAAATAATATTTAAAATCAAAGGTTGAAAAACAAATAGAAAATTTTTGAATTTTGATTTTAGTGAAAAGTT
>Ga0265297_10010650_pt1 | contig 11483 bp, 9 predicted proteins | sample Munlanlwell13791_FD_192502 | JGI IMG/M metagenome (GOLD analysis project Ga0265297, IMG submission 192502) | Leachate microbial communities from a municipal landfill in Southern Ontario, Canada - Leachate well 137-91 | ecosystem: Engineered > Solid waste > Landfill > Unclassified | place...
GGGGGAGAACAGGAGGAGCAGACAAAAGAAAGTATGGGGGTTGAGAGTATCCATCAGGCGCAGCATTTTTTATATCAAACCGCGACGAAATCTTTCTATCGCGTGGTGATTATCAGGGACGCGGAATGGCTGACGCGAGAGGCGCAAAACGCCCTACTTAAAACGCTTGAGGAGCCCCCAGAGCACGGCGTTCTTATCCTCACCGCGCAAGATCCTTCCGTGTTATTGCCCACGGTTTCCTCACGTTTGCAGAGAATCCATATAGGGATTAGGCCGCAAGAGGAGATACTTGACTTTTTAATAAAATATGCTAAAATATCCCCATCTGAGGCTCGCGCATTGGCAGAAAAAGCCAGAGGGAGAGTAGGCAGGGCGCTATCGCTTATGGATAAGAATAAAGCGTATGCGCAAGCGGAAAAACTCTCGGAGCTTTTTGTCAAAACGTCGCGCGGTCCTTTGGACGCAAAAACGCTCGCGGGAGACGCTTTTGATTTTATCAATAAAAAACCCGCGCATTACGATATTTTTTTTGAAACATTGCTTGAAGCGCTCATTACTCATCGCGTCAACGCGACAAAGATAAAAGCGGTATGCGACGCGATCGCGTCGCTCGGATCGTTGGCGCTTAATAAACGATTAGTTATTAAAAAAATACTATGGACTCTCCAATCATCTACATAATGTTATTTATTATCGCGTTAGGAGGTATTGCCGTGGGTATCGCAAGTGTTTCTGGTGCGACGCTTCCTTCATTTTCCATGCCGTCTTTAGACGGTGGACTTTTTGCGTCCGCGTACGCGGCAGTGGAAACTACGTTTGGTTCAAAAGTGAATCAAGGATCGTTTTTGATCTCTTTTGATAATTTCAGCAACATCTTTTCAACAACGCTTGATAACAAAACATCGGTGTCCGTTTTTGATGTGGATGGATTTTTTCCCGTTGACGGCACGGCGCAACGCATCTATATGTCAACCGATCGCGGATTGTTTTTAAGCAACGATGGAGGATTGACATTCAATCGCTTTACCACTTCAAACAACGAAATTGCCGCCGATAGTATCGTATATAAAGTGCTTCCGGCTTCATCCAACGGAGAGGATTATTTCATTGCGGTATACACGAACGGCAAAGGAACGCTGTATCGCACTTATGATTATTTCTTTCATTTGGAAAAGTTAATTGATTTTGACAAGGAGAGCGTTTATGACATGTCCTTTACCGGAAACTCCCTGTATTTTTCGCTTTCCACGGGGCAATTGATTCACTACACTCTTTCAAATAATGAAATGCGCGTGGTAACGACTTTTTCTTCGCCCATCGTGCGCATCATGAAGGCTCCATCAGGAGTATTCTACTTGCTTTCAAAATCGGGAACGGTGTACTACGCCTCAACACTTGAAGGAAATCAAGGAAAGTTTAAAACCTTAAAAGGACCCTCGTCGGGATTTCTTTCTTTCTTTTTCCCATTTCTTTCCTCATCGGTAAAATCGCTTGATTTTGACGGTGCGGGGGCGCTGTATGCGCTGAACGCGAAAGGCATTTGGAGAACACAAGATAATGGGTCTCATTGGAAATTGCTTTCAACCTTGCCGGTTCCCAAGAAAAAAATCAGCGCCATGGGCGTGCATAATGGTATCGTGTATGCTGCTTCGGAAAACAGGGCGTATGTCAGCAAGGATTTTGGGACAAATTGGAAAGTGTATGATTTGTCCAATCCGTCTCTCATATCAAATTTCTTCTTTGTGAATCAAAGAATTATCATGGGAATGTAATCAAAAACCCGCCTTTCGGCGGGTTTTTTTGTTTGTTATAAAGCATATTTGTTTTTATTATTTTATTTGTGTACACTTGGCTTCATACAACTTATAACTATGGAAGCATCAAACGAATTACAAACTCATCTTGATACCATAAAGCAGTCGCTTAAAGACGAAGTTGCTTCAGTGCGCGGTTCACGGCCCACGCCGGCGTTGGTTGAAGATATTGCGGTTGAATACTACGGACAAAAAGTTCCCGTTAAACAAATGGGGTCCATTGGCGTTGTTCCTCCGCGAGAAATTCAAATTAGCGTATGGGATATGTCGGCGGTCTCGGTTGTCGCCAAAGCGGTTTCTGAAAAATTGAACGTGCAGGCCGCTCCCGATGGAAATACTATTCATGTCAATCTGCCCTCGCTGACGCAAGAAAGAAAAGATGAACTTATCAAAATGGTTCGCGGTAAAATTGAAGAAGCGCGCATCAAATCACGAACTATTCGCGATGAAGTGAAAAAGAAAGTCGCCGACATGGAAAAAACAGGAGAAGTGACAGAAGACGACCGATTTAAAATAAACGAACAAATGCAGAAAGCGATTGATGATTTTAATAAAGACCTTGACGCGATGCTTGAAAAAAAGACAAACGAAATCAATGAATAGGAGACGCATATGGAATTTAGAATATAAAATTTAGAATCTCTATTTCATTCAAAATTCAAAATTCTATATTCCATATTCTGCTTCTGCGCCCATGCCGCCTCGCCTAAGAATTTTTTTTATAGTATGATGCGCCCATATGACCTGGGCGCTTTTTAATAAACAATATCAAACGCTCAATCCCGAACAAAAACAGGCGGTAGACGCACTGGAGGGGCCGGTTATGGTAATTGCGGGGCCCGGAACGGGAAAAACGCATGTGCTCACCATGCGGATAGCCAATATTATCAAGGAAACAGGCGCTCAAGCTGATGAAATTGTCGCGCTAACTTTTACCGAATCGGCGGCAGCACACATGCGCGCGGTCTTAGCGGACCTTATCGGCGCGCAAGCGTACCATGTCGCCATCCATACTTTTCATGGACTGTGCAATGCCATTTTACAGGATTATCCTCAACATTTTTCACGTTTCATCGGCGCGCAACCGGCAACCAAAGTGAATCAGCTTGATGTTGTTCGCGCGCTTTTAGAAAAAGAATCATTCGTTTATTTGAAAGCCCCTCTGGATCCGTTTATGCACGCGGGGGAAATCATCAAAGCGATAAGCGATCTGAAGCGCGAAGGTTTTTCTCCCAAAGATTTTTCCCAGTATCTTCTCGCGCAAAAAAGCTCAATAGAACATGCTCCCGATTTGTATCACACGAAAGGAGCTCACGCGGGGAAAATGAAAGCCGACTATCAAAAGCAATTGGATTATGTGAAACGCAACACGGAATTGGCTACGCTCTATGAGCAATATGAGCACGAAATGATCGCGCGCAAACTGTATGATTTTGACGATATGATTATCTGCGCGGTTACGACGCTTGAAGAAAACGCGTCGCTACGCGATCAATTGCAAGAACGATTCGCATATCTGCTTGTAGACGAACACCAAGATACCAATGGAGCTCAAAATAAATTTTTGGAACTATTGTGCGCAGACAGAAACAACCCAAATCTTTTTGTGGTAGGGGACGAGCAACAAGCGATATTTCGTTTTCAGGGGGCCAGCATCGCCAACTTTTTATATTTTCATAAAAAATATCCTTCCGCCACTCTCATTAATTTGACGCGCAATTATCGATCAACGCAAGAAGTGCTCTCGGTCGCGCATCATCTTATGCAACAAGGAAGCGGTAAAAAAATCGCAAAACCTCTCGTGGCGCAAAAAGGCGAGGGGTCAAAAATTGTTGTGGAAAGCCATCAAGACCAGACGGATGAACTTTTGTCGCTCGCAAAAAACATATCCGGTCGCATTCACGAGGGAGCGGATCCAAAAAACATCGCCGTTATTGTCAGAGAAAATAAGGAGCTTTCTCTGGTAGGAGAGTTTTTGGAAAAAGAAGGCATCCCTTTTTCCATAGAATCCGATAGAGGCGTTCTCTTTGACCCTTATATCATAAAACTTACGGCGTTGTTTTGCGCGGTGACGCACTGTGATGATGATCAAGCAGTTGCCCGCGCGCTTCACGCGGATTTTCTCAACATAGAGCCCTTGGATGTTTATACGCTTCTTAAAAAAGATACTGCCCGCCAATCGCTTATGCATGCCATGCGCGACGCGCAAAAACACCCAAACGATTTTATTGACTCAGCAGGGCTGGCCCGTCTCTATGAGCTCATAATTCGTTGGAAACGCTACGCCGAAAGTCACAATGTGTTAAACGCGTTTGATCGTATCGCACGAGAATCCGGATTTTTAGCGCACATTCTTGCCGCTGACGCATCGGCTCAAGAACTTGAAAAATTCTCCCGACTCTTTGATGAAGCGCGTAAAGCAATGGGAAATCAAAAAACATATCGCTTATCCGATTTTTGTCAGCATCTTGAACTGCTTACTGCCTATGGAGTTTCTTTGCAGGCAAAAATGGTTTCGTATCACAATGCCGTACATGTTCTCACCGCGCACAAATCAAAAGGATTGGAATTTGATATGGTCTATATTCCCAATGTCGTTGATGGAGTGTGGGGAAACAAGCGCAGTCGTTCCATTTTTCATCTTCCCTTAAAAAAACCTCTTGATGTCCCAGATGAGGATCCTATTGAAGACGAGCGAAGACTTTTATTTGTCGCTATCACTCGAGCAAAATCACGCTGTACGGTGAGTTATGCGAAACACAATCTTGATGGGAGAGAAAAAATTCCATCAGAATTTATCGGTGAACTTTTGCCCCAGCAGAGCGAGTTTTTTGAAAAAGAAGCTTTTCCTGTCGCCGATCGCCTAAAAACTATTTTTTCAGGCAACCGCGCGACAGGTCCAAACATACAAGACGAACGTTTTGTCCAACAATTATTTGACACGCACGGTATATCTCCCACGGCGTTTAATAATTACCTTGAATGTCCTTGGAAGTTTTTCTACAACAATTTATTGCGTATCCCCAGCGCCAAAACACTCGCGCAATCATATGGCACCGCGGTGCACTATGCGCTCAAAATTCTTTTTAGCGCGCAAACAAAAGAAACCGCTTCCAAAACGGTACTTTTGGACGCGTTTTTAACCGCGATGCAACGAGAACCGTTTCCTGATAAAGAAAAAGAATTGTGGCTTAACAGAGGGAACGATGCTCTCCTGCGCTACTACGATTACTATTATCAATCGTGGAATTTCAATGCGCTTGTTGAAAAACGCTATCGTGTCCTCTGGGAAGAAGAGCATATTCTTCTTACAGGAGTGCTTGATAAAATAGAGCGGTCTGATTCGTCAAATGATGTTGTTGTGGTGGACTATAAAACAGGAGAGCCACAAAGCAGGAACAAACTTATGGGACAAACGAAAGACGCGCAGGGCAACTATTACCGACAGCTGGTTTTTTATAAACTTCTTTTGGAGCTTGATCCAAAACAGCCGTTGCGAATGAATGAAGGAATCATCGATTTTGTGGAGCCGAATCAATCGGGAAAATTTAAAAAAGAATCTTTTATTATTTCTTCAACCGAAGTCGACGCTCTCAAACAATCGCTTGTCGCTATGGCAAAGGAAGTACGTGCGGTGTCGTTTTGGAATAAGCGTTGTCAAAATGCCGACTGCTCTTACTGCGCTTTGCGTGATATGATGGAGGGAGCAAAAAAGAATCATTTCTGATAAAGTATAATCATATACTATCATCGTATGTCGTCACGCACGCTCAAGATTTTAATATATAGTACTGTCGGCGTTTTTGTGCTTTTAGTATGGATTATGGCGTTCACGCTCCGATTTAGAGTGGCGCTTGCGCCCACCAGCACAACCACGGTTCAAAACGATTCGGCGGCAATTGCGGTTTTTTCTCCCGCGCCACATCAGAAGGTCAAAAAAAATATTGTTGTTTCTGGTCAGGCGCGCGTCTTTGAAAATCAGTTCAACATAGAAATTCTAGATTCTTTGGGGAGGGTTCTTACTAGTACGCCAGGATACGCAAATGCTTCAGATGTAGGGCTTTACGGAAATTTTTTAGAATCGCTTTTTGTCGATTATGCCGGAAAAGCCGTCATTCGCGTTTTTGACGCCTCGCCTAAAGATGGATCGCCGCAAGACGTTGTTTCTATTCCGATTATTATTGAAGAATAAAGCGTGATGTTTGTATGAATATACTGCGGTTATTACGTCTTTATAAAAAACGAAACGATACCGATCAAGCGCACTTATTGCGTATCGCCATTGATAAGAGCGCGTTTGCATACAATATTTCGTGTTTCCAAAAACAATTTAACGATCAACGCATTGCCGCGGTTCTTAAAAGCAATGCCTATGGCCACGGGCTTTCTCTTATGGGAACCTTATGCGACAAGGATGATCGTATCAGTCATCTTGTTGTTGATAGTATTGCCGAGGCGCAGGTGTTGCGTCATTGTGGAATAAAAAAAGAAATATTGATTTTGGGACATATCCCATTTGCGCGAGTGAGTCATCTTTCTCGTCTTGCGCCGCTCATAATAAGCGTGGTGAGCATGCCGCAAGCAGAATGGCTTTCTTATAATATTTCTTTCCCATTGCGTGTTCATATAAAAGTTGATACGGGCATGCATCGCCAGGGAGTTGGAGTTTTTGAGCTTGAAAAAACCATTGATATTCTTTCAAAAAACAGACACATATCCGTGGAAGGATTGCTTTCGCACCTTGCTGACGCGGACGGACCGACCACAGAGTTTGATTTAAAACAACTCAAGCAATGGGATGAAGCGGTTTCTCTCTTTAAAAAGCGTATTCCCTTGGGGATAGTTCATTTTTCGGCGACGGCGGGGACGCACTATGTTCATCAGGCTAAAAACAATCTTATTCGCGCCGGCATTGGGCTGTACGGATTTGATAATACAAAAACAAAAACCCTTGGAGTAAAACCCGTCCTCTCTTTTTTTGCGCGCATCGTGAACATAAAAACGCTCAACTCGGGCGATTGTGTCGGATACAACGCGACGTTTTGCGCGCCGTCTCCTATGCGCATAGGAGTTATTCCGTGCGGCTATTATGAAGGGGTGCCTCGCGTTTTGAGCAATCAGGGATTTTTTTATTATAACGACGTAAAGCTTCCCATTGTGGGAACGGTGAGTATGAATTTAACGACGATTGATATGTCTGACCCCGCTTGTGATCAATTGCGCCTGGAAGATGAGATAGAAGTGTTCTCTTCAAATCAAGAGCGTCTTAATTCAATAGCGTATGTCGCGCGTACGTGTCGCACCATTCCCTACGAAATATTAATTCGTCTCGCTCCCGGCATCAGAAGGGTGATTGTCTAAAACAGACGACGCGTCGCTTCTTTTACGCGTCAAAAAACGGTATTTTTGTGATTTGTTTTTTATTCTTTTTTTTGTTACCATCAGCGCATTATGAACGTTGTTTTATTTGTCGTTATTCTTGCTGTTTTGATATTAACTCACGAATTCGGGCATTTTGTCGCCGCTCGATTGTTTAAAATGCGCGTTGATGAATTCGGCATAGGATTTCCTCCGCGCATAAGCGGATTCAAAAAATGGGGGACTCTGTTTACGATTAATTGGATTCCTTTGGGAGGGTTCGTAAAAATAGCGGGAGAGGACGGAGACGAAGTTTCTCAAGAGAAAGATCAAATATCCGTGATATCTGACAACGGTGGCGATAATGTCAAGGACACTTTTTGGACAAAACCTATTTGGCAAAGAATCGTGGTGTTGTTGGCGGGAGTGATTATGAATTTTGTTTTCGGTTGGTTGCTTCTTTCTATTGTTTTTTCTGTGGGTACTCCGCATAAGGTCCTTATCACCGAAGTCATTGCCGACTCTCCCGCCTCGCAAGCAGGCTTTCGCGCGAGCGATATTGTTGAGGGTTTTTCTGCCATTGAAGATTTTACAGCATATATTCAAGCGCATATCAATCAAGACACCGAATTTAGAGTAAGGCGAGGAGGGGAAACGGTTGTACTCCATGCGACACCGAAAAATAACGAGGAAAACAAAGGGGCATTAGGGGTCGGGTTGGTAAGCGGGGGAAGCGATCCCCAGCCGTTTTTTACGGCAATAAAAAGCGCTTTATATTCCGCGGGTCAGATGTTCGCGATGATTTATGTGATGCTTTTTAAACTTATCGGACAATTATTTGGAGGCGCCGACGTGTTTCAATACATGTCTGGTCCGGTGGGTATTTTTCAAGTGACTGCGGATGCCGCGGGGATTGGATGGATATATGTTTTAAACATCATCGCTCTTATCTCTATTAATCTTGCCGCGCTCAACGTGTTTCCATTTCCCGCGCTTGATGGTGGACGAATCGTTTTTCTTATTCTTGAAAAAATAAAAAGAAAACCAATTTCAAATTCAGTTCAACAAATCGTCAACGGGGTCGGCTTTGCGCTCCTGATCGGATTGCTTATTTTTGTGAGCATACGCGATGTGGTGCGTCTTATTCATTAATATTTTATAGCATGCGTCAATCAATTTTGCCTTCATTTGTTCGTAAAGATTTTCCAAAAGACGAAGAAGCATATAATGCTCAAATTCTTATTCGCGCCGGTTTTATAGATAAAACCATGGCGGGGGTATATTCCTATTTGCCTTTAGGTTTGCGCGTCCTTCGCCGCATTGAAGACATTGTGCGTTCAAGGATGAATGAGTTTGGAGCGCAGGAAATTATGATGCCCGTGCTTCATCCAAAAGAACTTTGGCAAAAAACAGGACGATGGGACGCGCTTGATGTTTTGTTTAAAGTAATTGCCCGTGATAAAAAAGAATATGCCTTAGGACCAACACACGAAGAAGTCGTTTCTCCCTTGGCGCACAAAGCGATTTTTTCTTACAAGGATCTACCGTTTGCTCTTTATCAGATACAGACAAAATTAAGAGATGAGCCGCGCGCCAAATCGGGGCTTTTAAGAGGAAGAGAATTTTTAATGAAAGATTTGTATTCGTTTCATGCGGATGAAAAAGATTTGGAGGCGTATTATCAGAAAGCCATTGAGGTCTATAGAAAAATATTTTCTGACATCGGATTATCAGCGGTCCTTGTTGAAGCGTCAGGAGGAACCTTTTCAAAATACTCCCATGAATTTCAGGTATTTATTGACGCCGGAGAAGATACCATCGTGTACTGCCCGCAGTGTTCTTTTGCCCAAAATAACGAGATAAATAGCGCCCAAGAGAAAGATGCATGCCCTTCGTGTAAAGGGCCGCTTACTCTCAAAAAAGGGGCAGAAGTAGGAAATATTTTCCCCTTAAAACAGAAATATTCGGAACCTTTTGAGGTTTCTTACAAAAATGCGCAAGGAGAGTCGCAAACAGTTATGATGGGATGTTATGGTATCGGCATTTCTCGGCTGATGGGTGTTGCCGCGGAAATTTTTCATGACGATAAAGGATTACGCTGGCCAGCGGCTATCGCGCCGTTTCACGCGCATCTTATTGTGTTGACTGGAAATAATAAAGACGAAGCCGCGAAGGTAGTGGAAAAGGCAGATCGTCTTTATGATCATCTCACAAAAGAAGGGATTGATGTTTTATATGATGATCGTCTTGAGATGAGCGCGGGAGAAAAATTCGTTGAAGCGGATCTTGTCGGTATTCCCGTGCGCTTGGTTATCAGTGCGAAAACAGGCGATGCCGTGGAAATGAAATATCGTGCCGACGATCAGGCAACACTAGTTGATTTTGATGCGGTGGCGGGGTATTGTAAAAACGTTCAAAGCAAACAATAACGGAGGTATGGAATTTTTTAAGAATTGGAAAACTGATATTGGTATTGATTTGGGGACCGCAAATACCCTGGTTTATTTAAAGGGACAGGGAATTATCATCAATGAGCCAACAGTCATCGCGATCAACAATAAAACGAATCAGGTCATTGCTATTGGCCATGACGCGAAACAAATGGAAGGGCGCACTCCTCAACACATTGATGTGATCCGCCCGCTGGTCAATGGGGTTATTTCAGATTTTGCCATGGCGCAAGAAATTCTCAGACATTACATCAAACGTTTGAAAAAAGATTCCTTTTTTAATTATATCCGCGCGGTTGTCGCTATACCCACCAACCTCACCGAAGTTGAAAGAAAATCAGTTGAAGACGTAGTTATTTCTTCAGGCGCGTCTCATGCGTATCTTTTAGAAGAACCGGTTGCGGCGGTGCTGGGCGCGGGACTTCCGGTGCACGAACCGACGGCAAGCATGATTGTGGATATTGGCGGAGGAACGTGCGAAATCGGAGTTATCTCCATGGGAGGAGTCGTGGTAGCAAAGAGCTTAAAAACAGCGGGAGATAAGTTTAATGAAGAAATTATCAAGTTTGTTAAAGATGCGTTTAAACTTGCTATCGGCGTTCCTACAGCAGAACGCATCAAGGTGGAAATCGGCTCAGCTCTTTCCTTTGATGAGCATCGTGAAATAGCCGTGGGAGGACGAGACGCGTTTTCGGGACTTCCTCGTGAAGTTGTGATAAAAGATTCTAATATTCGCGCCGCGCTTATCCCTTTAATCAAACAAGTTATTGAAGCGATTAAAGATACGATAGAAAAAACACCCCCGGAACTTGCGGGAGATATCTTGCAACGGGGGATACACCTTTCGGGAGGGGGGTCCCTTTTGAGAGGGTTTGCCGAATGTATAGAAAAAGAGTTGTCAGTAAAGACCGTTTTAGTAACTGATCCGCTTACCTGCGTGGTGCGCGGAGCGGGAATCGCGGTTGAGGATATAGAACAGTATAAAAATATTTTTGCCACTGTGTTGAAACCCATTGAGCTTGAATAAAAAACTGGTTTTGGCATAGCGGCAACACGTCTCGTTATGAAACAATGGATTCTTGGTATTGGGATTATTGTGTGCGGAATTATTATCGCAACGGGGTGGATTTTTTTCTCCTTTCCTGTGGGAAATTTTTTTTCCGAACGTATTTTCGGTGCCACGTCTTTATTAAAAGAAAATGCGGCATTACTTGAGCAGGTAACGACGCTCAAAAATGAAATAGATCTGTTAAAAGCGGGGCAACACATTGTTTCTGATACAAGCGTAATCGTTGCCAATGTTTTTTCCGTGTATCCTTTCAATACAAAAAACAGAATCTTTATTAATAAAGGTGTTCGTGACGGTGTAAAAATTTCAAGCTCTGTGGCGGGAACAGAAGGTGTTTTTATTGGTATCATTACTCAAGTTTCCGATACATATAGTGAAGTTGAAACAATTTTTGATCCATCGTTTTCGTTGCCAGTGCGTATCGGACAGAGCGGAGTAGACGGTTTGCTTCAAGGTGGTGCGACACCACGTATTGTTTATATTGATAAAACAAAAACACTGCATATTGGAGACGCGATTAGCGCCGCCTCAAAGGAGGTCCCGTATGGCATTGCCATTGGAACGGTGAACGAGATTAACGAGGAATCGGGAGGAACTTTTTTTGATGTTACGATTAATACCCCTTACGTTATTCGTGATTTGAGAACTGTTGAAGTTTTGACTCAATAAATTTTATTATGATAGGGCATCGCGCTCATTCTTCTTACGATAGCGAAACAAACAAAGACCTTATCTACGCGGGTGTTATTATAGTATCTGTATTTCTTTTGTTGGTGGTTGCTCCGCAGTGGT
>Ga0265297_10010652_pt1 | contig 11481 bp, 8 predicted proteins | sample Munlanlwell13791_FD_192502 | JGI IMG/M metagenome (GOLD analysis project Ga0265297, IMG submission 192502) | Leachate microbial communities from a municipal landfill in Southern Ontario, Canada - Leachate well 137-91 | ecosystem: Engineered > Solid waste > Landfill > Unclassified | place...
CGATGTTGGACATTTTCTGTCCGCACCGGATCATGTGGTCCACCCCCTCATAGGTCCCGACAATAATCGGAGCCTGCGGGTTCCGGTCGCCGGTCTTCCGCGTCTCGGGGAGGTTCAGCCGGCTCACCCCGGTTAAGAGGCCGGTCTTTGCAAACTTCGCGTACCGCTCGGTAAACCGCTCGTACTTCTGGTTGGCAAGGGCAACGAGCGGGACCAGGAAGAGCGTACGGCCCCGGCCTTCGAGATAGTTCTTCATCCCCGCCATCTCGCCGATGAAGGTCTTGCCGCTTGCGGTTGCTGCTACAACGAGCAGGTCTTTTCCAAAGAGCAGGCCGGCTTCGACTGCGAGCTGCTGTGCGGGCATCAGCTGCTTCACGCCGCAGGCATCAATGAACTGCCGGGGCAGGGGCAGTTCGTCCAGAGGGGCAGTTGTCATCACCGGGTGGGCTTCGAGTTTGTCGAAGAGGGCCGCACCCATTGTGATCTTATCGGGATTGAGCGTGGCAAGAACCCGGTCAAGGTTCCGGAACTCGATAAGGAGCGCTTCAAGATGGGCAATCCCATCTCGTCCGAGCCTCCCGATATGCGATACCTCCCGGCGCAGTTCCCGCCGGCCGCAGTCAAGACAGATGTATTCGCTCTTGCCGAACTGGATCGTATTGGTGTCGTCAAGCGGGGTGAACTTGTCATCCAGCAGGCACATCCGGCAGGCGTGCACAACCCCGGACTTCAACTGGAAATCGGAGAGGAAGGTCTCGAACCGGTGATCCCGCTTGACCAGCAGCAGATCGGATTCGCGGAGGTTTGCCACCAGATCCTTGGAGGGGGTATGCCGGTACTCCTTCTTGGACCCCCACTTCACCCGGTACTTCGTGGGCCTTGGACCACGGGGGGTATCCTGGAGATCCACATACCCGGCGCCCCGCACGTTTTTGCCATCGTAAAAGAGCAGCTTGTAGCTCTCGCCCTTCTGGGGCTGGATAATGATCTTCATGGGGAGATCAGGTCGTGGATCACGTAGGTGAGCCCGACACTCTCCAGACGTTTCAAAAAGTCCGTGAACTCCTCGTCCACGATCACAATCGCACATTCAATCCCGTGGAACGCAGCCTCGATCACGCCTTCCCGTGCACCGAAGAACAGGTCCGGCTTCTTCCCGGCGGCTTTCAGCGCAACATAGGCCTCAAGCCCGACCGCTGCAACAAATCCGGCCTTTGCGGTGATCTCAAGCAGCTTGTCCCGCTTGACCTTACGCGAGCCGCCGTGCAGGATACGCGGCACCTTGCAGACATGGACGGTGCCTTCGTGGTGCTCGATGATCCCGTTCAACCGGGCGATCCCGACATCCTCGTCCTTTTTGGCATCAGCAACCGCCGTGCCGGTTGCCGCGGACGGCTTCTTCGCCGCATAGAGGAAGCCGTCTTTCATGTACACCCCGACCTCATCCCCGGTCTTTAAGGTCTCGGCTGCGATCGCTGCCCAGACCGAGACCTGCTGGATGATGTCGCGCCGGATGTGCCGGGCATAGGATTCGAGCGATTCGGCATTCAAAAGCACCCACTCGATCCCGGTCTTCGTTACTTCGTAATTGCCCCGGCCGCTCGCCGAGACCATGCCCTCGTCCACGAGTTCGCGGATATATTCCGAGATCGCCTGCGGGGTCACACCCAGTTTCTCGGCAATCTCCTGTTGCCGGACGGCCGGCTGGTGCTCGGCGATCTCTACGAGAATCTGGAGGCGTGAGACCTCGCGCTTGCTGCGCAGTATTGCGTTTAAGGGATCCTTAACGCCCGGTGTCAAGCAGCACCAGCCCCTGCCCCTTCACATCCATATGGGTGATCCTCTTCGCAAGACCTTTGACAAAGACCGGGCTGACATTAAATTTCCGGGCAAGATCGCTGATCGAACTGTTCCCCTTCGTAAGTTCTGCCTCGATCTGCTCCACCACCTCGCGGAGATTCTCGTCGTTTGAGAGCGAGATGTAGAGGATATCGGAGAGGTCAGAGAGGTTGCACTGGAAGTTCGCCCGGAACTTGTTGTAGGTGGCCCGGAATTCCTTCTCGGGCTTGGAACCGGGTTTCGGCATCCGCCACTGCTCCTCGACAAGGTTTCCTTTTTTCAGGATCTGGAGACAGAGCGGCACGGAATCTTCATCGATGTGTGCCCGTATCTCACTCTCCGTAAGCCACGACTTATTGAGGAGTTCATAGACCTTCTTGAAGGATGGATCGTTGAATGTCATCAGGAGAGGAACCAGCTCTACTGGATCGTTGACGATGCGAATATGGCCCGGCACAGAAAAAACCCTATCATTATATCGCTCTTGGCATCAATAAAATTTTGCGACGAAATTATGCAGAACGGCAGAATCACGGTCCGGGGAATTGTCCAGGGTGTCGGGTTCCGCCCGTTCGTTTTTGCACAGGCGAAGGCACTCGGGATCTCCGGCACCGTGAAGAATCTCGGTAGCGAGGTGGAGATCCTTGCCCGGGGCACACGGTTTGAGGAGTTTTGTGCAGCAGTCTCCCGCGGCCCGCCCCTTGCCCGGATCGATTCCGTGGTATGCACAAAAACAGATGCAATAATTCCTGACGGTTTTTTTATTTTACCCAGCGCCACCGGTTCGTTCTCCGGCATGATCCCCCCCGACATCGCGATCTGCGATGCGTGCATCAGCGATATCTTCACACACGGGGGACGGTACGAGAACTACTGGGCTACTTCCTGCGTCAACTGCGGTCCACGATACAGCATCATCAGCGAGATTCCCTATGACCGCGAGCGGACATCCATGCGGGAGTTCCCGATGTGTGCTGCCTGCAAAGGAGAGTATGGCGACCCGCTCTCCCGACGCCACCATGCCCAGACCATCGCGTGCGCCAGCTGCGGGCCGGCACTTTCCCTTTTCGATAACCTCGGTCACCCGGTTGATTGTGCCGATCCCGTGAAGGAGGCGGCCGCACTGCTCGATGCCGGGTTCATCCTCGCCATGCGGGGGATCGGGGGATTTCATCTCGCGTGCGTGGAGGAGTCCTCCGACAAACTCAAGCACCGGCTCGGCCGTATCGAACAGCCCTTTGCGATCATGGTCCGGCCGGATCAGATCGACCAGCTCGCCATCGTTTCCACGGAGGACCGGGAGCGGCTCGAAAGCCCGGTGCATCCCATCGTTGTCCTGAATAAACGCGACCCGACAGCCCACGCCACGATCAGCAACCTGCACACGGTCGGCTGCATGCTCCCCTACACCGGCCTCCACCACATTCTCTTCTCGCACCTCGCGCACCCGCTGCTGATCATGACGAGCGCGAACATGCCCGGCTACCCGATGATCACCGAGACCGATGTGGCGATGGCGAAACTTTCCCGCGATGCCGACTTCTTCCTCCTCCACAACCGGAAGATCGTGAACCGGTGTGATGACTCGGTGGTCCGGAACGGGTACATCATCCGGCTCTCGCGGGGAATTGCCCCGAAACGGACGGCGATCTATCTCGGGAACCACTGCATCCTCGGTGTCGGACCGGAGCTGAACGCGAATGCCACCATCTACAAGGGAGGTTTCGCCGTCACTTCGCCCCACGTGGGCAATGTCCGTAACCCCGCAACACTCGCATATCTCGAAGAGACCGTCCGGAACCTCCAGCGGATCCTCGGGGCGAAGTTTGATGTGGTGGCCCACGACCTCCACCCGCAGTTCCTCTCCACCCGTTTTGCCCGGGAGATCGCGAGCGAGAGCGGCCTCGAACTTGTTCCCGTCCAGCACCACCGGGCCCACATTGCTGCAACGACAACGGAGCCCTGTATCGGCATCGCAATAGACGGTGTGGGATATGGGGACGATGGCACGGTCTGGGGCAGCGAGATCTTCTCCGGGCAGGTGCCGGACCTGAAGCGTGTTGCCCATCTCAAACCGGTGGCAATGCCGGGCGGCGATCTTGCAACAAAGTTCCCCGAACGGATGCTCTACGGCATCCTGCCGGACGAACGGGTCCGTTCGCTCCTCTCCTCCCGGGGCTGGTCGGACGTGGAACTCGGGGTGCTCGACAAACAGGTTGCATCAGGGTTCAATGTCACACAGACCACGAGCACCGGCCGGGTGCTCGATGCTGCCTCGGCCCTGCTCGGGCTCTGCCGTGAGCGGACGTACGATGGAGAACCTGCAATGAAACTCGAATCTGCTGCAGCACAGGGCAAACCGGAGGAATGGGAACTAACCTTTTCCACCCGGGACGGCTGCGAGATACTCTCAAGCCGGGCACTCATGGCAACAGCGCTCGGGAAACTGGTATCCTCACCACCAGATGACCGGCAGAGAGTCCGTGACCTTGCCGCCTCGATCCAGTACAACCTTGCCCGGGGGATTGCCCGGATGGCCATCCGGGCCGCGGAACGGGACGGAATGAAGACAATCGCGCTCAGCGGGGGCGTTGCATACAACCATGCGATCCGCAGCACCATCGAGCAGGAGATCGCTGCACAGGGTCTCGTGTGCATCACCAGCCGGGACTATCCCCTCGGCGATGGCTGCGTCTCGTTCGGCCAGTGCGTATACGCGGGCCGCCTGCTCTCCAACCGGGACTGATATCAGGAAAACCTGCTCCAATCCCCGACTCCCTCATCGAACACATTTTTAAAGACAAAAACCAAGAGAGATTCACGAGCAATGGAGTCTCCGGACAAGATCAATACCACAGATAAGAAGATCAAGAACCTCGAACAGGATCTGAACGATCTCAGGCAGGGACTCACCCTCGTCTCCGACTATTATCGGGATCTTGAACGCATCTCGCGCCAGCAGGATGCCGTTATTGCAGTCGACGAGATCATTGCAAAACCGCTTCTTGACGATGACATCGAGTTCGAATCCATCTGGCGGTTCCACGAGGATGTCCTGGTCCCCGACCCCGAGGCACATATTCCCCTTACCGCCATGTACGATGCATTTGCCCGGTATTGTGAGAAGAGCAAAAGGAGTATTATGGATCAGGAAAGTTTCACCTTTGTCTTTGCCCACATGGAGAACCCGGCCCCGGTGCTCGACCAGGACGAGTGGATCGGGTACCGGCTCCGTTCCGGGAGTTGTTAAACGGCCTCTTATCGCCGTTTCCTTTTATGGCCCATATCAAGATTACGGAAGCCTCGGAAATCCCCCTCCTTGGCTCCCTCTACTTTGGCATCATCGACCGGGGCACGAACATCCTCCAGATCCGCCCGAGCTGCGGCTGCAACTTAAATTGCCCGTTCTGCTCGGTCGATGCCGGCCCGGCGTCCACGACCCGGGCCAGCAGTTACGAAGTGGAACTGGAGTACCTGCTCTCAGCGGTCGATGAGATCGCCCGGTTCAAAGGTGAAGGGGTTGAATGCCACATCGATTCCCCGGGCGAGCCACTGATGTATGCCCGGCTCCCGGAACTGGTGGCAGCACTCCGGAACATTCCGTGCGTGAAGACCATCTCGCTCCAGACCAACGGCACCCTGCTCGATGCAGGAAAGATCGCAGCTCTTGAATCCGCCGGGCTTGACCGGATCAACCTCTCACTTCATGCTCTCGATCCGGAACTGGCAAAAACATTGGCCGGTGTTGATTTTTTCGATATCGGGCAGGTCACGGAAGCGGCACGGGCCGTTGCACAGAGCAAGATCGATCTTCTCATCGCCCCGGTCTACATGCCTGCGATCAACGATGCCGAGATTCCCCGGCTGATCCGGTTTGCGCAGGAGTGCGGGGCAGGCAAACGGTTCCCCCCGCTCGGCATACAGAAGTTCGAGCACTACCGGTACGGCCGCAGCCCCAAGGGCGTGAAGGTGCAGAACTGGTGGCAGTTCTTCAACCGGAGCATCAAGGAGTGGGAGAAGGAGTCCGGCCTTGTCTTAAGGCTCGATACGGCACGGGATTTTGGCACGATCCGGCGCCCGTTCGTCCCGCTGGTCTTTGCCAAAGGGGAGAAGGCGACAGTCGAGATCCGGGCCCCGGGCTGGATCCATGGCGAGATGCTGGGCGTTAGCCGCAACCGCGTTGTTTCAATATACAACTGCGAGAAGAAATCCGGGCAGGTGCGCGTGAAGATCGTCTCAACGAAACACAATATCTATACCGCAATGCCGGTGTGAGTGGATGCACAATCACGGGTATGTCGCGGGCGTGATGGACAACATTAACATCCCACTGGAATAACCTAATAATAATGAAATCGGGCGCGGCATTCCTGCTCTCAGGGATCATCATTCTTGCCATCGGCATTGCCTGGCTTATCCTTGGCTGGACCGGAGGAGCCCCGGGATTGGGGCCGGTAGTGTCGACTCCCGAAACCACCATCCCCATGACTGCGGGCCCGGTATCCGCAACACCAACCCTTACCCAGACGATCGAGCCGACTATAGCTCCCTCGCAGGATGCCATCCGGCTGCATCTCATCGATATCGCATTTGGAGACGACAACATCGTTCTCCATCGATGGGATCCAACAAAGAACAACGGACGTATTATCATCTCGGTAAGCGGGGGAAACTCCGGGGATATCCGCAACCTTGAGGCTGCCGCCCGTCAGTTCGACGGTTTGTCCGCCACCAACCAGTTGTCCACGATGATCAAAGAGACATCCCAGGGGGATATCTCCATCCGGTTCATCCCGGAGAGTGGTATGGACGGGCTCGCCCTCAACGCATCGGATGGCCATGTCCTCAAGGAAGTGACTATCGATGGGATCACGGCTGCGAGAATTGTCCCCGGTTCAATCTATCTGAACGCAGCTCTCAAAGGGGATGTACGCAACCACACGCTCATCAGGAGCCTCTACTACACGCTCGGGGTTGTCGGGGAGAGCGATTCCTATACCGACAGCGTCTTTTTCAGCGGGGCGAATTCCAATTCCAACCTCTCCTATATGGACCAGAAGGCTCTGGAACTATTGTACGGGAACCGTCTCAAGGCAGGTATGAGTGCGAGTGAAGTCAAAGAGATCCTGTTTATCAAGTGAGTGAAATTGATTTTTTAGAAATTTTTCGGAACATTCATTATTCTTACCTTAAATATCATTGGAATACAGATAAAATGGAATTAAAATGGAATCTTTCTCAAGTAAAGTGAACCGACCGATTCTGATTTTTTTTGCGCTCCTCCTGTTTGCAATAATCGCTCTCGTATTGAGACTGATCCCCTTGTTTTTTATCCAGAACCAGGGATTTAATCTCACCTTTGATCCGGACACATGGTACACCATGAGACAGATTGAAGTGATGGTTGCAAATTTTCCCCAGTATAACTGGTTCGATCCCATGACAGCATATCCCATGGGGAAGACCATCGACTGGGGTCCGTTCTATCCGTTCCTTGCATCCGTGCTCAGTCTGGCTCTTGGCGCATCGTCTCGTACAGATATAATTAATATTGCAGGGTGGATCTCACCGATTATGGCCGCTATCATGGTACCGGTCACCTATTACTTGGGAAAACTAATCTGGAACTGGAAAGCCGGGATGGTATCAGCAGGTCTCATCTCAGTGCTCTCATTCCAGTATTTTATTCAGAGTACCTCTGGAATGATCGATCATCATATTGCTGAAATTTTCTTCATAACACTCTTTTTCCTTGCGTATATCTATGCGCTGGAAATAACCAGACAACATTCGATTGATTTGAAAAATGCAAAATCCCTCATTATCCCCACGCTATTTTCTGGACTTTCAGGAGCCGTGTACTTTTTAGGATATATTTCTTCACCCACGGTCATTCTGGCCCTGCTTATTGTTGGCATCTATACGTTCATCCAATACATTGTTGATTACACGTCCGGGAAGCAATCCGCATATCTCCTTTTTGTCAACGTACTGTCATTTTCCATTATTGCGATCCTTGTGACCCTCTTCGGGTTCCATCAGGAAGGTCTCTCCCTGATTGTCTATTCGCAGGGACATGTGTACGTGATGCTGGGACTCATCGCCGAAACGGTGTTGTTCTATTGTCTCACGAGAATTTTTCACAAGAACCGGGGGTATTATTTCCTCTCCCTTGCGGGAATCGTGATCGGGGGTTATATTTTTATCCAGACAATCCCGGCATTCCAAACCCTCAGGGACCAGGCGAACTCCCTTATCTGGGGTTATTCTGCATACTCATTCTCAGTACTGGAAACACAACCCTGGACATTTTCCGCGGCATATGAGGTGTTTAATCTTGCCCTTTTCCTGATGGTTGGGGGCCTGGCGATCCTTATTTGGAATTCTGCGAGAAAAAGGCAGAACGAACACCTGTTTCTACTCATATGGTTTGCAGTGATGCTGGTGCTGACGCTCCCCCACCAGCGATTCCAGTTGTATCTGACGGTTCCTGTTGCACTGCTCGCAGGGATATGCATTTCCGAGTCTATCCGGTGGTCGTGGGATACAACAGGAACGACGATTTCATTGTGGATCTCCCGGTTTTCCGGTCAATATAGATCAGAAGAACTACGGCGTGATCCTGGTAAAAAAGAGAGAAAAGCAAAAAAAACCACGCGGGGGTCTGGTGCCACAGCCACTCCCCAGACAATAATCAAAGGTATTACCCTTGTTGGTGTCACCGCCCTCGCAATAGTGGTATTTGCCACATCTGCAGTACAGGATATTTCGTATGTGGCAGCAACACCCGACCATGAAATATCTCAGGATTGGATCGAGACGCTGGAGTGGTTGAGAACCTCCACCCCGTCACCAGGGGTCGATTACTTCCAGGATTATGATCAGCAGACATTCACTTACCCTAACCGTTCATACGGGATCATGGCCCCGTGGAGCGAGGGGCATGCGATCACGTTCTTCTCAAAGCGTATTCCCATCACCAACCCGTTCCAAAATAATCTCGGGGGAAGGAATGGTGCCGCAGCATTCTTTATTTCAGGAAACGAAACTTCCGCAGATACCATCCTGACCGCCTTCAAAGGCAGGTATGTGATCACCGATCTGCGCAGGGCAACGGACACCTTCCCAACACTCATTCCATGGGTGGACACCACGGGGGATATCTCCCCCTATCTCACATGGTTCTTCATCAAGGATCCTGCAAACCCATCGGGACTGACAAAAACACACCTGCTGAGAGATGCCTATTTCCAGACGCTTTTGGTCAGGCTCCAGATGTTTGATGGATCACTGGTAATACCGGCAACTGCAGAATATACCCAGTATATGATCCAGCAGGTTCCGGATTCCGGTGAAACTGCATACCAGAACGGACAGGCAAGAGTGATCCTGAACCGGCAGACGATCAATACGTCAGACACCGCGGGACTCGTCATGGTACCAGAGGGGGGAAAATTAGTAACAGGTATGAAATATGCAGGTCTGTTTTCCAGTCTGCCTTACCAGCCCATCGAAAAGGTTCCCGCGCTGACACATTACCGGCTTGTCCATGAATCCTCAAATAATATCTCTGTGGTTATGGGTTCGGGCTATGAAACCCTCCCGGATATTAAATCGGTGAAGATCTTCGAATATGTCAACGGTGCCCGTATCCCAGGTGAGGGAACCATCGAACTTTCCGTGATTACAAACACAGGACGGACATTTATCTACCGGCAAGAGAGCGACAACGGAGAGTTTGTTGTCCCGTATGCAACGGAAGGGGGCATGTATGACGTGAAGGCTATTGGCCCCTATCATATCGTCGGCACGACACGATATATCTCGGTGACCGAGGAGGATGTGCTCACTGGAAACACGGTTACCGGTTCGGTCTGATTTTGGGATCGATCAGGGTCTGGTAATAGTGCTCAGCCTGATCGACAATCCGGTTCCACTCATAGGCATCTGCTGATGCCCGACATGCATCCCGCATCTGTTCATGGTGCTGAAAAGCATCCCTCATACCACGAGCGAGATCTTCAGGAGTGGGAGCACAGATTACCCCGGTCTTTTCTGTGATCATGTCGCAGATTGCATTTGCCGGATGATTGATCGTGACGATGGGAAGTCCGCACCCGAGTGCTTCAAGGGCCGCGATCCCAAAACCCTCCCGGGTTGATGGCAGGACAAATACTTTGGATGATTTCATAAGGGCAATAACAACATCGTGATTTTCCTGGAATCCGATTATTGTTACGTTTCTTTCAAGCGAGAGGTCCCGGACCTGTGAGCGGATCATATCCCGTTCAGGGCCATCCCCAAGGATAATTAACTGTATATCGGGATGGTCAGAAATCAGGATACTGAGTGCCTGTACCAGTAAACGGGCATTTTTTTCTTTGATTAACCGGCCAACAAAAATGAGATCCGATTTCACAGGAGAGGGCGACACTGATTTCAGATTCGCTGTATCAATCCCATTGGGAATGATACTATCCGGATGCCGGCCAAATTCTTTTCTGAACCGGGTGGATGTTGTTGACGATACGGAGATAACCGTAGAGCCAAAGGAGGCGATGTACCGTTCAATTGCCTTTCCAAACCATCCTTTGTATCCCAGGTACTCTTTCCAGTAATCCCCCCAGACTTCATGCCATGTAATCACCAGGGGGGTCTTGCGAACGATGGATAGGAACCTGACGGGAATACTCGGAATGTAAGGAAACTGCTGACAGTCAATGAGGTCAAATCGCTCTTTCGCTAAAGGATGGATGAGATGCATCGCGAAATAGAGTGCTTCCCACACCGCCCTTCTGCCATGGGCATAGAGGTTCTTTGCCGGGCATACGCCGTGGAGGATTACCCCCTCCTTAACAATCGTCTCATCTCCGTCCCAGTATTTCATCCCGAAGATGTGGACCTCATGACCGCGTGCAGTAAGCCGGCGGGCAAGTTCCCAGACCCGTTTTTCCACGCCCCCTTTCACGAAGGGGTAAATGACATCATAGACAAAGGCGATCTTCATGGCTGGCACGGTTAATGATCATTTTCATTCAGGAGCATCATGCTCTGGAAGATGGCAAAGAGGAAGATCTGGATGCCGCTTACGATGAATACCAGTGAAATTATTGCGGTGGAGATCTGGGAGAGCGCCCCGAAATTGACCGCGATCCAGCGGATAAAAATACTGAGGCCGAACATGATACCGATCAGGGTAAGCAGCGTCCCGGCAAGAATGAACTTTTCCAGATTGTTGTAATTCATCAGCAGTTCGATAAGCCCTGATTTTTTTTCATACCCGTGGACTACGGAGTAGGTCTTCATTAAAAACCCGGTGAGGATTACCTGGATACCTCCCATCACCATGATCGCACCAAGAATAAACGTATGGAGGTGGGAAGATTCGATATCCCCCTGAGTATAAAAAAATGCCATGAGGAGCAGTCCGAGCACGGAAAAGACCATACCCGGGATCGCGATGAACGGGAGAGGTTTCATCAGGAGAACGAACCGGACATGCCGCCAGCCATCGGCAAAACTGTGCAGTTTTGAAGGAGTGAGCCGGGGATAATAGTTGATCGGTACTTCCTCGGTCTTCAGCTGTTCCTTTGAGGCCATCACCAGCATCTCTGACGCGAACTCCATACCCCCGGTCTTCAG
>Ga0265297_10010653_pt1 | contig 11481 bp, 6 predicted proteins | sample Munlanlwell13791_FD_192502 | JGI IMG/M metagenome (GOLD analysis project Ga0265297, IMG submission 192502) | Leachate microbial communities from a municipal landfill in Southern Ontario, Canada - Leachate well 137-91 | ecosystem: Engineered > Solid waste > Landfill > Unclassified | place...
CGAAATCAATAAAATAGAGGATAGTTTCAAAAAAATAGCCTAATAGGTATTCGGGAGACAAATCGGACCAAGCAGTCCGATTTTTTTATTTGTTAAAAAGTCTTGAAAGCCGGGGCTTTTTTTGTTTTTTAATAGCATAAATATTTTAGAATATTTTAAACGAAACATCAGGGGTAATTTGCTATATTAGTTTATACCTATCTCGAAAAGAGAGGGGGTTTAATTATTAATAGTATTTTTTATGCTAAAAATCAAAAAGCAACTGACTAATTTAAAATCCGCGATTTTAAAAATAAGAAAAAAGCGGGGTTCTTTAAAAGCAAAAATTATCATTGGCATTATTTCTCTAATTATTATCCTAACCCTTTATCTTATTTTTTCTTTACTCTTTATTGGTCGAGAACGAATTATTTTAGCAAAACTCAGAAATTCTTATAATTTTGAAATAATTTGCCATGAAGATTGTCGTTTAAGGAGGGAATTGGAAATTAATAAACTAATTAATTTATTAAAACAAAAAAATAAAAAATTGGAAGAGCAAATCAAAAACATTATTTTAAACGAAGAAGAGGAAATTGAATTGAGGCAGGAACTAATAAAAATATTAAGCCAGGTTAATGATACAGAAAATATTCCAGAATATTTAAAGCTTTATCTTGAAGATTCATCAGCCGAAGTCGCCTTACAAACGACCATTATTAACTCCTTTGCTGTCGAAGCAAATGAAGAAGCTGAAATAAAATATTATTTTAATTTGCTGGCTGGAGAAGCTGACTTAAATTTAAAACTGGAAGTAATTCGTTCTCTAAGTAACTTTGAAAATAAGAAAAAATTATTTTCTAAAACGCAATTGGAATTAATCTCAAAATTGGCCCTGGAACAAAATACGAGCAAGAATCTCCGCGCACCTTTAATTCTTCTGTTAAGCGACTATTATCCCCTTTTCCCGAACGAAACAAAAAAAATCTTAACCCAAGTTTACAATAATAAAAATACCGATAAAATTAGTCGAATTTTTGCTGCAGATACTATTAATCGTTATTTAAAAAATAACAAATTAACCGTGCCAGAAGCATCAAACGAAGAATGGAATAATTATTATAATAATTAAATATTTAAATATCTAAAAATATGAAGATAAAAATAATTTTTAAGTTTCTAATACCACTTCTTGTTTTGTTTTTTCTAAGCTTTAACTTTTGCCAAGCCCTAGAGCCGGGGACACTCCTATACCGTACTTCGAGCGCGGGAAAGATGTACGGTTATACTGACGACCCCTTGCTATACACAGAAAAAGGAATTGTTAAAAATGTTTATTCCGGACATGTTGGAATTTATATTGGAAAAGAAGACGGGGAAGATTACATTGTTGAAGCACTTGCCAATGGAGTCGTTAAAACTAAAGCCGAATATTTCGTAAATGAAGGGGCGGGGGAAATATTTCTGGGAGCAAAATTTCCAAAAGATTCCAGCCCTCTACAACGAGCCAAGGCAGTCGCTCTAGCCAAAAATTTGGCAAACAATAATTTAAAATACGACTTTGACTTCAAGGACCAAAAAGGACCAGGAAACGGGGAATGGACCTGTGTCGGCGTCGCTGAAAAAATATATGAAAGCGCGAATACTGGCAATCCGAATAATCTCGGGACCCTAGAATACGACCAAAACTATTATGCCGTTGATATTACCCCGGACGGTTTTAATAATTACAGTACGATAAACGATAATGGCGATTGTTTTTCCCGCGATAAGGAATTTTCAAAAATCGCCAAACAAAAGAATCTATTAATCCCAGCGCCGGAGTTAATCGGTTTTGACGCGGGTTTAGAATATGGTGGCGAACGTTATATTTTTCTGCCATACACGCAATTTCTGCAAAATAGTCTAAGCGATGAAGTCGTTGATATTGAAATAAGCTCAAATTTTTCCGATAATGATATTCGCGGAAAAACACCAGTAGTCGGATTAGTTCTGCGTTGGAGTTTAATTAACAATCCAATTTCTTCAATTAAAAAAATTGCTAGTGAAGTAAAAGAAATCGCCCTAAATTTAAAAGATAAAATCTTTGGCGATAATCTCGAAACAAAACTTGTTTTAAGCAATGAAGACTCAAGTAGCTCAACAATAAAAAAATCATCAACTACTTCCAAAAAAAGCACAACAAGCGAAACAAAAAAAATAGCAAAACAAGAAACCAGCGCCGCGATTAAAGCGCTTTACCCCGGACAAAAAATTAATAAATCCGATGGCTCACAATCAAGCCAGACGAAGAAAATAAACGAATTAGATTCTGTAATATCAAAAAATAATTCTAATCAAGAAACAAAACAAAGCAACTCGGAGACAGAAATAGCTAAGACACAAATAATTAACGAGGCGTCATCTAATAAAATAAACCTCAAAGATATTTATGCCGTTGCTAGTACTGTCAAAAACAACAATCCTGTTAGTTCTAGTAATACAAATAATAGCGCAACAAACTCTAATACTTCTTCCAGTCAAACAACGAGCAACTCTAGTTCGAATACTTCTTCTAGTTCGAGCGGTTCTGGCTCCTCATCGTCGAGCTCACAAAATACCAATACAAATTCCAATGACAATGAAACAAGCGAGACCGATTATCCAAAACTCGCTTTAATTAATAAAGTCTATAGCACGGGCAATAATGACTGGATTGAATTATTTAATCCAACCGATTACGATTTTGATTTAAACATTGCCGGATACCGTTTAGAAAAAGCAAAAAGCGCCGAGGATCCGAGCTTGATTATGCGGATCGGGAATATTGAAGACGGCTTTTACCCAAAAGGAACAACCATCAAAGCAAAAGGGAAATATTTAATTGTTCGAGATGATGCTAACGATTATTATAAAAACAAAGCCGACGCTATCGCGACCAGAGATGATTTTTCTTGGATGGCGAGTGGCTATACAATATATTTAGGAACCGCTGCCCTAAGCTCATCAAACGATGAAGATATTGTTGATGCCGTTGGTTTCGGGCCGGAGGCAACATATTTTCAAGGTAGTGCGCCGGCTCCAGCAATTGATGATAACTATATTCTTAATCGAATCGATGCAAGCGGCAATAATGCAAATGATTACAATCTAATCTTGACTGATGACCCGTCGGCAATAATTGAAGAAGAAAATACTGAAACTGAAGAAGAAGAAGAAGAAGAAGGAGGAGGAGGAGGAGTGGAAACAGAAGAAGAGGAAGGGGAGGGAGAAGAAAATACGGAAGAAAATAATGAAACATCACAAACCGATAATGACTCTTCAACTACCGATACTAATGAAGATATAAACATCGACAATCCATTTTTATTTAATCCCCAGGAACCGCTTATATCAAACGGCATTTCTCACTTTTGGCATTTCGACGAATGCTCCGGGGAAGGAAGGTATATACCAGGTCGTTTTGATTGTGCCCGAGAAATCGGCCATACTTATAAAAAAATATCTGAAAATTTAAGTCCTCAAATAGACAGCAATAATTTCTCGATGAGTTTTTATTATAAAAAATCTATGCGCTCACCTCGTTTAATTGTTAAATTAGAAAACGAGGAAGGGAAGAATATTAATATTACTTTAGAGGAGCCGTTTTATCAAATCGAGGGGTTGCCAAATTCAAAATGGCGTTATTTATATAATCTATTTGAGGATGAAAATTGGCATCAAGTTGTTTTAACCATTAACAGTGAGGGCGGCTATTGGTCTTTATATTTAGACGGAGATGAAAAAACTAAACAAACTTTTATTGAAAGCTTGCCTAATAATTTTAGTAAATTAGAGGTAAGCGGCGACATGGGCTCCGTCTTATTTGATGAATTAACAATTTGGAATCGTCCACTAGAAAGCAATGAGATATTAAACAATTTTAATTCCTCCCGCCAGTACGCTCCAATTATATCTCGAGAAAACCAAAAAGCCGCCGAGTTAACATATTTCTGGGACTTTAATGAAGGAGATGAATTGGTTAACGAAGATGATAATTCTAAAGCTTACGATAGTATTAATAATAAAATAATTAACCATTACGCCGACTCCTGGATATGGCGTAAACAAAATAACACCGGCATTATTAACAAATGGCAAAAAGATTTACATGTTAGTTTAAATAAATTAAACAATTCAAAAGATTTATCGCTCGCTTTCTGGTGGCGAAGCGATATTGCTCCAAGAGAGGGAAGATCTTTAATATCGTTAGATTATAACGATAAAAATATGCTTGGGCTAGCCGCTGATTATTACAATCAATATTTTTATTTTAATAATAATTCTGGGATCTTCTCACAAGGCACGAAAAAAAATATTCCGGCTGATGGCTTATGGCATCATTTAGCTCTAACTTACGACTCGTATCGCTATCTACTTCGTTTTTATGTCGATGGAGAAGAAAAAAATTCCTGGCCTTTTATTTGGATAAAAGACGGCGAAGAACCGGACGAATTAAATATAAAAAGCGAAATGAATAATATTGAACTCGACGATTTAGGCATCTGGCAGGGAACACTTAATGAACTGGAAATCCAAGAAATATATAATAATAGTAAATAAAAAAAACTAAATAATAAAAAACAAAAAAAAGACAGACTTTTGTAGTCTGTCTTTTTTGGTATAAATTGAAGAGCTAAAATTTTCGATTATCATGAACCTTGCGATGAATATCTCTTAACTGCTTATTGGTGACATGGGTATAAATTTGGGTAGTGGCAATATTACTATGTCCTAAAAATTCTTGCACCGTTCTTAAATCTACCCCCTGGTTTAATAAGTCGGTGGCAAAAGAGTGGCGAAGAGTATGGGGCGTCGCCATAACCGGCAAGCCGCATATTTTCACATATTTTTTAACAATTTCTTCGATGCTTTTAACCGTCAAACGACGTGAATTATCACTTTTTTCCGCCCCTCGCTTAAAATTGATAAATAAAGCCTCATCTAAGTCATTTCTGCCCCGTAAATAGGCCCTGAGAGCCCCTACAGCACGCGCCGAGAAGTAAACGGTACGAATCTTTGAGCCTTTCCCAACAACGGCTATTTCAAGGTCATTTGTCTCGTCTTTTATCCTTAATTGATCACGATTTAAGGCTGCAAGTTCGGCCACCCGTAATCCAGTCGAAAATAGAGTTTCCAGTAAGGCCCGATCCCTTAATCCGATAAGTGTTCCGGCATTAGGAGACAATAATAATTGAGAAAGCTGTCCTAGTGTTAAAAATTTTATTTCTTTATCGGCTCGTTCTTTAGCTAATTTTATTTTTGAAGGAGGCAGGGAAGAAATATTTTTTTCGACAAAAAAACTAAGCAAGGAGCGTAAGGCAATAAGATAATAGTTCTGAGTCGTCTTTTTAAGCGTCTTTTTGGTCCGCGGATCAATATGGCGAGACAAATAGACTTTATAGGACCAAACATGCTCAGGCGTTAATTTATCAGGAGTCAATGATTCTAATTTATTTTCTCGAAGCCACCCGAAAAACTTCCGCAAAAAACGCGTATAATTTTCTTGTGTTTTAGAAGACAAGCCTTTTTCAATTTCGCTATAATCTAAAAAGTCGATTAGATATTTAATTATTGATTTCTTTTCCATATTTTAATTATAGCAGGTTAGGGGGATACTTAAAAACTATTGCCGCATCAAAAATATGTCACACTTAGGCGGTCCATTATCCCAAATGGCGTGATTTGACAGATATTAATATTTGTTGTGGAAGCGACAAAAATAGAAAAAACGACAAAATCAAGAGCAAATGCTTAAAGGCTTAAAAACAGTTAAAAGAGGAGATGTAATATATAATTTTAAAAAATAATTTAATTTGAGGAGAGAAAATAATAAAATAACATAAGAAGAAAAGAGAAGAAAGGTAATAAAAGACTAGGTTTTCTGTACTTTAATACTTCGCATAATGTATATTAATACACCTATTAAAGATTAAAAAGAAAGAGGTGCCTAGGGATGACACCTCAAATGAAAGTAAGAATTCGGGAACGATCGTTCCCGTATGAAGGAATTATGGCTAATCAAAAAGAACAAAGAAAAAAAGAACAAAATAATTAATAAAGGGTGCCCGCTAAAGACTAAACAACAATCAATAGAAAACAATTACGAAAACAATTGCAGAAAAAGAAAACAATTAAGAAAAAATTACCTTTTAAACCAACACGGGCCCCTTTACCTAACCTAACCACTTTATACTATGAACAACGAGAATAAAAAACAAAATATTTATTTTCTATTCCCGTCTTTCAATTTTATTTTTAAAATAACTGTATTAGCAAGCCCATAAAATGGACTTCTGGCGAGAAAAGTAAGAATATCTTAATTATCAACAAAAATATTCCTACAACCACTAGACAAAAAACAAATATCGCTAAACCAAATAAGAATTTAAATACCCCCTCCATATAATCCTAGATATTAGTTAATGAAGACCTTGTTTCCGTACCGTAAATCAATATAACTAGTCTTACTATAAGTATCGCTTATTTTTTCCTTTTTGACAAGTACCAGACGCTCAACTTGCTCAGCGACATCATTTTTAGTACTAAAATAAACAAAGGGGCCGTCCTTAAACTTAACCTTAATTGTATTTGACTCTTGATCAATAACAAACCTCTCAATCCCTAAATCAGGGTATAAAGAGAGTTTACTATTCAAATTCATCATGAAAGACAATAAAACATCCGAAATACTTATTTTATTATTGCCTTTAATCAAATTTTCGGCACTTTTATTTTCTAAAATTAAATACTTTTGCTTATCTTCTTCGGTAACCGCAGACTCAGAAATAATAAAGGCATCATTTGAGGCGTAATAAAGGCTACTTCCCTGCTGAAAAATAAAAGAATAAGGCCTCTCCCCAACCTCGATGTTCAACTTATTAGGCAATCTTTTATTAATTTCCAAACTGGCAAAATTATATTTATTGTTAATGGCTGTAATAACTTCTTCTCTATCAAACAGGAAGAGATTATCTTGATTAAAGAAAATCCAGGTTTTCTTAGCACTTTGATTATAGACAATCTGTTCGAGCTCCGAATTATTGATTCGGCTCAATCCAGTAATTTCAATATTTTTTAATTTAAACAATGAGGAAGAAAAAAGTAGCCAGAATAAAAAAATAATGAGCATCGCGCCAAGCCAAAGAAAAATCTTTAAATAACGGCTGCAACTTCCCTTCTTATTTCTTCTAAAAAAGGGGTTTTCCAATTGCTTCCGCTGATAATCTTTTTTTATTTTTTTTAAATGCTTCATTTTTTTATGGAATGATATTTAAACTATTTCTCTTCTAATGCTTGTCTGTATTTTTGCCAAAAATTCATATGGGATTGTTCCAATTAATTCAGAAATGGCTCGTACCGAATTAAAATCGTTGGGGTTATCGGAAACAATTTGCACTTCATCACCAACTCGCGCTAATTGATTTTCTAAATTTAGACAGCATAAATTCATACACACGCGACCGGCAATTTGCGCCCAGAATTTATTCGTTCCAGCTATTACCAAGAACTTGGCTCGATTCGACAAGCGTCGATCAAGCCCTTCAAAATAGCCAAAAGGAACAACGGCAATACGCGTGGCTTCTTTAACCCGAAAACTCTCGTTATAAGAAACACTTTCACCAGCTTTTAAATCCTGCAAAGAAACAATTTTAGAAAAAACTTGTAAGGCCGGCTTGAGAAATATTTCCCGTCCATTTTCATCAAAAGGACTATAGCCATACAAAGAAAGTCCGGGGCGATAAGCGGTTAAAAATTTATTATTAGTTTTAAAAACTGCCGCCGAATTACCAAGGTGAACCCAGGTTGGAAAATAACCGGCTTTTTTTAAAGTATTAAGATCAGCAGCAAAATTTTCAGATTGCGTTTCATTAAAAATAGAATCCATTTCTGCTGAAGCAAAGTGCGAACACAAACCATTAACCGTGACTTTATCTAAATAATGTTTATTTCTTTGTAAGAAAGCTTCTAAATCCTTAATCCCTTCCCTGTTCATCCCAGAATTAACAAACAAATGAATTAAAACCTTTTTTCCAAATCTAGACAAATAGCGCAAAGTTTCTTCATTATAAACTACGAATTCCGTTCTCTTAAAAAAACAATAGCGGTAAGCTTTTAAAGGCATTTCTCCGAGTATTAATATTTTTCCCTTAAAATAGCGATAGGCAATTTGCGCTTCCGGAAAAGAATCAACCACGGCAATTTTGGCATTTGTTTTATTTAAAATACGACAAATTTCTTTTAATCCATGCCCGTAGGCATTGGATTTTAAAACTGGAAATATTTCTGCCTCTTTTTGCAAACTCTTTAAATAATTATAATTATAAACAATATTGCCTGCTTTGATTTTAACAATATTTAAAGTATTATATTTTGGTTTTACAATTGTTTTAAGAAAATTTAACATAAAATTATTATTGTGAAACAACCCTTCCTTCTCCGTGATTTATTTTATCAAAATCTAAGTTGGCCGTTAAATCATCAAAGCCACCTGTAAACTCTTCTCCACTTACTAAGTCAATAGCATAATAATTAATCCCGGAAATAAGGGTCGGAATATTACCAAAATCAGAGGCGGAAGGAATTAATTGAATTTCAAAACCGGCCCGATAATTTCCACTATCGTTTTTAATTTCGGGAACGGTCCAAATTATTTGCCGTGTGACTGAATTATATTTTAAATCTCCAGCGAGAAGCGATCGCCCGCCGCCTAATTCAACATTTTTAGGCAACTTCGCTCTCATAATAAAATCCTTAAAATCTCCATTATTTTTCACGTCCCAAAAAACCCAATAATTAGTCGGGATATCTTGAACCGGCGGAAGTGGCCCTGCCCCCAATTGATCGCCTTGTGGGCTATGATAATAAACAACCGAATTAACAGTTAATTCAGCAGTCAATACTAACTCCGCTAAATCATTATTTTTTTTAATTAATTGACCACCTAAAGAATATTCACTTTGCGCTCCCAAGGAAAGGACACGGTCACTTGGCTTTAAATTCTTAACATATATTTTACAATCAATTTCACCTGCCTCAGCAGACTCAATACTATTAATAACTAATTCCGAGCCATTGAAACTTATGTTATCGGCGTTTAGATTGTCCCCTGCTTTTTCAATTTTGGAAATTGAAAAATTAGCGTTTTGACTTAAAAAATTAAATTTAACATTTTTAATAATTATCAGCCCATTATTCTTATATTTAATTTTTATTAATATCCCTTCCCCCGACTTAAAGACTTTCTCTTCTGTCGAAAAATCTAACTCAAGGGGCGGATTATTTAAGTCGATAACCTGATGGGAATTTGAATACCAAGGGATTAAGGATAAATTATTTTTATAAACATAAGAATAGATAAGTAAAACAGCAAAAATAATAATAATGCATATCCCGAAAACATCAATAATCAGATGGAAATGGCTGTTAGAATAAAATCTTTCCCAGCGACTTCGCCAATGTTTTTTCAAAAATTTAATCATATAATTTTAAACTAATAAAAATTTTTAATACCGACTAAAATTTCATCCTGTCCATCACCATTAATATCGCTCGCACTAATTTTAATCCCGCCATGATAGCTTTTATCATAAGCGAAAAAATCGCTCATAAACTCTCCTTGTCCAGAAAAAATTCTAACATGTGGACCACCCCTAGAAATCGGCCCAGTAATAATCTCTAATTTGTTATCATTATTTACATCTCCCACCGCCACGCTTACTCCTCCCTTGAAATTTTTATCATAAGCGAGAAAACTTGACTCTAATTGACCTTTCGAAGAAAAAACTTTTATTAAAGGCTCCTGCCCGACTCCTGGGCCAGTAATAATTTCATCTTCTCCGTCGCCATCAACATCACCAAGCGCAACATACACACCGCCTCGCAGATTTTTATCATAAGCAAAAAAACTACCGACTAATTTTCCCAGAGGAGTAAATATTCTAATTTGCGGTCCACCGCCGTCCCCCGCCCCAGAGACAATCTCTTTAAAGTAAGAGTCTTGGATCTTAGCCGCTAAATTAATTTTATTCTTAAACGCGTTGCCATACGGCGAAAAACTCGAAACCTTCTGACTATTTTTATATAAAGTGATTTGCCCTAAATTAGCGGATAGACTAATTTCTTCGGGGTTATCGCAATTTTCTGGCGTTGTAATTATCTCCGCTTCACCGGGAAAACCATTTAAATAAGAGAAGAAACCATTTCTAAGCTGCATTCCATCTATACTAAAAACCCGATAGAAATAACCATTAGTAAAGGCCGCTTTTTCAATTCTGACCATTTTTTTAAGAAGCATCGCAGAATCAAAAGAAGCAAGCTTTAAATAATTAATTTTAGCTCCCGTATTAAACGCTAAATCTTGCGTTCCTTGAATTTTTTCAAATTCTTCTTTGACAAAAATTTGAGTTCTTTCTTTATCGCTGGAATTAAGGATAACTGAACCATACTTAAAGTCACGCCGCCAGAGTCCTGGCTTAATAACCCCACTATTATTATCTAATAAATTATAGGCTTTTGTCTGCGGTGGGCCTAAATTAATATTATATTCATCATACCACCAAGTTTGGCTATGATTCGTTACATCATAATCAAAACTAAAAAATCCATCGCCAAGCAAAGTACTTCCTAGTCCATACCGGAAATGGCGATAATTTTCCTGATTCTTATCATTAACATTAATAATTGAAATTTGCGGTGAAATATTTAAGTTGAAATATTTCAAATAATTTTGCATTGAACCGGTCCAAGTTCCTCCATTCTCCCAAAAAGACGGAAAACTTTCAAACATCATTCCGTTTAATTTATTTTGATATGACTCATATGTTTTGCCATTTCCAACAATAATAAAATCATCGCCAACTAACTGTCTAGTCTTTTCTAATATTTTAGTAAACCCGCTCGACCAAAGAAAATCAGCCTCAGCTGCCGTCTCTACTTTTCCGTCATTATCTAAATCAAGATTGCCATTATTAAGCCAGGAAATTTCACTCCCAATATTATCATAAAAAACACCATCCCAAAGACCGCTTGCCTGTATCTTTGAGGCGACAAATTCCGGCAAATACTCATTAAAACGTTGTCCCAGATTATTCTTCCCAGCTTTGTCGGTGACGTTTACTATTTGAGCTCCTGGCCAATTAGAAATACGCCCGGCATTTTTATCTTTTAAATACCAAGAATCAATAAAATGGCTACTAAGCTCTTGTCGAAGATCAGCTGAGCGATAATTATTAACATCAATTAAAACTTCTTGCGCCGACAAATAGGCTAAAATAATTATTTTCGGATTTAACTCACGGATTTTTAAAAGTTGTGTATGACTATTTTCCTGAACCTCCATGTCCAAAACTAGCAAGTCCCATTTGGACAGTTCTACGGCTTCACTATCGCTAATTTCCCAACCCAAAAAATAATTAGCCAATCTGGGATATGCGCTTTGCAAAACGGCCGCCTGAGAGCTCAAAGGAAGAATAAGGAAAAAAA
>Ga0265297_10010654_pt1 | contig 11479 bp, 10 predicted proteins | sample Munlanlwell13791_FD_192502 | JGI IMG/M metagenome (GOLD analysis project Ga0265297, IMG submission 192502) | Leachate microbial communities from a municipal landfill in Southern Ontario, Canada - Leachate well 137-91 | ecosystem: Engineered > Solid waste > Landfill > Unclassified | place...
CGGAGCGGATCCGGTCGCGAAGGTACGTCTCGACCCGAACGTAGTTGGGGGTGAAATCCCCGGCGGTCATGGCACTCTCCCCGAGACGGCTGCGGACTCTATATGTCTAGACATCTAGATGTCAAGCAGAATTTCGCGGAGTCCTGGAGCGGGGGACAGCATCTTTGGCCCGGAAAGGCGAACGCCTCGCCGACCTTCCGGCGAGGCGTTCGCGGCCTCGATCCTCTCGGGCGCCGGCGGCCCTGGAGCGCCGGCGGCAGGCACGATCCGCGTCAGGTCGTCCGCAGGCGCGTGGCGCGCACGGCGTCCAGCAACGCGACGATGTTCTCGGGCGGCACCTCGGCCTGGATGTTGTGCACCGACGCGGGAATGAAGGCGGGGCCCAGATCGGCCACGCGGCGGGCCACCTCGGCCCGGACCTCGTCGGGGGTGCCCTGGGGCAGGACCCGCTGGGTGTCCACAGCCCCCCAGAAGGCCAGCTGCCGGCCGAACTCCCGCTTGAGGCGCGCCGTGTCCATGTCGGCGGCGGCCACCTGGATCGGGTTGAGCACCTGGACTCCGACGTCGATGAAGTCCGGGATGAGGGCGGCGACCGAGCCGCAGCTGTGCATGGCGATGGCCGCCTTGGAGCGGGCCCGGACGAAGTCGAAGACGCGGGCCATGCGCGGCTTGAAGATCCGCCGGAACAGGGCGGGCGAGATCACCGGGCCGGTCTGCATACCGTAGTCGTCGGCGAAGTAGAGGATGTCCACCAGGTCGCCGACCGCCTGCAGGGTCTCCTCGATCATGGGGAACTGCAGCGCCAGCGTCCGCTCGAGGAGCGCCTCGCAGAACTCGGGGTTCACCTGGAGCTGGACCAGCCAGTTCTCGAAGCCGCAGAGGAACTGGCCCATGGAGAAGAGGCGGACGGGGACGTGGACCGTCAGGGCGCAGTCGGTCTCGCGCCGCAGCCGTTCCGCCTCCTGCCGCAGGACGCCGCGCTCGGGGCGCTCCGGCGGCGGCCAGGGGTGGGCGTCCAGGTCGGCCAGGGTGGGCTCGTCCTGCACGAAGGGGGCGGCGGAGACGTAGTAGTGGCCGTGCGGCGGCCGGCGGCGAGTGACCCCCCACATGTCCGTGTACACCGCCTCCCGGGTGAAGGCCGCTTCGTCGAACAGCTCCCGCCGGGCGGCATCCTCGGGGGTCTGGGCGACCACCAGCCGAAGGTCCACGTCGAACCGCCTGAGCAACTCCTCGTCGGGCCAGGCCAGCTGAGAGCGCTCGCTCTGCACGCGGACCGGCCCCGGCATCCCGAGGTGGGACTTCAGCCGCCGGTAGGCGAACAGGTTGATGCCGGTGGCCGGGGAGCCGGCGAGATCCACGGGGGGGCGGTCGGGGGTCTCGTGCTGCAGGACCGCCAGGACGCGATCGCGGTGCGAGAGGCTGCTGGACATGGTCGTCGCTCCATGGAAGAGGGTTCCGGTTTTCTCCGCACTGCGTCCCGGACACCAGTCGTATCGGGCGTCGATCCCATGACGCCGGTCGGTCGGGACCGCACTGCCGCGACCCTACCGAATGCCCGTGCCTTCTGTCAATGCAATTGCTCTTTGGTCCCCCAAATCCGCTTGACCTTCGCCCCCTTTGGGGGTACACGTGATCGGCGTTCGGGCCGCCCGCGGGCGGCCGCCGTTCACGGACACGCGGGTATTCCCATGGCCATCGAGATTCGCGCCAGATACGGCTGGGACGGAGAAACCGGCGGCGGCGGGAGCCCCGTGGCGGTGACGTTCGAAGGAGGGCGGATCCTCCGCCGGACCGTCGGCGCCCCCCTCGGCGGTCCGGCGGCCGAGCGGATCCTCGATTTCGGCGAAGCCACCCTCCTGCCCGGCCTGGTGGACATGCATACCCACCTCGGGATCAACCACCGGCGGGGGGACATCGTCGGGCAGATGCGGGATGCCCCCGTCCCCCACATCCTCGCCGGATCGGCCAACCTCACGGACGACCTGCGGTCGGGAGTGACCACGGCCAAGCTGAACGGGGATCGAGAGCTGTTCGACGTGCAGTTCCGGCAGAGCGTGCGGGACGGGGGGGCGGAGGCGCCGCGCCTCGTCGTCTCCGGCCGGGGCATCAAGTCCTCCCGCTGCACCGGCGGAGTCGTGGCCACCCGCATCGCGGACGAGCCGGCCGCCGTCGCGGAGTGCGTTCGCGAGAACCTGGCGGCAGGGGTCGACTGGATCAAGCTCTTCGCCTCCGGCCGCATCTTCGGCGAGCTCGCCGAGGTGCTCCAGCCGTACTACGGAGCCCCCCAGATCGCCGTGGCCGCCGAGCTGGCCCATGCGGCAGGCAAGCGGATCAGCGTGCACTGCTTCGGCGGCGAGGCGGCGGATGCTTGCCTGTCGGCCGGCGTGGATGCGATCGACCACGGCTGGCTGCTGACGGACCGCCAGCTCGAGCGCATGGCGGCGCGCGGCACCCGGCTGTGCCCGACCCTGGGGGTCCTGACCCACCCCGAAGGAGTCCTGGCCCACCTCGTGGGCGGCCCGGCGCGGGACGCGGCGCAGCGGAGAATCGACGAGATCCGCGCCACGGTGGGCCGGGCGCTGGCGGCGGAGGTCCCGCTGGTGGTGGGCACGGACGGCATGCACGGCGAGTTGGCCTACGAGCTCGCGCTCTTGCAGGATCTCGGCGGCCGGCCGGCCGACCTGCTGCGGGCGGCGACCGGTGGGGCGGCGGCGCTCCTCGGATCGGCCGAGGAGATCGCCACGCTTCGCCCGGGGGCGCGGGCCGATCTGGTCGTGGTGGCAGGGGACGCCACCGCCGACCTCGGCTGCCTGTCGAAGCCGCTCCTGGTCGTCAAGGACGGCCGGATCATCCGACACGCGGGCGCGTCACCCGCCTATCGCACGAACTGAGAGGACAGGATGCAGCCGACACTCGCATGGGTCCTGGGGGATCCGGCCGGCATCGGGCCGGAGATCGCGGTGAAGAGCCTGGCCGGCGCCGAGATGCGGGCCGTGTGCCGTCCGGTGGTGGTGGGGCCGCACTGGCTCCTCCGCCGGGGCGAGGCGGTCGCCGGAGCGGCGGTGGCCGTCACGGTCTGCGCCCCCTCCGGAATCGCTGCGGTGGCCCCGGACAGGATCCCGCTCATCGAGGCGGGCGGTCCGGAGCGGCCCTTCCCCCCGGGACAGCTCAGCGGGGAGGCGGGGGCGCTGTGCATCGACACCCTGCGGATGGCGGTCGATCTGGCGCGAAGCCGCCTAGTGGACGGCATCGTGTTCGGCCCCCTGAACAAGGAGGCGCTCAGCAAGGGCGGGAATCCTCACAAGGACGAGCTGCACCTGTTCGCCGACTGGCTGGGAGACACCGAGGTCGGCGAGATCAATGCCGCCGCCGGCATGTTCACCACCCGGGTGACCTCCCACATCCCGATCAAGGATGTGGCGGCCGGCATCCGCCCCGAGAAGATCCTCTGGGCCATCCGGACGCTCCACCGGATTCTCTGCGAGGCGGGCCTGGCCGACACCACCGTTGCCGTGGCCGCCCTGAATCCTCACGGCGGCGAGCACGGCCTCTGCGGGAGCGAGGAGATCGAGATCATCGAGCCGGCGGTGCGGCGGGCCCAGGCCGAGGGCATCCCCGCCGTCGGCCCCTTCCCCGCCGACACCATCTTCCTGCGGGCCAGGCGGGGGGAGTTCCACGGCGTCGTGATCATGTACCACGACCAGGGCCAGGTCGCGACCAAGCTGCTGGGTTTTGACCAGGGGGTGACGGTGCAGGGGGGGCTATCGGTGGTGATCAGCACGCCGGCCCACGGGACGGCCTTCGACATCGCCGGCAAGGGTCTCGCCAACCCCGAGGCCTTCCAGGCCGCCGTCCGCCTGGCCGCCCGGATGGCTCTCTCCCGCAAGAACAGGGCCTGATTGAAGACACGTCAAGACGCCACCGCAAGGAGAGGCGCCGAGGGCCGCCAGATTTTTGCGGCAGCGGTCGGGGACGGAAGACGCCGCCCTGATCCCTCGGCAGACCGTTCTCGCCCGCGAGCCGAAAATCGTGAGGCGGCGTCTTGGCTCGTATGGCGTCCTGACGCTTCACGATCTCCGCAGTGAACTGCAGCGCTCGTCACGAGGTCCGCATGTACGCATCCGGCAGCCAGCTTCCCTTCAATCTCGCGAGCTTCGAGGGTCGATTCATTCCGGCAGACGGCACGGCAGCCCCGCCCGATCGGGACGGGCGCTGGTTCTTGTGCCAGGACCAGAGCATCTTCCTGCTCGCCGGACGGCAGGGAGTGGACTGCATCCCCTTCGGCGCCATCCCCCCGGGCTTCGCGGGCCGGGTGGAGAATATCGTCCACTTCGGGAGCTACCTCGGCAGCCCCTGCTGGGCGGGCTCGGTGGAACCGGGCTTCTCCCCCCCGGAGGGTTTCGTCCGCGAGCGCCTGCTCCCCGGACAGATCCAGCTCGGCGACGACCTGCTCTCGCTCTGCGGATTGGCCCAGCAGGCGACCTTCTGGGAGGCCACCAGCTGGCACTGTCCGCGCTGCGGCAACCCCACCGTGGCCATCAAGGGGGAGCGGGGCAAGCGCTGCCTGCGCTGCAAGTACGATCACTACCCCCACCTGCACCCGGCCGTCATCGTCCTGGTGCGGGATGGGGACCGGATCCTCCTCACCCGGAAATCGTTCTGGGTCCCCGGCCGCTACGGCCTGGTGGCCGGTTTCGTGGACATCGGCGAATCCCTCGAGGGGGCCGTGGAGCGGGAGATCCATGAGGAGGTGGGGGTGGACGTCACGGACATCCGGTACGTCGCCAGCCAGTACTGGCCCTTCCCCAGCCAGCTCATGGTCGGATTCGTGGCGGCCTATGCCGGCGGCGAGCTCCGGGTGGACCATTCCGAGCTGGAGGATGCCCGCTGGTTCTCGGTGCGCGAGCTGCCCGACCTTCCCGGAACGCACAGCATCGCCCGTTTCATCCTGGACCACTACGCCCGCCCGCATGCGGGCGCGGACGCCTAGCAGGTTGCGGAAAAACTCGATTGTGGACAGACTGCTCAAAAAGGTCTAGATGCAAGGCGGCGGGCGGAGCGAGGCGCGAGGCGTACTTGCGGGTACGTCGCAGCGCCGCGCGAGCCCGCCAACGCGGCAGATGGGCCTTTTTCAGCAGCCTGCTAGTCGATCGGTCACCTGGTCGGCTGGTCACCCCTGTCCGGATGGGCTTCGCCGCTTCGGCCGCCCGACCGCTCGCTTGGAGGAGGCATCATGGCTCTCATTGTCATCACCGACTGCGACCACGGCGGCATCGCCCCCGAGGAGGCCGTGCTGCGCGCCGCAGGCGTGGAGTACCGCCTGCACCAGGCGAAAACCGAGGACGAGGTCATCGCGGTCGCGCGGGACGCGGATGCCGTCATCCTCCAGTACGCCCGCATCACCGGGCGGGTCCTCGACGCGCTGCCCCGCTGCCGGGCGGCCGTCCGGTACGGGGTGGGAGTCGACACCGTGGACCTGGAGGCGGCCACGGCGCGCGGGGTGGTGATCGCCAATGTCCCGGATTACTGCTTCGAGGAGGTCTCGGATCACGCCCTGGCCCTGGGGCTGGCCCTCTGGCGCGGCGTGGTCTTCTACGATCGGGCCATCCGCGGCGGAACCTGGGACGCCCCGGCCAAGAAGCCGATGTTCCGGCTGCACGGGCGCACCCTGGGCCTGATCGGGGCCGGGCGGATCGGACGCTGCCTGGCCCGCAAAGCGACGGGGATCGGCCTGAGTGTGCTGGGGCACGACCCCTTCCTGTCCTCCTGGCCCGAGGGGATCCGCCCCGTGGGCCTGGAGGAGCTCCTGGCGCAGTCGGACATCATCTCGCTCCACCTGCCCCTCACCGCCGAGACGCGGCATCTGATCGGCGAGGCCGCGCTCGCCCGGGTGAAGCCGACGGCGCTTTTGGTGAACACGGCCCGGGGCGGCCTGGTGGACACCGCGGCACTCTGCCGCGCCCTGTCGGAGGGCCGCCTCGGCGGCGCGGCCCTGGACACGATCGAGACCGAGCCGCTGCCGGCCGACTCCCCCTTGCGCGAGTTTTCCAACGTGATCCTGTCTCCCCACGCCGCCTGGTACTCGGAGCAGTCGCAGGCGGACCTCAAGCGCAAGACGGCGGAGGCGGCGGTGGCCGTGCTGCAGGGAAATCGGCCCGACTCTCCGGTGAACCCCGAGGTCTACCGGAATCCCGCGCTGCGCGCCGCAGCGCCCCTGCTCCGCGGCTAGCGGCACGGGCGGGCCTGGACACGGACCTCGCAAAGGAGCAGACCATGGCTGAAAAGCGAACACCGCTTGGGTTGGGGATCATCGGCAGCGGGCGGATCGCCCAGGCCCATCTCAAGGCGGCGGCGAATCTGCCCGAACAGGTGCGGGTCGTGGCCATCGCCGGGCGCCGCCGAGAAAAGGCGGAGGCGGCGGCGAAGGCATACGGCATCCCCACCGTCCACGACGACTACCGGCAGCTGCTGAAGAATCCCGCCGTCCAGGCGGTGCTGATCACCACTCCCAACGATTCTCACGCCCAGATCGCCTGCGATGCGGCGCGGGCCGGCAAGCCCATCCTGGTCGAGAAGCCCATGGCCCTCGACACCCACTCGGCCGAGGCCATGGTGCGGACCGCCGAGGAGGCCGGTGTCGTCCTGATGGTGGCCCAGAGCCGCCGCTTCTCCGACGCCGTCCAGACCATGGTCCGGCGCCTTCCCGAGATCGGAGAGATCTTCCGGGTTCACATCGTCTTCTGCGTCCCCTTCGCGGAACCCCCCACCGACTGGTGGCGCTCCCGCGAGAAGGCGGGCGGCCTCGTCATCTTCCTCCAGGGCAGCCATTCCCTGGACAGCATCTTCTGGTGGCTGGGCCGCACCCCTCGGCAGATCTTCGCCGCCGGCGCGCGGACCAACCCGGCCTGGGAAGGGGAGGACGAGGCGGACATCCTCTGCAGCTTCGACGGGGGGGCGGTGGCGACGGTCCACCTGTCGCTGAGCACGGCCCCCCCGGTGCACGAGGCGCTGGTGATCGGCCGGCGCGGCCAGTTCCGGCTGATCGAGAAGCCCGCGAGCGGCTCCTTCGAGAATCTCTACCGGCTGGAGAAGAACGGAGAGGTGCTGCTGGACGGCCTGCAGGCGCCCAGCCTGTACACGCACCAGCTCCGGGAGTTCGCCGACTCCGTCCGGGACGGCCGGACCCCGCAGGCGTCGGGGAAGGAGATCCTGAACGTCATGCGGATGCTGGACGCCGCCCGGGCCTCCCTCGCGGCCGGTCAGCCGGTGGCCGTGTGAGGTTTCCCCGGGAGGCCGCCGGGTCGGCGGCCTCCCGGGGAATCAGGTGGTCGAAGTTTCCGACCAGTTCCCGGAAATACCCGGGCGCCTTCGCCTCGAAGGTCAGCCGCTCCCCGCTGGCGGGATGCGGGAAGGAGAGGCGCCTGGCATGGAGCGCGAGACGCCGCTGCGCCTGCTTGGCCTCTCCGTACCTGGTATCACCCACGACCGGGTGCCCTCTGTCGGCCAGGTGGACGCGGATCTGGTGCTTCCGGCCCGTCACGAGCTGCACGTCCAGCAAGGTCAAATCCTTGGTCGTTTTGAGGACGGTGTAGGTGGTGTGCGACAGCTTCCCCTCCCTGGGGTCGGAGGTGGAGTAGATACCGTGCGTGCGGTTCTCCGCCAGGTAGGACGTGATGGTCTCCGAGCGCTTCTCGCATCGGCCGCACACCACGGCCAGGTACCGCTTCGTCGTGTCGTCCCAGCGCCGCTGCAGGAAGAACTTTGCCGCCACGGTCTTCGCGAACACGAGGATTCCCGACGTGTCCCGGTCCAGGCGATGGACGACGAAGATGCGGTTCCTGGACTTGACGGCTCCCTTGCGGACGTAATCGGTGAGGGCGAAGTAGGCGGTGCGCGACCGTTCGCGGTCCGTTCCCACCGTCAAGAGACCGGACGGCTTCTGCACCACGAGGATCTCCGAGTCTTCGTGCAGGATCTCGAGCCCGCGCGGCAAGAATCTGGTCGCATGCCTTGACGGTCTCTGCGCCCCGCTTTCCCTGTCGGCCATCGTCACCCCCTCGCCAGGCCCGGCATGTCCATCCGCGCCCATGGCCTCCCTTTATACTCCACTTCCGCCTCGTCGGGAATCGCAGAGACCCGTCTCTCGCGGCCCCCGCTCCCCCCTCTGTAAGGCGACTCACTGACAGGGCGCGCGCCGGGTGGTAAGAAGGAGCAGGAGCCCCGCAAGCGCTTGCACTACGCGCCGGACGGCGGCCTCCAGGAACGGGGCAAGAGGGAGATGCGGCGGCTCGGGTGGGGGGAACGAGGCGGGATCCGGCGGCTCCTGGGGGGGCTGCTCGTCCTGCTCAGCCTCGGCGGTCCGGCCCAGGGCCTGGCCCAGGGGGATGAGGAGCTCTTCTCCCCCTACCTGGGAAAAACACGCGGCCTGGCAGAACTCCAGGCGCAGGCGGCCGAGGCTCTGGCGCGGCTCCAGACGCTCGCGCCGGCGGACCCGACCTACCGCGCCGAGACGGTCCGCACCGGCGTCCTGCTCGTGAAGAGCGGGCGCCACGCCGACGCCGTCGCCCTCCTCGAGCCCTCCCGCCCTCTGGCCCAGTTCACCCTGCTGCACGCCCTCGGAGTGGCGTACCTCCGGACGCACCGCAACCAGGACGCCTATGACACCCTGCTGCGGGCCCACCAGCTCCAGCCCACGGTCGCGGGGCCCCTGCTTCCGGCGGCCCTGGCCTGCGCCCGGATGCCCCGGACCTGCGACGACTCCCGGCTCCTCGTCCAGGAGTACCTGGCCCTGGGCGGCCGCTTCACCCGGCTGGCGGACCGGATCCGCTACCACGTCCCCTACCGGTTGCGCAAGTAGGGGGGGCGGGGCTGACGCTCCCGATGCCGACGACGTCTGGCCGCGGCAGAGACGACGAGCATGCCCCGGAGAGCGGCCCGCTACTTCTTCAGAAGCCCCATGCCCTTCAGGATCTCCACGGACTTGACGCTCTCCTGCTCCATGAACTTTCCGAAGGTCGGCCCGTCCATCCAGCCCTCGGAGAGCGTGTTGTCTTCCATGTACTTCTTGAATCCGGCCGTCCTGGTATAGCGCAGCATCGCGTCGTCCAGGACCTTGCGCGCCTCGGCCGGCAGGTTGCCGGGAGCCACCAGGGCGCGGTGCTGCCGGAAGATCGCGTCCACCCCCTGCTCGCGCAGGGTCGGGACGTCGGGCATGGACGGCAGGCGCTTGTCGGTCATGACCCCGAGCGCCCGCACCTTCTTCGCCTTCACCAGCTCCATGGCCTCCCCCGGATTGGCCACGGCCCAGTCGATGTGCCCGCCCAGAAGCGCCGCGTTGACCTCGCCTCCGCCGGTGAAGGAGACGAAGTTGAACTGGATGCCGGCCGCCTTCTCGAACAGGTAGGCCCCGATCGAGTCCGTGCTGCCGACCTGCGTGCCGCCCACCGTGATCCGCCTGGGGTTGGCTTTCGCCTCCCTCACCAGATCGGCGATCGACTTGAAGCGGGACTCGCTGCGGGTGATCACGGTGAAGTCGTCAAAGGCGAAGTTCCCGATGGGGGTGAAGTCCCGGAAGGTGTAGGGGGTCTTGCGGAGGATGGGGACGGTGAGCATCCCGGGGCCGGCTGTGCAGAGGAAGTAGGGATCCCCGCGCTTGCCCAGAATGTAGGACCAGGCGATGGCGCCGCTGCCGCCCGGCTTGTTCTCGACGACGATCGGCTGAGGGAGCAGCTTCTCCTTCTCGAAGATCGCCGCCAGCGTGCGGGCGAACAGGTCGCTCCCCCCGCCCGCGCTGGACTGCACGATGAGCGTGATCGGCTTCTCCGGAAAGCCCGCCGCCCCGCTCAGGTCGACGCTTCCCGCCATGGACGCCAGGACCAGCAGTACGATGACCAGCAGTCGAGAGCCTCGCATCGCTAACCTCCTTGGTCGGTCCCGCAGCCGTACTCTTGCAGTGTTCGCCCGCACCGGGGGCAGAGCGTGAGCGCCCTACGCCTTCGGGAAGGGCACCGACAGCTCCTGTCCGAGGGCGACGAAGTCCTTCACGATGGCGTCGGGAATGGGAATCCCCTCGGCCAGCCGGGTGGCCTTGGTCTCCAGCTCGATCTCGCCGGGGATGTAGATGCGCGTCACCCCCTCGGCCTTCTCGCAGGCCTTGATCTCCCGGATGGCGGCATCCATCCGGGCCTGGAACTCCGGCAGATCCATGAAGCTCGCCACGTTGATGGCTGCGAAGACGCTGCCGACATCCGTGGGATCCGTCAGGTTGTCCGCCAGGAAGCCGGGGAAGTGCGTGCCGTACTTCGAGCCGGTCAGCACGCCGCAGAGGAAGTCGATCGCCAGGGAGATCCCGTACCCCTTGTAGCCGCCGATGGGGGCCAGCAGGCCCTTCAAGGCGGCGTGAGGATCGGTGGTGGGGCGGCCCTTCTCATCGTAGGCCCAGCCCGGCTCCAGCGCCTTGTCCTGCTTGGCATAGAGCATGATGCGGCCGCGCGCCACCACCGTGGTGGCCAGGTCCAGGACCATCGGCTGCTCGTGCCCCGCCGGGATGGCCACGGCGAAGGGATTGGTGCCGAGCATGGCGGTGCGCCCCCCCGTGGGGGCCACCGTGGCCGGAGCATTGGTCGACGAGAAGCCGATCATGCCTTCCGGCAGCGCCATCATGGCCCAGTAGGCCGCCGCCCCGTAGTGGTTGGAGTGGGTGGTCGCCACGAAGGCCACGCCCGTCGTCCTGGCCTTCTCGATCGTCATCCGCATGGCGACGCTGGACGCCACCTGCCCGATGCTGTTCCGGCAGTCGATGAGGGCCGTGGACGGATACTCGCGGAGGACCTTCAGGTCGGTCTTCGGGCTCACCACCCCCACCTGCATCCGCTTCACGTAGGTGCAGAGCATCCGGGTGATGCCGTGCGTATCCACGCCGCGCAGGTTGGCCTCGATCAACGAATCGGTGAGGAGGGCCGCATCGTCTCGGGTCACGCCGATCTTCTGGAACACCTGCTCCGTCCACATCCGAAGCTTCGCGGCCGGGAAGAGAATTCCGCCGTCAACACCTGGCATGGAGACTCCTTTCGTCAGAATCACCTGCAGAGAAAATCATATCGCCCTCCCGGATCGGGAAGTCGCACCGGCACTATAGCACGCCGCCTCTGCGCCCGGGCAGGGCGGCGATGGAAATGTCCGCCGCAGGGGATGTTTCCGCCCTCCGCGCATCCTTCGGGACTACGCGGCGTCCGGCGCCCTCTCCCGTCGGCGCAGCGCGGCGCGCTGCCGCAGCTGGCTGGCCAGGACAACGCCCAGCAGGGCCATGCCCGCGAGGTCGGTCGCCCACCCCGTCTTGATCAAGAGGAGCGCCCCGATGAGGGCCAGCAGCCGCTCCCAGACGGCCAGCCGGCAGAGCAGCCATCCTTCCGCAGCCACCGCCAGTCCGATCACCCCCAGGATCGCCGTGCACGCCGCCAGCAGGATCTCCAGCGGCTGG
>Ga0265297_10010655_pt1 | contig 11478 bp, 5 predicted proteins | sample Munlanlwell13791_FD_192502 | JGI IMG/M metagenome (GOLD analysis project Ga0265297, IMG submission 192502) | Leachate microbial communities from a municipal landfill in Southern Ontario, Canada - Leachate well 137-91 | ecosystem: Engineered > Solid waste > Landfill > Unclassified | place...
GGAACTGATGATCGCGCGGGAGACCTTGCGGGTGCTGACGGCGTAACACGGCTTTTGGCAGAGCGCATCGATGCAACTTTGCCGTTCTATCGAACGGCCCCTACACCGATTTGGTGTAGTGTAGCTGTGGTTCGTTAGAACCGCTATGTTTTGAAATTTAAACAGGAACCAACCACTATGTCAGAAACCGTATTGGAACGCATTCGCAGCAAAGCCCAGTCGCTCAACCGCAAAATCTGCCTGACGGAGAGTGACGATCTCCGCAATCTTCAGGCCGCCGCCAAACTGGCGCAAACGGGGTACGCCCAGCCCATCCTGGTGGGCAATGCCGAGGCCATCCTCGAACTGGCCCGCGCGAACCGGATCGCGCTGGACGGCGTGGCGCTGGCGGACGTGCTCACGCACCCGCAGCTCAACGATTATATCGCCAAGCTTGTGGAACTCCGCCGGGCCAAAGGGCTGACCGAGGAGCAGGCGCGCGCCTGGATCAAGGACACCTGCGTCTTCGCGGCGGCCATGGTCTGCGCGGGCGACGCCCACGGCTATGTGTCCGGCGGCGGCAATCCCAAGGGCTACAACCACGATACCGCCGGCAAGACCCGCCCGGCGCTCCAACTCTTCAAAACCGCGCCCGGCATCAAGATCGCCTCGTCCTATTTCATAATGCAGATGCGCGATCCGCGTTGGGGATTCAACGGCGCGCTCTTTTACGCCGACTGCGGACTCAACATCAATCCCACCGCCGATCAACTGGCCGAAATCGCCGTGGCCACGGCGCGCACCTACCGGACCCTCACCGGCGACGAGCCGCGCGTCGGCATGATCAGTTGCTCCACGAAGGGCTCCGCCAAGGATCCCATCGTGGATAAAGTGATCGCGGCCACCGCCAAGGCTATAGCCCTGGCGCCGGATCTGAAGATTGACGGCGAATTCCAGTTCGATGCCGCCGTTATCCCCGAAGTGGCCGCCAAGAAAGCGCCGCATTCCGCCATTGCCGGACGTTGCAACGTGCTGATTTTCCCGGACCTCAACTGCGGCAACACCATGTACAAAGCCACCGAACGGCTCGCCGGCGCCACCGCCATCGGCCCGCTGATGCAGGGTTTGCGCCGCCCGTTCAACGATGTCTCGCGCGGCTGTTCCGCCGACGACATCGTGGATTGCGCCGCCGTGGCCGCGATCACGGAATGGACGGCATAACCAGGTTTGGCGAATGATAACGGTTGCGGGAAAGCACATTGATTGGGTCAGAAATCACAATAGTGCACTCCGGAACGGAAGTGTTAGTTAACGCAAATGACTGTCAACCGAGCGCGGTCTGCGAAGAACTGAAAGCCTGATTCTCCGTGACTTACGAAAATTTCGGCGGCAGTGTAGTCGCGAAAACTATTAGATGGCGCGCTATCAACTAACCCCGAAAGAATTGTGTCACCGTGTTGCGGTCGAGAAGATCGTGGTACTGCTGGTTTCCGAAATCCTTTAGGCAATCGTAACAAACTGCCTCGCATTGGTGCGTGGCTGAACTCTCGCAGATCAACAGGGCTACGGTGACAACCTCATCCCAGCGGTTCATGCCTTCCTCAACGAAGCCGGCACCGCCAGGTGTTCGGTCGTACAGGATAATTTCGGTATCGGCGTTTTCTGCCGTTCGCTTGTTGCGCCAGCGGCGTGAGACACCGATATCGGAGCTATCAAGTTCCAAGACGCGGCAAAGAGCTTTTTGCAGCGCGAACATCAAAGACTCGACAGATTCAGGTTGCTTCAACGGTCGGACAATTAGGCAGTAGCTTCTGAATTCGTGGCCATAAGCGATACCTGTACCGTGGACACCAAAGAGTCTCTCGTAAGTGCATTTCATATCACGCGCATAAGGGCGAAGTCGCTTGTGATGCCTCCCCGGTCTGAAATCGCGTTTTGGCAGACTGCAGCCGCAGACTGGACACAAAACAAATCCTTCGTTTCGCGGGCCAAGATTATAGCGAAAAAGCGAACCGTCTCGCTTCAGGGCAAGCGAGAAAATGCCATGAGTCTGAAACTGCGAATCCTCGATTCGATCAGTAAAATGGGTCAATGGCTGCCTTTGTCGAAGAAGGACGGCCTTGCGAAACAACGACCGCTTGGTCTTGTCGAGACGCACGCTGAATGCGCTCGGTTCAACGAATTGCCCGATTCGAATATGTGTGCCTGGTTCTTGGCAAACCGGGCATGGCCCTTGTAGCGGGTCTTTTGTTGGCGATGTGCGAACCTGATCGCAGTTTTCACAGCGGGCGTAGTAACGAGGTTTTGGCTTGTCACTCGTGCCGACGATGTAGAGCCCTTCACTGGAGAACACCTGCTTGCGTGCCACGACCTGCGCACCCGGCGCGAATTCAGATATTGCTATGGCGCGGTCGCGGCTCAATTCAACATCGGAATCCTTCTGCCAACGGGAAAAGCTGGTTTCCAAAGTGGTTACGTCCAGAGGGAAAGCGTAACGCGGTAAAAATCCTCGCAGCGCCAACTCGGCGATGACATCGGCGCGGAGTATGTTCGTTATCGCGTCCTCAATTGGAACAGCCGCGCCAGCGCCGCAGGTCCTTAGCACCTTTTGGTATTCATCGAGCAGTGCTTCCAGTTCATCGGTAATTTTCTTCATAGCGGTCTCGAATATTGTCTGGCACTCTTGCTTCGCGGTATCAAACCCTTCAGTAGCGGTCAGCAAATTGTCACAATGTTGCGTCGCGAAGAAAATGTCAGCCGACTGGCCAATCAGCCACTCGCCGAAGGCGAGACTGACAGTCACAGGAAATTTTCTCGATGCAGGCGGAACGCGCTCGCGGAGAGAACTTGGCAGCATCGGCTCTATGACCACCTTTTGCCCAGGCAGAACGCCGAGCACGGCTTCGTCGCACAATTTCACGCGCAGAAATCGAGCGAATATAACCGCATTGAAGTGGCGCTGGGCAATGAGCCGGTTTCCGAGGAACACGGTTGGAGGGCGGATCACGCCGCTCATCAGCCGGCTCGGATCGCGCCATGCATCGGCGTCGTATTTCGTCCGTCGGCAAACGGTAACACACACTGCGTTCTTATCCTTTCCACGACCGGCGCGCCCTACCCGTTGGACGTAACTGGCACTCGTAGGCGGCGCGTTTCGCAGCAACACCTTTTGCAGATCGCCAATGTTGATACCCATCTCGAAGGTTGTGGTGCTGCTCAACAGGTTTACGCCTTCCCCCCGGAAGTTGTCCTCGATACGCTTCGCAACCTCTTTGTTGATTTGCGCCGTATGTTCCTCGGACTTGAGCGCGGTGAACGTCGGGCATGCTGTTCCCGCAACCCAGCGCGCCACAAGATTTGCGGCCTCTGATTGAAATGGCTTTGCCTCCAATTTGCCGTCGCAATCTTTGCGGTGACAGCAGTTCTTGACGGCGTATTCCGTGACGAATCCGCAACGAGTGCATTCGTGGCGTGCTCGCGCTTTCCGAACGATGATGCGCTCATGGTCGAGTTGCCACGCATCACCTTCTGTCAGGCGGAAAAGCAATCCTCTGCTCGTCAGGAATACCCACACTTCGCGAGCCAAGTCCCAAACCTCCTTATCAGCCAATCCTGTGAGTCGTGCCAGAAAGCTTGTGATGGCATTGTGCCGGTAGGTTCCATCGTTACGAACTTGTGGCCGCCAGCCACGAACGCCGTTATTTGAATCCGCCTTCTCGCCAAAAGATACAACCGCTGACACTCTACCGAAGGCTGGGTCGAAAGGGTTCACGCCGTCAGGCAGTGTGAAGGCTTTGGCTTTTCGGATGAATCCCAGCAAGACTTGGAGGGCGACATCGGACGCTGGCGCATCAACCGCGCACCGCGACAGGAGACTGTGATACGCAACCCGTTCTGCGTCGGACACGCGATACCAAACAGACACCAACCCCAAGTCTTCAGCCGATTCGCGGGCCGAATCAGGAATGCCAAAATAGCTCAACGCTTCTCCAACCCACAGGCGGCGTAGAATTTTTTCGCGCTCGTCGGTTTCGCCCGGCAAATCATCTGGTAAGCGGGATACTGGAAGAAAGAAATCCGGGTCAAAATCTGGATTCTGCCGACCGTGAATATCCGGCTGCGTGCAACGAAACAAACGGCTACCCAAATCGGCTACTTTGAGGCCATCGATTCCCGCACACTCGACGAGTTTGACGATTTTCCGTCCCGAGTCGTGAGTAAACATTTCTTCTTCGAGCAGCGAAGGAAACGCCGCCGCTCGCTGGCGGTGATCCGCAAAGCACAACAGCTTGCGGACAGGGCGCGCTTTGCCAACTTGTGACGTGACTTGGAAATGAGCCAAGGGAATGGCTATAGCCATACCGGTTTCATCCTCAGATTCCTGAAACCGCTGGAGTGGTTCAACACCGGATGAGTTTCTTGCGCCACAGTTCGGACAGCACGGCAGTAGTTTCTTGGTTTGCGAATAGAGGTGAGCCGTGTCGCTGGCGTCGCATTGCCGATGAAAGATTTTCAACGAGCGCAGTTCGGGCTGGCTGCATGAACAGTTGTTGCCGCCAGTTCCGCGCTTGCGCCCACAGCAAATGCACCACAGAATTTCGGCAGGGGCGTCTAACAACGCCTGTTGCTCGGTGTCATCCTCCTCAGCACCGGGGCGGCTCGGAAAAGGCAAGTCGCCGTCCACGCTGAAATACGACCAGAACGAATCGGCGGCCCAACCAAGCTCCGTGCTGAAGGTGTCGAATGTGGCGTTGGGTTCGCCCGGTTTGTGGTCTTGTCGCTGCGCGTAACGTGGCCCTAAATCCTGCAACGCTCCGAACAAATATCCGCACTTGCGGCAGGAGACAACCTCGACAAGCAGTGACTTGCGGCCAACCTCGTGACAGTCGGGGCAACATCCTTCCGGGCAATCTTTAATTGCCTTGCCTTTTGAGGATCGCTCATTTCTACGACTGACAAAGAAGGCCGGTTGCTGGTTTGCCCGACCGGGGCAATGTAGATGCAGGCAAACGTGCAACCCGGCTTGGGCACGCAGGAAATAGTTGAGTCGCGCCGGCAAGAATTCGTCGAGTTGTCCGTCATCGCCTACAGCGGCTACGAGTTCCAAGAGAGCCTGTAGAGCCGTTATAGCGTGCTCATTGTCTTCGCCCTGAAAGAGTCGCGGCGCTGCGTCATTCAACTGCGTTGGATTGTTTAGGATTTCCGTTCGCAGCCGGTGAAGGTTCTCATCGCTGGCCAGCCAGTCCCGTAGCGACGCCACCTTCGGGCCGGAATCGAAGAGTTCGCTGACGCTGGCGGAAGGATTCTCGTGTAGGCGAGTTATGGCCTGCACGTAATCTTCGGGTTTGGGGCGATGCGCTGGTTCTTTGAGAATGAGCGTCGCCGGAGTGCCCCGGATTGGATTGGGTTCGTCAAACCGTGCACCGAAAATGTCGGCGGCGAATTTTCTGACCTTTGCCGCGCTGGCGGGATCATTCGGATCGCCTAAAGTAGCGGATGTGCCGATAGAGCAGAGCTTATCCACGCGCAAGCGGTCTTTCAGCCGGCGAATCAGGAAAGCTATCTCGGTGGACTGAACGCCGCGATAGGCGTGGATTTCGTCGAGCACAAGAAACTTTAGCCGTGCCTCTTCAAAGATAGGCGCGTCCACCGGACGCTCCAGCAGGTATTCCAGCATGGAAAAGTTCGTGATCAGAATATGCGGCGGGTTGCGCCGGATGGCCTCACGATGGTCGAGTCGGTTCTGAGGCGCTTCAGCAAGATGTCGTTCCAACTCTGACTTCTCCCACTGTTGACGTTGCGCTTGTGTGAAGTCTGGATGCTTTTCGAGCGATTCCTGATGAATCTGAATCTGTAATGCCTTCACGTAATCTTCCTGCCTGGCCGGTGTCTGGCCGGTGAATCGAGCAAACGTGATATTCGGATGTGCCCGCAGAATTTGCTCCCACTCATTAAGCTGGTCGTTCACCAAGGCGTTCAACGGGTAGATTATGACCGCACGTAGGCCACGTGCTGGATTACGAACAAGGTCATCGAGAATCGGAATTTGGTAGCACAGCGTTTTGCCGCTGCTTGTTCCGGTGGCGATGATGGCATTCTTGTCTTCTAGAATCAGTCGGAGAGCGGTTGTCTGATGCAGGTAAAGATCGCGCACACCGAGACGCTTGCGGATAGTCACCTTAGTCCGTTCGTCCAAAGCAAGCCCTTCCAACGACTCGCCGGGAGCATAAGCCATTGCCCGTTCGAGATACGGGCCGTTGATAAGTTCGGCAGGAGTCAGCCCCTGCGTCCAACACCGGCGCGCGTGTTCAAAAGCACGATGAAACCGGTAGCCCGATTTCAGCAACTCGACGTAAGGCTGAAAAACCTCGCGGTCAAAGCGGTTTGTTAACGATTCCATAAGTGGTCAACTACGGTAATTCGCTCGCGCGGACAGATGCTACGGAGGACTTGACATTGATTTGCCGGCCATACGACCTCCAAGCATGGCGGGAGTCCGCGTTCTTCCACAACTCTAATCGGGCGTAGTGGTCGAACTTCTTGAACCAGTGCATAAAGGCGGTTCGGCAGCCCGGCGAATCGTGCAATGGTTTCGCCGCTTTCTCCTTTCTTGAATTCAAGCGCGCATTTCTGAATCGCGAAATGTCTGCGAATCATGATGTAGCCGTGATCTGCCAATTTCTTCCAGTCATTCTGGTTGATCTTTAACTCCTGAAAGCCGGCCACAGCTTGTCGAGCAATCCAGAATTCTTCCCAAGTCGGCTCGTGCTGGATTTGCGCCAGAAGCGCCCAAATCCAGAACTTGCCAAGTTGCGACGGGCTCGGCCACAATGCTTCGTCAGTCGATTTGATAATTTGCACGCGCTGGCTGCGTCGTGAACCGAAGAGAAGCTCACCGCTTCTCTTAGAGAAAACTTTCACCTCGTAGCTCCCTTGAAGAGCTTGCCGCTCGCCCCAACGCCATTCGTAGTAGTCCCATTCCGGAGAGTTTTCTGGATAATGCTGAAACCATACCCAAGAGCCGGTAGCGACATGGCTGTCCAACAAAACCGTAAATTCCTTGCGCATGTCCGCGTCGGAAACATCTTCGTCTGACAAAAAGCCACACGGGATTTCCAGCACCAGATGCGGGAGTCGCTCGACCATGAGGTTTTCATCGCGCCATCCGAAACGGAGCACATGTGAGTTTTCACTCCCGGAATAGATTCGGAGATTGACCCTCTCTCGGCGTCCAAACCGAAGTGGTTGCCCACCGTTGATGACAAGTTGGGGACGGTCTGAAACCGGCCAGAGATAGGTCACATAACACTGCGTTGCGTCCTCTATCTCCTGCAATTCGTTTGCTTCAACTGTCCAATCCTTATCTTTCACCTCAACTTGAAGTTGCTCCCGCGAAATCAACCTGTATGACGATGTTGGCAGGCGACTCCGTTTCAGATTGGCAAACCGCTGGCGTTGCTCATCGAACAAACCGTACGGTTGTAGGCCGGGTAATTCCACCGTACAACTCTGTTCACCACAATGCAACGTTACAGACAGATTGGAGTCGAATGCTTTCCCGTTGATCGGCATTTCTCCCGCGACGGCAGCGGCGGGAACACAATGTCCGGCACATTCCCATTTACTGTTAGCTTCAATTGCGGGAGGAAGATGGATCGCAATGCGCCTGTCTCTCCAAAGTAGACGAGGTTTGTCATCCAAGAGGGAATCCGGGTCTTGAGGACGGAGAAAGTCAGCCGTCTCCGGCACCTCCTCAAGATAGCGTCGGTCGATATTCGGAGAGACATCCGAAAGACTTGCGCGTGTGTCCTCAGTAAGCAGCTTTCGAGCTGCAACCATCTCCCAAATGAAAGCCGATGCTGTCTCCCGGTTCTCAGTCAGAAAACGAATCAGGCGGGTATGACCTCCGAGCCTTTGCGTCATCGTCGTCGCCCAAGCGGAATCGGAAAGACCCGCCCAGCCGCTTTGCCACAACGCCCACTCACAAACACCGAGAAAACCTTCCCACATCGAAAGCGGAATTCCCGCCAAATAAACCGCTGTTCCGACAAAAGACCTATGTCCGCCGCCATGTAAGAAGCGAAAACCCCTAACAGAGGCGGTCTGTTCAAACGCCTCATTCCATATTGTTTGCTGGCTTCCCGGCAAGGGGTGCAAGCCAAGGCATCGGCTAAACGCCGGCCAAAACCTGTTGTCCTCGTATTCGTAGAAAGCCAAGCCAGCATAGAGCAACAGAGTAGCATTTGGAAAATGCGTTGGCGATAAACACCAGAGTCTCCACGATTCTTGCGCCGCACGTAAAAAATCGTTCCAATTTCCACGTTGCGGTATCACCCCAAGTACTGCGCCAGCACGATTGCGTAGGGCTGCCGGGCATTTGGCTTTCAACTCCGAATCGACCTGCATCTCCCACTCAGCAAGAGTTTTCATAGTTTGAAGCCGATTATGCCAACGCGAGCCGGTCGGTGCAATATTTCCTTTGACGAATAAGCCTACGATTGAGTGCCGGCACGTCTGCCGATACGCCTGCTCGCGATTCTATTCCGGCCACGGCCTACTCGACACATAGATTGCGTTCGCTCCATACTCCCGTTTCAGATATGGTGACCTATATGACGGATACGGACGACAGACAACACCGCTCGATCCTGCAGAAAATTGCCCATCGGGCGATGCTTGAAAGAGTTATATCCGTCTATATCTCAAAGCGAGTATATCTTGTTATAAACGCTCCATAAAACATTGTTGCCGAGTTCCTCGTCGTCGCGCTGTTCTTTGTTCAGATCTTCTTGCAGGGTTTCTTGACTGCGGCCAACGGCTTGATTTTCTTTGCCGACTGTGTCAGCGTCAGATAGTTTTCGCGGGTGACAACCGGGCGACCGCTCTTTTTTTCCAATTCGCGGCGGGCATTGCCGGCGACCGTGCCGCCCGCGCGGGCGGTTTCTTTGTTTTGCGGGAAGCCCCGGGCATCGCGGGTACGGGTGATTTCCGTGGTAGCGGCTTCGCCCAGCATGGAGAAAATGAGTTCGAGGTCGCTCATGTGATCCCGCAGGTTTTCGCGTTTGAGGCGCTTGAACTCGGCGTATTGGCGGGGCGTCATGCCAAAGGTGGCCTGGGAGATTTCAGCGGTGAGGATGGCGTACTCGATCTGCTCTTTAACGCCGCGTTTTTTCCATTCATCGGTCAATTCGTCCCGGATGGCAATGGAGCGCATCCGTTTCTCGACCCAGCCGTCGGAGTAACCTTTGGCCTTGTAGAGGGCGCGAGTGCGCTTGGTGGCGAGTTCCGGATCTTCGATCTCCTGAATGCGTTCGTAGCCGACCTTGGCCAGCCAGCGCTTGAACGGTTCGGCCTTGGGCGAAGGAATGGATTGGATGATACGGAAGATTCCCTCCGTGTTGGCGCAATCAGTTTCGTATTTCTTGCCGTCCGAAGACTCCAGTTTCAGTTGTCGACAAACTGTCGACAACTCAATTTCGGCCTCATCTTTCTCTCGGATTTTCATTTTGAACCAGTAATCACGCGGGTTCGCGCTGTTGGTAAGCGCAGCAACAACATCCACCACCGAGAACCACCACTCGTTGTTATGAATGGTGCGGCGGACTTCTTTGTGCTGAAACAGGGCGATGCGCGTCTCAGGATTGGAAGTGATGTCGTTCATGATTATCCTTTGTATTCCGTAAAGCTGGCGGCGAGCGCCACGCAGGGCGACGTTGGAAATTGAGGATGCAGAGCCATATGGCACGGAGTATGCCAATGCGGGACAATGGGCGCAAGCTTTAAGCCCGCAATTCACAGCCAGCATTTCTACCGGTGCGTCTGCGCCGCGTTTTAAATCCGGCCACGGCCTGCTCGACACCCAGATTGCGTTCGCTCCATACTCCCGTTCCAAAAACGGTGACACTATGACGGATACGGACGACAGACAACACCGCTCAATCCTGCAGAAAATTGCCCGTCGGGCGATGCTTGAAAGAGGTCGCGCTTATCTGCGTCGGAGAGTTCGTATTTTTCTGATTCGTAACGCGGCATGGTTCAGGCTTTCTTTCGGGGTTTCTTGCCGGGGAGTTGTTTTACGGCTTCATCGAAGGCTTTGGCGTTGTCACCGGCTTCGGCGGTGAGCCGGCGGGTCTGGAATTTGTCGTACTCGCCTTCCGCGAGTTTGTCGGCGACCGCCTTCTCGATGCGGCCGGCGTGGGTGAGGATTTCACGCTGGTTGAACTGAAGGAAGGCATCGAGTTTCTCCCGCCAGTCACGCATGTAGAGAACCTTGCGCCGGCGGGCTTGATCTTCGGCGTAGTCGAGATACATGGTGACGATGCGATTGAGTTCGGCAATCTCGCCTTCGCGGAGGTAATTCTTGGCGACGATAACGTCGTTTTTGCGGACTTTGCCGCCTTTCCACGAAGTGAGGCCCATGTTGGGCTGGGTATGGTCGGCGCGCTCGGCGATGAGTTCGGCGGCGGTCTTGCCGGTGGCGGCCCAGTGGAGTTTGTTTTGAATGATCTGGAAGAATTGCTGGGTCTCGGCGACCTCGGGCTGGTAGTCGGCGGCAAGGGCGAAGATGTCGCGGACGCGGAGATACATGCGCTTCTCGCTGGCGCGAATATCGCGGATGCGTTCGAGCAATTCGTCGAAGTAGTCCGGCACGCCGGGACCGGGTGGGTTCTTCAGGCGTTCGTCATCCATGACGAAGCCTTTCACGAGGTATTCCTTGAGCCGTGCGGTGGCCCATTGGCGAAAAGCCGTGCCGCGCGGCGAATTGACCCGGTACCCAACGGCGAGAATCATTTCCAAGGTGTAGTGCTTTACGGGTCGTTGCACCTGCCTGCCGCCTTCTTGGCGAACTATTAAGTAATCCTTAATAGTTGCCCCTTCGGCCAGTTCTTCTTCTGCGAGGATGTTTTTGATGTGCAGGTTTATGTTCGGAACAGTGGTCTGGAACAAATCCGCCATGAGTGCCTGTGAGAGCCATATGTTTTCATTGGCAAAGCGGCACTCGATGCGTGTGCGGCCGTCTTCGGCCTGATAGAGGATGATTTCGCCCGTGGGTTTTGGTTCGTTGACCGGCATGGTCAGACTCTCCTGGTGCGTACATTGGAGTTGGCGCAGTTGAGGTTTTACGGGCCGCCGGGCGTGGGGACGGAAGGGGGGGTACAATTTGTCCCCCCCCTTTTGCCGAGCTCGGGATTTGGGGTAATGTCGCTCATGGTTATCCTTTGAATTCTGTCCGGCACGAGCGTCGCGTAGGGCGACGTTGGAAATTGAGGATGCAGAGCCATATGGCACCGAGTATGCCAACGCGGGACAGCAGGTGCAAGCTTTAAGCCCGCAATTCAATTCTGCATCTGCATTCTGCATTTCTTCAAACGATCAGCATGCAGTCGCCGTAGCTGTAAAAGCGGTAGCGCTCGCGGATCGCCTCCTTATATGCCCGCAAGATCGATTCGCGCCCGGCCAGGGCGCTGACCATCATCAGCAAACTGGAGGCCGGCAGGT